>ULTN01032270.1_pt1 | contig 23520 bp, 35 predicted proteins | sample 1957681 | NCBI WGS metagenome assembly ULTN01 (sample SAMEA4835736, study PRJEB28245) | human gut metagenome | biome: gut microbiome; material: fecal sample | place: Denmark | collected 2008
TTGATTCAATAATAAAATTATCAGATTCGGATTTGAAGGCAACTCCCTCAATATCTCCAACAATAGTAAATTCAAAGAGACCCTCAACTTTTACTCTTTCTGGTCCAATAATAACAAAGCTTTCTTCTTTTATCTCAGATACCTTTATATTAAAGGTTTTCTTTATTTCTGGAGAATTGATTAAAGAAACTTCACAAGTAGTTTCTCCATTTTCAATCCCAGTAAACTCCCCTTTTGAATAAGTGGCAATATTTTTATTTTTTATAGTGACTTTATAAGGTTCTTCTCTTATAATATCATTATAATAAAGAATAAAATTGATATTAGAACTATCTCCTAAAGTTAAAGATATGCTATCACCAACACTAGATTGAATATTCCAATCAGCAAGTTTATTGCTGTTTGCGATATCAATGTCATCTTGCTCGTCGATATAATCTTCTTCTAATGTAATATAAGAAACTCCAGGAACACTAATCTTATCAATACCACTAACTTTCCAAACTTCATCTCCAATCAAAATTCTAATTCCTTTTTTCATTTTAGAATTAGTTTTCATTATAAGATTAAGAATCTTATTTGGAAGATAAGTAACTGAAATATTGTCTTGAATAGAAAATTTACTAGTTATAGATTTATCTCTTAAATTCGCGCCTGAACCAGTGAAATGCACATATTCAGAATAAACAATTCCATCATCAATCCATTGGATATCTCTATCCAATTCAACTAACTGATAACGGTTATATCCTATTGAAACGAATTCATCAAGATGGAAAATAAGCCATTTCTTTCTTTTTAAATCTACAACTTCTTCTGTTGTTAAAATAGTACCATCAGACCAATGAAGATTTTTATAAGTAAGAAGATAATCAACAACTTCTTTTTCACTATTAGTTTTATTTTGCAAAACTCCTTCATATGTTTCTGCGTCTTTAAAAACAGTAACCTTATTAGGAGATTTATTTAAAACAACTCGAAAATCGTGAATCTTTTTATTTTGTATTCTTTCTTGAATATTAGTTCCGTACTTATTGACTCTTTTTAAGTAGACCTTATCAAAATAAGCCATTAAGCATCACCTGGCCCGTCCAAAGAATCAACAAGATTCATACACTCAAAAATTGTGCGTCTAAAATAAACATAATCAAGATATTTTAAACTAGAAATTTTATAGAATAATGTATAATAGTTAATTCCTTTTGAACTGTCTGGAAAACCGAGTAATTCAATAAGAATAGTATCTAAAAACTTTTCCCATTCGCCCTTTTTCTCTCTTTCGCATAGTAGCCCAAAAAGCCTATTCTTCATTTTATTCAAATAGCCAGAATAAACTTCTTTTTTTACTAGGTGGTCATTATAATCAGACGATTTCATTTGCTCTATCATTTTAATCACCACCGCCTGCGAATTTTGTATAATCATATGGTTTTCTCAGTCCGTCTTCTCTATCAAGAATAGAACGAGAATACATCTTTTGAAGTTTTCTATTTTTCGATTGAACATTCTCTTGAAGTTTTATAAATTTATCAAGTAAATTTGCTTGAGAGAAATCTCTCTCATCATACATTACCTTTACATTTTCCCAAGAGTTAATTGTTCTTGATAGCCATTCTTCTTTCATTAAATTTGCGAGAATCTGAATCTCATCATCCCCCAAATCCTCAATAAATCCCATATCGTCTCTCATAAGAGAGACTCTTGGAAATTTGAAGAAAGGAATAGCACTTTCTAAAATTGCACGCCAATCGCATAATATCATTTCAATGTCAGTTTCGCAGCACCAATCATCTTCTTTGATTTTAGCTAGAAAAGCGTCATAGACAACCTGATAAGGAGTCATTTTATCCCTCCTTATTCTTCATTCATATTTTGAACGCTCGAAATTACATCAATTCCGCAGAATTTTTTAATTACATTACATTTCTCAAAGTCGGTAAACTTTTCTTCAATAGCAACTTCCGCAATACGGTTAATTTGCTCTCTCGGAAGAGTCTCAAGTGTTTCTTGAAGTTTAGAGATAGGGTCAACTTTTAAAAGTTTAAGAATTTGTCCTCTATTCAAAATTCTGAATCTTTCTGGTTGTCCTTCTTCTTCTAAACCGAGGTCGATTCTATCTTGTTTATTATCAATATAAAGAATGCCCTCGTCAAAGAGAGTTCTTACACCCAAAGAAGTGACTCCTTCAAAAAGGGTATCAAAATCAATAGATTTTGTCTCTCCCTCTTTAGTAAAATCTCTTTTAAATCTCAAATCAGGGATATTTAATCCTACTGAATAGTTTACCATGCTCTTAACTGTAACTTTTCTTCCATCTGTGTTCATTATTATCTTCTCCTTTTATCTCAAAAATTTAAGGGGTGGGTGAATAATCTACCCACCCCTTTTTATTATTTATTGGGTTTATATTAGTCTAACGAAGGACCTTCGTAAGTCTGAGTAATAGCAGTATTACGATAAATACCCCAGTTATGATAGCTCATGATAGCTACGCCATATTTTTTATAGGCTTGGATTTCCATAGAGTTATCTCTATTTTCCCAATCCTTAACAATGGTGTCACCCTCAAAGGCAATCTTAACGATTTTTTCGCCGCCAGTTGGGAATACGTAAGCAATCTGAGGGTCAATAACAGTAGCAGTATTGCTCTCATCAGTGAAAGACTGAGGAAGCTGTACGATTGGGCAACCACGGAAAATACCGATATAGCCTTTAGTTCTAATATCCTCAATATCGTTTACAGAAACGTTAGGAGTGATATTAGCGGAAACAGCAAGAGGTCCCATTTCAGCAACGAACTCAGGAGGAGCGAAGATTACCGCGCCATTGCCATAAGCTTTAACAGTTGCACAAAGTTTTGCGAATTTGTCAGCATCAAAAGAGCTGTCAGTGATTTTATTAGCAGCAGGACGACTTACTTCGTTAATAGTAGCACGAAGTGCTTTCTGAATATCCTCATAGATATAATCCTGAATGCTTTCGGTGATAATACCAGCTACTTCGCTGATATCCTCGTCGCCACTTAAAAATCTCTCAAAGTCGATATAAGCAGCAGTTCCGATTGCGTAAGTACTTACATCAATGACATCAGTATCAAGTCTAAATGCACGATAAACGCCAGATTGAGCGGCACGAGTAACAAATCTCTTTGCACGAGCGCGGCCTTTCTTCACCTTGAACTGAGGTTTTACATTATTAGGGAACTGACGGACTTCAGCGAATTGACCCATAGTTGAGAGAACTTCAGTAGGGACGATTTCGTCAGCAGCCTCTTGGATGATTTCAAAGATGTCATATTTATTGCGTCTATAAGTGTTATAGTCTTTAGCAAGGGCTGATAGCTCTTCTCTTAAAGTTTCATTAACTTCCTCTTTGCTAGCTGTAAAATCAGCAGGCACAGTGCCTCTAACAGCGTGGCGAGCTAAATCCTTGATTTCTTCAATATTTCTAGCCATTTTAATTTACCTCCTTATTAGAATTACTGTACTTGGAATTCTACAGCAAACTGGCCATCAGGCATAGTGGTGGCTTTTGCTACTTTCAGAACAGGGCCGACAGTGGGTTTTGTTTTACCAATCTTAATTGCGCCAGTAGTAGAAATACCACCGTAAAGAGCAGTAGTTTTTACTGCGGCAAGAGCAGTCTTAAGAGCAGCGTCGTCAGTAAAATCGGTAGTATCATAGCATAGGCAGTTAGTGGTAAATACATCACCAATAGTCAGATATCCCATTCTAGGATAATAACCATCTTTTTTGGTTAATTTGAAATTCTTTAAACCAGGGGTAAACTGATTATAAATCTTTTCAGTTGAATAGTGTACTGCGATAGGAAGTGTCTCAGAAGCACCAGGTGCTTTAACAACCATGTTAGCTACGTCAACAGCTAAAAGCATACCATTCTCTGCAACGAAATCATCGCTAGCAAGAGCACATTGGGCTTCGATTCTGCCATCGCGTGTGAAAGTTACATTATTAGGTTCGATTTGGCCGTAGCCGTCGATAGTAAATCTTTGTAGAGCCATTATTCTTCTCCTCCATTTTTGTTTCTATTTTTATGTTTCTTTAGAAGTCTTGCAGCAGGACTTAATGCAGCGTCTTCTTTATCACCATAATTCTGAGGGATTAAAGGAGTGCCACTCTTTGAGAAAATGCTTGGATTTGATTCAACAAGTTTTAAAGCTAATTCTTTGCTTAAATCTTCGACAGTATAATCTGCAATTTTAGCAGAGAATTCAGCAATAACTGCTTCATCTAATCTTTCAGAGTATTGTTTAATTACAGCCTCTTTTTCAGCTTTTTCCACATTTGCTTTATAAGTTTCTAATTCACCTTTTGCTGCTTCAAGTTCTGATTTTTCAGTCTCTAAAGTAGCTTTTTCAGTGGTTAGAGTATCTACCTTAGTGCTTAATTCACCGACAGTAGTTTCAAACTCCCCAACTTTTCCATTGAGTTCCTCAATAGCTGAGTCTTTATCAGCGATAGTAGCGGTTAAAGTTTCTACTTCTCCGATTTTATTGCTGAACACTTCATCAATTTTTTCATAAGTGTCACCATTAAGAGCTTTAATAGCTTTTAGGGAATTTAATTCGGATTCGCTTACGTCCATTACATAAGTTCTTTCTCTTTCGCCTAAAGAGACTTCATTATTCTCATCATCTTTTGAGTATTTAACTCTATAATAACTACGAGAATCATAATCATAGACTAAAGCATAATCATCGTAAATATCTAAAATGTCATACTGGATTTCATAGTTTCCTTCTTCAGTGAAATTGGTATTTAGTAAAGACCAAATAGCCATATGCTTTTCACTATCAGAAAGTTTGAAATTGATAGTCATTTTTTCCTGTCCTCCTTCTAGTTTATTTTCAAGTGATTTAGTATAATTTTTTAATTCTTCCACCATTTCAGTTAATGAAGTGGCTAACGTGTAGAAAGCGGAACCTTCAAAACACGGTTCAACTCCATCTCCTAGAGGAGTCAGTCCGATAAAGCATCCATCCGTAAACTCAAAATATCTTCTACCATTAGAATATTTCCAAGTTCCAGCGATAGACTTGTCATACAATTCCATTGAGTGTGCTTTACCTGGTATTTCAGATGCTTCTTTATAGCGTGCAGTCCATAAAAGAACATCAGCACAGGCATATTCTCTTTCTACGCCATCTTTGTCCATATGTTTTTCCCAAGTAATATTGGGATTTTCTGGAACAACTCCGTATGCTTTTCCTATACTTCGATTTTCACCGTGGTCAGTAAAGTCATCATCGTCATAAATTCCACATATTGGAGAATAGCTAATTGTTGAGAGTAATTTTTCTGCAAATTCATCCGATATATAAGTGTTATTTCGGTTAAGACCTTTATAAAAAATTCGTACCCTTGCTTTAGAAATTACATTGTTATACGGAGTTAGCTTTCCGAAAACAGTAACAGGGATAGAAAGGTTAATATCTTTAATATCTTCTATTGCCACTAATTGCCACCTCCGTCTTTAGATTGTTCATTTTCAAGAGTTCTATCGCTCTTTTTATCTTGGTCTTTCTCGTTATTTGGTTTTTCACCAGTGGCAGATTCTTCATCTTTATTGCTGGAGCCGCCGTCGCTTTGAGTATGAGAAGATTGGAGAGGAATTAACTCTACATCTAGTTTTAAGAGTTCAATTTCTAACCTTTTAATATCAGTAATTTCTGATTGGTTTAATCCTAAAGCGACAGAAGGAACTAAGAAACTATATCCGTATTGAGCCATGTCTAAAGTTTTACTGATATATTCATCATTGTTATAATAACTAACAGGAAGAATTTTTGCAGTAAAGTTAATTTTATTATCTCCGAAATGTTGATTTAAAACATAAGATAGCCAAATACTATAAGACCCAGCTAAATACATCATCAACGCCATATCATTTTGAATAGATTTTTCAAGAGATAAATTTCCATCAGCCGCGAAGACTTGTTTACTAACTCCAGCTTCGCTATAAATAGTTTTTTCTATTTTTTCAAGATTATTTGTGATAACACTACGAGCATCCTGCATATCTTCAAGAGATACATCACCAAAACTGGTAAGAACATCAATATCTTTATTTTTCTTTAACATTCCCACTACGCCGCGGTGCATTTCTTGAACTTCTTCCGGGTCAAACACCAATTCTCCATCTGAAGTAATTGGCATTTCCTGAACAAGAATTTTCTTTAGCTCTTGTTTATCTTTATCTTTCTCAAGTTCCCTATACTCGTCAAAATCAATTATAGCTGGAATTACATTTAACATAAATGGTCTTTCTTCATAAAGACAAAAATGAATTCCAACACCAGGTTCCAACATATACCACTTACTCTCATTTCTGTTCTTATAGGCATTATATGCTTTTTTAACATCAGGCGGAAAAGTAGCCAAACACTGGTCTCTTAAAACCTTATCTCTGATATTATCAAAATATTGAAGATTTAGTTCAACAATATCTATACCGTCAGGAGTTTTGAACCTAGTTCTGCAATAATCAAAGGGCAAATCTTGAATTCCGACTCCATCAGCCCCATAATCCCTAAGAATACCATAGTAAGCACCTTCAACCATTACTTTTAAAGTAAAGTTCTGACAAAGTTTTTCAAAGTTTAATTTATTAAAAAATTCTAAACTTTCGTAATAACGCTTACTATATTTAGTATCAGTAATTGATTTTTGATTTCCACTCATATGAGGAATAATTACAGGAGTATATTTAAGAAAAGTTGCATAATATAAAATAAAGCGTCTATAAAAACCGCTAGAATAAAAGAAAGAAACTGATAAATCTTTTAATTCTTCTGGTTGTCCACTTGCGATAATTTGCTCTGCTTCTTCTTTAGAATAAGTAAGTAAATCAGGAGTTCTTTTGAAAGAAGTATCTCCAGAATAAGAGCTATCAGAAGTAGCTATCATTTTATCAACACTTTTCTTAAAGTCTTCTAAAGTAAAATTAGTTTTATCCTTCATCTATTCACCCCCTTGAGTATAAAATACGAGTTTCCTATTTCTTCCTCCCTTACGACGTCTCTTTTTGAAATACTCGTCTTCAATCTCTTTAATTCTCCATAACCCGTATTCAAAGGAGCTAAATTTATCGCTTAAAGTTCGAGCATTTATTTTTTCTAACTTAATATCAGTACCATTTCCAGTTGGTTTCAATTTAAAGTTAGCCATTTCTTCAAAAAGGCGAGTTGTTAATTCATGGGGAAGAATTCTTGCTACTCTTTGTTCAATTCTCATCTTTTGTCCTTTTTTAGTTTCTAATAATCTATTCTTAATTTCTTGCTCACGAGCGAGAAAGGAAACTTTTCCGCTATAAACCTTAGAATAACAGTTTCCGTGGATTTTGCTATCTAAAGTTGAGTTAGCTTTAATAACATAAATCTTTGGAATAGCTTGAGGATAGAGAGATTGACGATAATCGTCATTATTATTAGAACAATAGGCTGGATAGTACTGATTACTAATAGAATCATAGGATTCTTGAACCATATAATCCATAAGACCAACGCCAAGTCCATTACCGTCAATAACAATTTCAAGAGGGTCAAATTTCTCAATTATCTTCTTTAAATCAAGAGCTTGAATTGAAAAGTGTTTTGACTGCTCCGTCTTTCCTAAAATATAAATATTGACTAAACTTATATCAAAATCATTTTCATGACGGAACACCTTAAAAACTGTTACGACAGTCTGACAAGTAATTCTGCCTACGTCTACTGATAATAAGTAGAAAATATTGTTAGCACCTTTAAGTTTTTGAGAATTTTCTGGATTTATAATCCTACGATATTTTTGAAGTCTATCATAATCGAACCAACTATCGCTTCCACCGCCAGTCCACTTGCCTAAATATTCACGAGCGAAAGATTCATCTTTATAAGTTGCACTCATTTTAATTTCATTAAGGTAAGTCTTATCTAATAGACCATGCATCATTGGAACCCTATAATCACATCCCCAGACAAAAGAACTTTTAGGATTTATAATTTCATTTTCAAAACACTCAATCAATTTTTGATAAGCAAAAGAATTTCGCTGCCCCGCAGATGTCATATAAAACTGAGCTTGGTGAGGCTCATTCTGGTTTACTAATCTTGCTTTTGTTCTTCTATTAACATTCATGAGTATTAAATCTTTCAATTTAATGGACTATCTCATCAACTAATTTCCATCCAAAACCCTTATGTGTTTTAGTCTGTTTATCACCTTTTATAACATGGCTAATAGCACTTTGAGTTCCATTTACTGCTCTCGCGGCGGCACTCATACTTTCATATATTGCTATTATTTCATTATTATTAGGATTTATTTGAGCAATTCTTTTTTTAGTATTTATAGGAAGTTCTATCTTTTGTAATCTATCTACTTCGTCTTCTTTATATCTCCATTGAAATTGATTATGATGAGTTCTTAAAAATTGACAACACATAACAATTTTTTCTGGAATAGAATTTGTTTGTCTTGAAGCTTCCATAATACTTTTATATTCTTCAATTTTATCTCCATTTAAAGAATATTGAATTACTCTTCTTTCTCTTGATGGCTTCATCAATCCGATTTCAACTGCATGGTTGGTGTTTTCCGCTGGAGTACACCATTCCAAATTTGAAACTAGATTATTACTTCTACATCCATCAATGTGATTAACATAAGGTTTATTTTCTGGATTTGGTATATATGCTATCGCTACTAATCTATGGACTCTAAAACTTTTAGATTTTTTATTTATAGATAAAGTAACATGCCTATATCCTTGTTGTGTTCTTTGTGACAAAATTTTATTTGTCTTATCATTTCTTACTTCACCATTGTCGCTAATACTATAGTTTGTTTCTATATTATTATCAATAATTTTTTTCCACATTATAATCCCTCCATTCATAAGTGGAAGTTCATAACTGGAAATATAAGAAATTAAGAACAATTAGTTGGGTGGCACTACGAATGGTGATAAAATCCATCCTCTCGATTAAATCTTTTAGTCTCTACACCTTCCCCAAATTGGGCTTGGCACGGGATTGGGTTTATTCCTTTCCCCGTTAGCACAGTAAACTGCACACCCCTTTATCACGGGTTCACCACCTTGTTCGACTAGCTTCACAGCTAGAAGCCCCCTCTTTAACGTCTTAAGGGATGACGACTTCATTTAACAAATCAGCATCATGGTCACGAACCTCATCGACAAGCCCGAAATGGCGACGACCACCACGAGTTGAGTCTAGGGCCGCAACAACATCAAATATTGAACCATTTCTAAAGGTCATTTTTAAGTAATCACTACCAGAAATATAATCATCTTTGATTAACTCTTTTCGGAGAAGAGGGAACAAATCTAAAATTTCCTCTACTTTTTCTTTAGCAATTTTTGCACCCTGCTCTTTCTTTGGAGCACAAATAAAGCATTTGCTTCCTGGCTGGAAGATACATTTCAATATCATAGCTAAAATAGAGATAAAGGTTTTAGAAAACGCACGAGGAGCCACGCAATAATGGTAACGATATCTTAGGCAGGCCCGCAAGAAAATTCTTTGATAGAAAAACAGTTCAAAATTAGAATCAACAGGAGTTATTAGGTCGATAAATAAATCAGGATATGCAGTAAAAAATTGACAATATTTCTGATAAAGCTCTTCATGCTCAATAATTCTTTCTTCACTAAGCATAACCCCTTTATCTAACTCAATACCATCTCTATAAAACTTTTGCACTGCATTACTTTCATTTATTTTATTAACATCAATCATTCAATCTCCTCCTCTAATTGTTCTTCTAAGTCATAGCCAGCAGCTTCAAACTTATCCAAATCATCTTGAGGAGCATTATATTCGTCTTCGAGTTCTTGAGCTATCTTTAATCCTTCGATTCTTCTCTCTATTTCTTCGCTAATACCAGTTTCATTAACATAAAGATTTCTAACATATAACTGAATATTCTTCATGGTATTATCAATAATATCTTTTTCTGCACCATCATAGAATTTATTTATCCAACCTCTTTTTTCAAGGAAGGCAAATACTTCTCCAACAGAATTAAAATCATTTGCATTTTTAACATTCTTAGGAGTAAAATCAGCAACCTTAACTAATTTCTCATAAGAAGCTAGCTCGTCTTTAAATTCTTCTTGTGCTCTAATTTTATTATCAATTAAAAGCGAAATCTTACATAATTTTTTCGCATTGTCAACTTGAATCTCTCCAACAACGTTCTGAGTATTTAAAATTCCTTGGAAGAGATTCTCTAAATAAACAAGTTCATCAGTATCATACTGCGGTCCCCACTTATCTCGAAGTTGCTGGAATTTTTCATCTTGGAGAGCAGGAATAGCATTATCCAGCTTTCCATCGGCAACTAGCTGTCTATATTTTCTAGTTGTATCACTCCAATCAACATTTCCATACTTTCCTGCACAATACATTTTCGCATAAACGCCAAATGTTTTTTCTTTATTAAACTCATATAATTTCGTCCATTCCTCTGCTAGAAAAGGGATATCCGCCCATTGACAAAGTTTATCATAAAAATCAAAATTATTTTCGTTAATTAAAAGAAAATTCTCTATACACTTATTACAAATAGGTAAAGTACCATCTGGAAAGAATGGACTCTTAACCCTTATAAATGAATCGGGAGGACAAGAGTTATGACATTTTGTACACTCTTTTAATAAAGCCATATTATCACCACCTTATTTATAGGTAAAACGAAAAGAGGAAAACTCAAGAATTTTCCTCTTCATTAAATTCTTCTAACTTATGAACTCTATTATATTTAGCAATTTGACGAACTCTTCTTAAAAACTTATTACGCTCAGTTTTGCTGAGGTCGCAATAAAAGCCAACAATCTCTTTTTCAATAGTTGGGAAGTCGGTTCTTAACTTATTATCTTCCGTAAAAATATTTACTTCTGCTATTTGGGCAAGTCCGATAAAATCATCTAAAGCTAACTCCATCATAGCTAATTCTAATTCGTTAGCTTGACTTCCACTCTTTAATAAACTCCTCATCCCACAGTTCCTCCATTATTTCGCATCCATAGTCTCTCACTAACATATTTATCCATCGACATTCTTTATTCTTCCTCCATTTTCCAGAAAAGAAGACAATATCACTTTCTGCTATAAGTCTAATAGACTCTCCTATTAAGTCAAGTGCATTATTAAATTTATAACAAGAAGTGTCTAAAACTAAAATTTCACAATTTAAGAGTTCTTTTAATTTATTTTCAGCTCTAGACTTCTCAGAAGAAATCTTTTCACTACTTTCTCCTATTATTGGCTGACAAATAAAAATTTTTTTCATTATTACTATCTCCTTTGGTGCGGCCGCACCAAGATTTACTTGAATCCTATTTATTCTTTTGACGATTCTTCTTATCACATTCCTTGCATCTACTGGCTAAACCGTCAGAACTTCTGCTTTTCCGCATAAACTCTCTAGTATCTTTTAACTTAATTTTCCCGCACTGGTTGCATTTCTTCCATCTAAAAGGCTTTTCTCTATTTAAATAATAATCATAGTGGAGTTGTGCTGCTTCCGCAATTTCTTTGCATATCTTCTGTTTCCATATTGTTGAGATATAATTCGCGGAGTGGGTAAGACCAAAATCTTTTTCTAATTTCTTCCTTATAATTTCGTTCTGAATTTTATTACGTTTATAATCAAGAATAACTTTTTTAGAATTACTTAAATTGGCTTTCTCTATGTAAAAATCAAGAGTGTCTAAAAGAAAACTTATAGTGGACTCTGGTTTATTTATAACACTTATCCTCAAATCCTCATAGTTTTCTAATAAATAATAAATATGCTCATAATTTCTAAAATCAATAGTATATTCCGCTTCTGTGTTGTAAGTGTACTCTGGCCCTCTATATTCTCTTGGATTAAAAAATTTCTCATCATTGCCAATAAGAACTCCTAATGGGGCAATAGAAAAATTAGAGTTCTCTAAATCCCAAGGAATACCATCGCTTTCTTGCTGGTGAACTTTTCTTGCACTAGTTCCAAACATACAAATAGTTGGTTTAACCATATCTCTAAGGTAGAACTGCTGTCTCCTTAAATCAATTACCATATGCTTAAACTTATAAAGTTCTACGGACGATAGCTTTGGTGCAGCGGGGTCGTCAACTTTCCCGGTATTCGCATCAATAATATGCTGGTATCGGTCAATAGACTTCCAAAGCTCCTTTATTCCCGGCACATCAGCGTCTTTCTCTCTATCAATCTTTGGCTTAATACTCTTATACCTATTCTTATCTGTATTAAAAATACGCTCGTCGAAAGTTGGACTTTCGATAAGTTCATCTAATGATTCTGGTTCCTTTTTAGAATAGGAATTATACTTTGTCTTTATTTGGACTTCTTTGCGGTCAACAATAGATTCTCCAGTGTTTTCGTCCTTACCGTAAAGAATATAATTCGCAATAGTTTCTAAATCGGAGCTAGAGAATTTTTTATCACTGTTATCTGCCATATACTTCTCAACATAGTCACGGCGACTAGCTGAGGTGGGTATACTAAAATCGAGATTTACCATTTATTCACTCTACTCCTATTTCAATTCTTGAATTTTCTATTTTTATTATAATCGAAAAATTGGGAAAAGTCAAGAGCTGAAAATTTTAAAGAGGAAATTTTTAAAATTTAATTTTTACGAGATTAAAATTTTAAATTTTTGATTTTTACGAGATTGTTTGGAGGGGTGCCGGCATTTTTGGACTTTTTGCACAAAATTTCACAACGTACACCCCTCCTTTGTGCATAATGACAGCGAACATTCGTTCCCTCCCGATCTGGCATATTGCACAAAAAGACATTCTCTTTTTAGTTATAATGTATATTTTATTTCTTTAGTTATTATACACAAAAATAATGAAAACTTTTGTTGAATAAGTTTTTTAGAAATATTAAAATTGTTCATAATTTGTTCATCACTTTTTCTGCCATGCTGTTATAATATATATGTAAGGAACAGACAACAACGGCGAAAGCCGGCAAATAGAAAAGGGGTTCTAATTATGACAGACAAAGAAAAGTATTTCCGCATGTATGCGGAGAACGACGCCAGCGAAAAGGTTATCCGAGTTTTCGAGCATTACGGTTATATCTATCATATGTTCGTGAGCGTGGAAAGCCTTGCGGACAGAGTGAGGGAAACGGCAGTTTCTAGCCGTCATGCTAAGGGCGGAACGGTGGACGGTCGCAACCTGCGTTTGCGGAAAATGACGATTGCCGAAAAAGAAAACGCCGTTGCGAATGGTGCGGAAATCGTCTGTACGGTCGAATTTTTCCAGCAGTTAAGAAAAGAGTTTTCTAGCAACAAGGGTATTTGTGCAGAGCAGGCAATCCGCAAGTTCTACGGTCTGGAAGATTACAAGCTGGGCGATAAACGGGGATTTTGGGAATGCGGCGATATTGAGCTACAAGGTAAGCAGTATTCTGTGAAGTTTGATGACGCTAGTTTATCAGCATATAGAACAATTGAAAAGGCGGCTTTGCTTAGGGGTTAAACCCTAAGCAAGCCAAAATAGAAAGGGGCTTTTAAAATGACCTATACTAGAAAAGAAATTCTAAACCGTATCGAAGAATTGGAAACCCGCAAATTTTATCTTGACATGACGGACAGATGGACACCCGAAGATTATGAATATAATCGAGAATTGTGTGCCGAAATTCTAAGCTGGAAGGGGTTGCTAAAATGAAAAAGGTTTATACAGAAATTGAGCTAGACAATCTTATCCGCAAATACGGCTTTGAAAATAAGAAAGTTATAAAGTATGCTAAATGTCTTGACAGACAAGCGAAAGTTTGCTATAATTATAATGGAAATTGAAAGGGGTATTATTATGAAAAAGAGTTTGTTTGTTAGCGGTTCTGAAACGTTGAGAATAGAAGAAAGTCGCTATCTTGCTTTAGTTGTCACTTATGGAGATTATGAGAATGCAGGTTTCCAAGAAGTGAGCCGCGAACAGTTTGCCGAAAGACTTAAAAAAATCGAATGGATGAAAGATTGTTCCTGCGAAAGACTTAAAAACGATTATAATGAAATGGTTAAATTTTTTGAGAAAGTAGGCAAATAAAATGAAAAAGATTTACTTTGATATGGATGGAACAGTATATAATCTTTATGGTATCAAAAACTGGTTGCAGATGTTAAGGAATGAGGAAAGGGGGGCTTTTACCGTTGGTAAACCGTTGGTAGATATGACAAGGCTTGAGGATGTGTGCGTCAACCTTATCAAAAAGGGGTATCAAATCGGAATTATCACATGGTTGCCGATTGGTGCAAGCGTTGAGTATATGGAAATCTGCACAGAGGAAAAAAGAAACTGGGTTGAAAGATATATGCCCTATGTCAGCGAGTTTTATGCCCAAGAGTACGGAACGCCGAAACAATACGCACCCATGAAAAGGGCGGCCGAAATGTGGCTTGTTGATGATAATAAAGAAGTTCGTGAAATGTGGGTAACTGAAAAGCAAAGAAAAGCGATTGACGCTAACAACGATATTTTAGAGGCATTAGAAGAATTAGAAAGGGGATTGAAATAAAATGAAAAAGAAGATTGAAAAAATCGCCGTTGTTCTTATGTCCGCCATTTTGCTTTGGATTTTTGCAAGTTTTGTTGAGGTGAATTGCAAAAATCTGGAAGAAAATCCCACTTATTGCCCCGCTAACTTTTTCGCCATAATGACTAAAATTTCCGGCTAATCTTAGCCGGATTTTTTTTATTTACACTTGTTAAATTTTTAACAAATGCCGGCACTTTAACGAGTTAAAGCGTTAAAATATGCCGGCACCGCTTTAGTCTGCTAAAGCGTTAAAGCGAAACATGGCGATCCCGATTGTTAAAAACTTAACAAAGAAATTTTTGAAAAAGGGGTTGACAGATTCCCGGAAATAGGTTATAATATAGATGTTCCCAAGAGAGGGGAGAAAAAATAAAAGCAAGCAAGTCTTTTCGTTTCATCCTCTTGTTTCCTCTCCTCTCTTGAGAATAAAATCGGTATCAAAGAGCTGCGACCTGCAAAAGAAATTTCAAAAAAATTGAAAAAACTATTGACAAGTCGCCCGCTCTATGATATAATAAAGATGTTCCCGAAAGGGAGCCAACAAAAACTTAGTGCCCACTACTTAGTGTGGGAGAAAGAGGTTTACTATGGCTACCGAGAAGAAGATTACCGCTGCTGAAATCAAGGCCACCGCGAAAGCTAACGTGCTTGCCGAGCTGTCCTCCAAGCTGGAAGAGCTGGGAGCGGAGATGGTTGGGAATGTTGCCTACATTCCGCAGACCGTCGGTGAGCAGGAAGTCTGGGTTGAGGTCAAGCTGACTACCAAGCAGTACACCGACACTAGCGTGTCCAAGGCTTTTGACCCCTTTGTTGCCCGCGAGAACTACGAGAGCGAGCAGGCCGTTAAGGCCGCGGAGGCGGAGGCCAAAGCGAAAGCCAAGGCCGATAAGGCGAAGTCCAAGAAGTCCCGCTCCCGCAAAGCGAATGTTGAGGTCGAGGGGTAAGGAGTAAGGCGGTTTAGGGAGTTCCGCAGAAAAACTCCCAAATTTTAAGAAAGAGGGTTTCTAATTATGAAACTGTTTGAGAAGAACGACAATACGCACGCGGGAGCAACTATCGCCGCGAAAATCGGATGGACGAAAGTTCAGGAAGTCAAGGCCGCCGTCGAAAAGATGAATGGAGGGAATCGGAATGGAAAGTAAACAGACGGTTGTTCGCGGTGGAATGAGCCTTTTTTCTATGGCTCTTATCGTTACTTTGGTTTTCTTCATTCTCAAAGTGACAGATGTTCTTGCGTGGTCGTGGATTTGGGTTCTCTCTCCGCTTTGGATATGGGCGGCTTTGTTGGTTGGAACCTTGTTCTTGTTCCTTTTTATTCTTCTGATTTGCGTTATCGTTTCGGCCGCGGCAAAATCAAGGCGGAGGTCAAGGCGTTATTAAAAAGTAGCGGTCGAAAGACCGCTATTTTTTTATATTAACGTTTTAACGCTTTAACAGGGTAAAGTGCCGGCACGTTCGGCGTTATTACTAAAATTCGCCCGCTCTTTTCGTCGTTTTGACTATTGCTTTTACTTTTATAATATGGTATAGTATAGATAAAGAAAGGGGATAACGAAAATGACCAATTACAGAGTGATTTCTCCAAAATATATTATTTCGCAAGCAGACCAGGCAAAAACAAGAAATTTTCAACAGGCAGTTTCTAAAATCAATCAGATGTTAGAAGTTGCTGCGGAAAAAGGTTACAAAGGCATCCAATTTTATTTTTGGGATTACTTTAATAATCTTAGTTATAAAGATTTTGAGAATATTAAAACCGTGTTTAGAAATGCTGGTTGGTTGACAGAAAAAGGCAAAAGACAATATGACTTACGTATAACAACAAATCTTTTCGCTGATGATTATATTTTGAAATAATTTCGTTTTAACTATTGACACTAACTGTTATATATGATATAATCAAGTCAATGAAAGAGAGGTCTTAAAAATGAAAGAATTTTTTACTAACCCGCTCGTTTGGTCGATTGTCCTTTTCTTTGTTCTTAATCTTATCAATGTTGTTCTGGGAACAATGCGGTCGATTTTGACTGTAAAATCTACGCCGTTCGTCTCTATGATTATCAACACGGTATCATATACTTTTTATAGTGGTATCGTTAAGTTGGTATCCGGGCAAGATATGATTGTAGTTCTTGCGACTACTGCACTAACAAATATTATCGGCGTTTATATCGCCCGTTTTATTCTCGATAAGGCAAAGAAAGATAAACTTTGGAGAATTACCGCGACTATTCCCGAAAATATTGATAGCGGAGAAATTACAACACCGTTAAATAGTAAAGGTATTCAATCGGTTGTTTATATCGGTGAGGGTGTAAAACTTATTGATATTTATAGTAAGACGCAAGGAGAAAGCATTGTTATAAAAGAAATTCTCGCACCGTTAAAAGTCAAATATTCCGTTGTTGAAATTGATAAGAAATTGTAAAGATTTTCCGCCAAAAGGCGGATTTTCTTTTATTTCATTGCTTTACTATGTTAAATCGTAAAAGTGCCGGCACCGCGGGCGATCTGCACAAAAATTGCCCGCTCGATTTATGCAATATTACATATTGCTTTTTCTGCTAGCGTGTGATATACTTATATTGTCGGTAAGGGAAGAAGTTCCCGCCAATAAGAAAGGATTTGATAGAATGGAACAGTTGAACCGCAGAAAAAAAATGATGGTGTTGGACATTGAGACTTTGAACAGCACCGACGACGCCTTATCCTATGATGTGGGATTTGCAGTCACCGACAAAAAAGGCCATATTTACGAAGAACATTCTTTTATTATCTATGATATGTTCTTTGAAGAAAAAGAACTCATGCAATCGGCTTACTATGCAAAGAAAATCCCGGAATATCTGGACGGTATCAAAAAAGGCAATCACAAAGTTGTCACTTTTATGACCGCATGGAAACTTATCCGCAAAGTTATGGAGAAATACGACATTAAAGAAGTTTATGCTTATAACGCCGCTTTTGATTACGGCGGTCTGAATAGGACTTTGCGTTATATTACTAAAAGTAAATACCGCTGGTTTTTCCCCTATGGCACAAAAGTTTTTTGCATTTGGCACATGGCTTGTCAGGTTCTTTTTACTCAAAAAACTTTTTGGAAAGTCGCTCTTGCTAATGGGTGGGTTACGAAATCAGGAAATTTTCAGACATCCGCAGAAATCGCCTACCGCTACATGACTGGAAATAAAGATTTTGACGAAGAGCATAAAGGTCTGGATGATGTGCGAATCGAGGTTCAAATTCTTTTGAAGTGTATCCGACAGCATAAGAAAATGAATCCGTGGATAAATCGCAGTTGTTGGAGAATCCCCACGCAGGAATATAAAAAATTCCAGCAGACAAAACTTTATGAAGAACTTTTCGGAAATATGGTTGACAGTCCCGAAATTATGTGATATAATATAGATGATGAAAGAAAGGAGGTGTATTCGTGAAAGAGTTTTTCCGCCGTTTGAAAATGGTAAAATATTTCGGTTGGCGTGGAGCGTTCGACAAAAAATTTTTGAAAATGTAAGAAAAGTCCGCCGTTAGGCGGATTTTCTTTTGCTTTACTACTTTACTATGCTAAATCACTAAAGTGCCGGCAGGCCGGCGATTTGCACAAAAAGTTAGTATTATGTTTGTGCAATTTACCAGTAGACAATTCTCTTTATCTATGGTATTATATAGATGTTCCAAGAGGGAACACACCACGGACGGCAAGAAAAGAAACTCTCGAGATTTCAAAAGAAATTTCAAAAAAGGGGTTGACAAATCGAACCAACTGTGGTATAATAAAGATGTTCCAAAGGGAACGAAAAAAATCTTAAAGAGCCGACTGCGTTAGTGTCGGAGAAAGAGGTTTATTATGGCTAACATGACTGCTGCTCAGAAGAACACCGCTATCAAAGAGAACGCTGTCGCTATGACTGTTCTGCCCGAGGGTGCTATTCAGGTGGGTGACTATGCCTACGCTATCCCCACCGAAGTGGACGGCGAACTGCGGTACGCTGTCGTGACCTACACGGCGAAGAACAATAAGGCGACCAAGACCACCGACGCTTTTGACCCCGAGGCGGTTCGTGCCGAGTGGCTGGCTGACAAGGAAACTAAGGAGAAAGCCGCCGCTGAAAAGGCCGCCGAGAAAGAGCGTAAGGCCGCGGCTCGTGCGGAGAAGAAGTCCAAGACGGCCGCCGAGTAATCTGCGGGTGGGGAGAAATCCCCACCCTTTTCTTTTCCTTAACGCTTTAACGCTTTAAAGCGGTGAAGTGCCGGCATCCTCTTGTTAAAATTTTAACAAAGAAAATTTCTAAAAAAGTATTGACATTCTATATCTTACGTGATATAATATAGACGTTGCAAGGGAGGACTGCTCCCGCAAACAGATAAGAAAAGAGGTTATTAAAATGGGTTGCTTTTACACTGGGTTTGACTACAAGAACAGAAAGAATGGCTATTTCAAAATCGGAGAAACTTCTGGAAAGACTCCCGCGGCAAGGTTATCTCAAATTAGAACAGGAGATAGTTTTCAGTGTTTGGGTTATTTAATTCTCCACAATGAGAGCAAACCTGAGAGACTTTTTGTTGAAAGCTATGTCCGTATGATGATGTCTAAGAAATATGAGCATACTCAAAACGACCATTTTCTTTATCGAATTGAGAGTAAAGAAAGAAAGTATCCCCAAGCGTTTGAAATGGCGAACGAGGCTCTTGAATACGCAAAGACCGCTTGCTCACTTGCTAATATTGATTACGATATTGGAACGAAAACTTATAAAAGGTCTTGACAAAAGCGAAAAAGTATGGTATAATAAATATAGAAAAGGAAAGGGAGATGATTGAATGGAGAAGAAAATCACCAGTAAAAAGGAATTTGTCGCGGCGATTCAGAGGGAGAAAGAACGCCGCAAGAGAGCAAACGAAGCCGAACAGAAGAAACTCGCCGCTCTCGAAATTCAGAAAAAGAAAGAAATGGCGGCCGAGCGTTTCAAAAAGATGGGTGGCGGCGTTCCTAATTTGAGAGGGTAAAGAAAGGGGAGAGCATTTGCTCTCCCCCTTATTGTAAAGTTATGCCGCCCTTTTCATAATATTACAGTATGCAAATACCGCATAAAGAATATTACTGTTCGGCTTTTTCTATAATTATTTTCCCACCAACACAGATAATTTTTAAAGGCGTATCTTCATCAATATCCAAATTGCGGCGGGTTGCAATAGGTAAAGTCACACGGCCTAAACTATCGCATTTTCTTACTGCACCTTTTTCATTAGTAATAAAATTCTGATTGTCGAGTTTTTCTTCAATCCGGTGCAAGGCTTTTAAAATTTCTTCTTCCATTCTTTATCACGTCCTTTTCTAATTCTATTATATATTAAATTTGGAAAAAAGTCAAATTTTTAAAATGCCGGCACTCGTTAAAAAATTAACAAAGAAAATTTTTAAAAAAGTATTGACAATATTCTTAATCCATGCTATAATATAGTCACAACGAAAGGAGAGAACGCCAATGGAATGTGTAGATTGTATTCACTGGTACCAAGGCCCAGGCGATGATTCCCCATGTTGTCAAGTAAAGGGACTTGACGGAACTACACCATGCGAAGATGAAGAAAGGAACGATGAAGAATGAGAGCAACAGGTATTATCCGCAGAATTGACGACCTTGGCCGTGTGGTTATCCCGAAGAAAATCCGCAGAAGCCTTCTTCTCAAAGAAGGCGACGCTCTGGAGATTTATGTCTCTGATGATGGGGTGACTTTCATCCCTTATCGAGCAGAAAGAACGCTTGAAGTCGAAATTTCCCGAATCGTTGACGCTCACGAGTTCGACGAACAAGACAATGAAAAATATCGGGAAGCGATTTCCGAATTAAAAAGGATTGCGAGGGAGTTAAAATGAGATGTCCCTATTGCGGTAGTTATGATATTGTCTATACAGAAGTAACCGACACAGAGCAAGACGGAGATATTCTCAAAAGAGAAGTTTATAATCGTTGCGAGTGTGGCAAAGCGTTCATGACTACCGAAAGGTATAAACTGGAAGACGAAGACTATTGGTAGGAGAAGTAAGTGTGGGCAACCGCACTTTCTTTTTATCTTTTCTTGTTAAAAATTTCACATTCTCGTAGATGCCGGCACTTTAGCACATTAAAGCGTTAAAGTCAATACTTCTATCTTACTGAAATGCCGGCACCCGACCTAGTCGCCTTTGTCAATAGGGCCGCCTTTTGTCAATAGGAGCTGTGAGCTGTGAGCTGCGACTATATGAGCTGCATCTGTGAGCTGGGTAAGCCCGCTCGTGAGCTGCAAAAGCACTTTCTCTAGTTAAAGTCAAGTAAGTGAGCTGCAAAATTATTCCGAAGATAAATTTTTATATTACGAATTAGTTTATTTTCTTTTTAAATTCAATTAGAAATATCTTCTAGAGAAGAACTCTTCCAGAGAACTATTCTTGTAGAAAAATCGTTGCAAATTTCGCTGCGGCCGCAGTCAATAGTATTGACAAAAGTCAAATAGTATGCTATAATATAATTAGAAAGAAAAAGGAGGATAGATAATGGAGAAAGAGTATATTGATAACTCTATTGCAGAATCTATAAGAAGTATTATTGAGCTGTGTTTTTCTCATACTGAGTGCGGCGGTTGCCCGCTCTATAATTCAGAGAAAAAAGTATGTCAGCTTCAATCAGTGCCGTCTGGTTGGAATAAGCCAGAAAGAGAAGGAGACCATTACGTTTTTAAGTAAGGGGTGAGAATAATGAAGGAATTCAATATTCTTATTGAAGAATTAGATAAAATTAGTGATAAATGGCGGCAACGCCTCCAGTATCAAAGTGAGAAAGGCAAAGATATCCACGATAGCTTCCTATGTTCAACTGTTATGTATGAGATTGAGCGGGCGAAGCAAGCTGCAAATAGACGAATTGCAGAAGAGAGACAAAAAGGATTTGAAGAGAAAAGAAAAAAAGATTAACACTATTAAAGAGTAAAAGGAGTAATGTGTATGGCATCTATTACGGCGCAGAGAGCGGCTTTGACCGCAGAGAAAGTAAAGTGGATTGAGGAGATTTTCAATAGTGCTGGAGTTGAGTTCTTCCGCACTGGTAGCAATCTGGCTACTCTTACCTTTGATTGCGGCGAAATCGAAGGAAAGCCTATCTATGGTTCAATTAAGTTTACTCTCCATAAGGCAGACTATAATCTCGATGATGAGATTGAAGAGTTTGAAATGCTGTTGAAGGAAAAGGAAAAGAAAGCTGAGGAAAAACGGCGCCGGGACGCAAAAGCGTTGAAGGATAAGGCCGCAAAAGAGGCTAAGGCCGCAGAAAAGAAAGCTATTGAGGAAAAAGAAAAAGAGAAGCGAAAAGAATATTTAGCTTCTTTGGGAGAGAAAAACGAGAGCGGGCAGTAAGCCCGCTCTTTCTTTTTCCCCCAAGACTAAACTCAATTTTCTAAAAACTAAAAATAAAAATAGGAGGTAGGTAAACTAAACCTACCCCCTATTCCTTTTTATATACCCCTCATCTTTCTCGCTTCTAACCCTATCCCGGAGTAATCAAAGATAATCGGAACCCCATTACTCCTCTTATATCCATAATTATTCCCGTGAACATCATTGATATGCTGCTCCGCACAGAAGCCAAGGAAATCCTCGACCTCTTCACTAGGATATTCCCTTAAAAGCTCGTCTATCACCCTGTCGCATATACCAAGGTCTTCAGCACTTTCAACAGAGTCTTTGCTTAAACAGCTCCAATCTTCCTCAGCCTCATACCACTCGTCGTCATCTTCCTCATTGTTACGAGCTGCGATTCTCTCTTGGAGATAGGCTTTGCACCTTTCTCCCTCGTAGAAAAGGAAAGTTTCTGCGAAGAACTTCTCTACTCCCCGATTTACCGCGTCTTGGTAAGCGATTACCTCAGCTTCGCACCAATCACAATCGTTCTCTCTTATCATAGGTATCTTTATTACGTACCTCGTTCCTTTATTCTTAGGAACTAGCACTAATTTCGTAACTCCATGATAAATTCGGAAGTTTTCATTAGAATAGCTGCTAAAACTGAAGTTTTCTCTCAGTACTGGCCTATTTCCTGCTATTTTAGAGAGAAAATTCTCTAAAATCTGTGTATAAAACTGCTTTTCTTTATCTTTTATTCTCATAATAGTAAGTTTTTACCTACTTTCTCTTAAATTTCATCATAAGAATCTCTCGAAATAAAGGTACTGCGGACCCTCTGCTCCCGCTCAAGCTCGTCGCAATAGTCCTCAAAGCCCTCTCCGTAGAAATTCTCAAACGCTTCGTAAGCGTCATAACCGGAGATTTCCTCCACACTAATTCCCATATCAAAATCATCAAACATTATATTGTCCTCCTTTGATTAAGTTTAGTAATTTTTATCTCCTTTTCTTATCTTCTATAATTATTATACCACACCATAGGAGAAAAGTCAATAGCTACGGCGGGCGAGGTAGGATTAAAAATAAAATTTGACTTAGACGATAGTATTGACAAAGGCGAGATAATGCGTGCAGTCACCAATTTCCAAACCCTATGGTTCAGGGACAAACCCAAAAGCAAAATTTTTAGATAAATCCCCGTTTGCTGCGACCGAGTACTAGTTAAGCTTCGCTTAACTAGTACTCTATTAAAAGGTATTATTAAGAAAATAGTAGTAAAGATACTAATTTTATTACTACTATTTTTATTATTCTTCTTATTACTCCTACTATTACTCTTAGTAATATTCCTTATACTACTCCTTATACTATTTTTTTAGTATTATCCTTATACTATTCCTACTACTATTCTTTATTATATTATTAGTATTCCTTATACTATTTCCTTATACTACTCTTAATATTTTAAGTAGTATTTTCTTATTATCTTCCTTATACTATTCCTTATTATTTATTATATTATATACTATTATAAAAGAAAATACTAATTATACTA
>ULTN01005747.1_pt1 | contig 22701 bp, 18 predicted proteins | sample 1957681 | NCBI WGS metagenome assembly ULTN01 (sample SAMEA4835736, study PRJEB28245) | human gut metagenome | biome: gut microbiome; material: fecal sample | place: Denmark | collected 2008
ATTATCGTGCAAGATAGCACTCATTCCTAAAATGGTAGACTGATGCAAAGCCATCATAGCATCAAGCTCATTCTTGACTTCAAATCTTGGCGAAATTTTCAAAAAATGCTCCGGTGTCAAACTAATTCGCCCGTTGAAGAACAAATCATAAAGAGGAGCTAATTTCAACTGAAAAAAGTCTCTAAACGAGAGGAATCTTTGCATATCCGCAATTAAATGTATATAGTCATCTTCTTTATAAAGGTTCGAAGACATTAAAAATGGACTGAATCCTTTGGTGACTATTTTCTCGATGGATTCGAATTTGGTTGTCTTGGCATGGGGAAGCTCTACAGAGAAGTCCGCATAATAATGAGGCTCATTTAAGTCAAATTCAACAACAGCAGCGTTATTGAGTTTCAGCGAATGCTCTTCTGTAATTCTTCTCAATCCGTGAATATGTACTCCGCATTCTGGGCAGGGAAAATCAAAGGGAATATCAAAGTACCCCATTTGAAAACGCATGCGGATTTTAGCCTTACAATAGTCACATTGGATAAAAACATTGTCAACCATTTAGCCCTCCTGCAACAAAGCAACTTAATACACCCGAAAATATGTCAGTCCTTAGTCAGGTACAATCTCCACAATATCCTCAATACCACAATCCAGTGCCGCACAAATCTTCACGAGTATCTCCGTGGTAACATGTCCATTCCGTCCCATCTTGGTGACGGAAGCTGGGCTGATACCCGCCTTTTCACACAGGTCTTTTTTCTTCATGTCCTTATCGATGAGCAGCTTCCAGAGTTTTTTATAACTCACAGACATAAAATATCTCCTCCGTACCGATATACAAAAAATGCTCTGCCGCTTGGCAGAGCATTCGGTCTATTGCAGCCATACTGCCAAGGCCTATTCCAACACTTGACAGTGTTTTTTATAATGATAGCACATTTGGGCAGGAAAAGCAAGAAAATGATAAATCCGCACGAATTCCGACTCTATTAAATTTCTTTTTGAGTCGCAAAAGAAACGGTTGAACCTCCGGGCAGTCAGAGCTACAATGCCAACACCTCATCACGAGGACAAACTGATTGGAGGTCAAATAATGAATTATGAAGCAAACCCGTTTCAGGACTACGAATCGATCACCATTGATGAGCTGGAGGATCAAGCTAACAGTCTACTGAATCTGGTAACGGAAGAGCAGCGGCTGCTGCGCGTATGTATGAATAATGGCAAGGAGTTTCTGCTGTTCCCTCAGGACCTGCTCGCCCCGATCTGCGACTCTGACTTTCGCTTGATCCTGCTGTCGGCAATGCGGTATGCGATGGGCAGAAACACATGTATGCCCGCATTAGTTTCCGATTATATTAAGCGCCACATTCGGTTTCTGGACGATAAGTTTCTTGCGTTGGCTGCCGATGATATTCGGCGGCACCTCGAAGACTACGCAGAGCATGAGCCGAACCCGAATCTTTGGCAAGGCCTTTTTGATGCACTCGAAGCAGAGCAGAGAGCGCGTGCCACTCGTCAGGCAAGGAAGAGTAGGTCCTGCCCGGCTTGTGGAAGGCTCTTGGAGGTCATGAGCATTACCGACAACCAGCATTCACCCGGTAGATTCGATGTAATTGCTCACTGCCAAAATTGCCACTCTGATTACGAGTGGTTCTGCGATAAGGACGGCGGTGTCTCAGATATAAAGCAGTATTTCTTCGGGTAAGGCAATTGTAAACAGCGGACGCTCATATGAACAAGTGCATTCTCGTATTTCAATATGCTTTCCCTTAAAATGCCCCTCAAATTACGGGAATGCGATAGTTATTGAGGGGAAGCGAGTTTTATCTTCAGAGAGTAAGGCATGCGGGTATTTCTTTGTCTATAGCGGCTCAACCTTTGAGCTGCTATCCTCCCAGAAAACCACTTGCATAACACCCTGCTCAGAGTTACAATGCAGACGGTCTGAAACACAAAACGCTTCCCGCCCGGCACCGGTGAATCTTCACCGGAAACCGGGCGGGAAGCGTTTTTGACCACATAGATTACCACATACGGCTCCGGAACACTCGGAAACAGCGGAGATAAGAGCGTCAAAGAGTAAGTGAAACAAATTAAAAAGCGCCGAAAACCGCTATAAACGAGCGGAAAAAGTTTTCCGGATAAGTTTGGGAGCAAGATGCCTGGTGTTCGAGTCACCTCACTCCGAGGCTGTTACAAAATAGCTCCCTAAAAAAACATATAAAACCCGAAACAGTTTTCTGATTCAAAACGGCTCAAAAAGGGGGCTGGTTTCCGTTTTTGCGCTATTTTTTACGCAATTTTCTATCACATTTCTTGCAATAGTCCCGATGGGGGCTTTAATCTCCTAAATGCAATATCATGCGATCAATAAAAGCAATAACCTCCTGCGGTGCATTGAGGTCCAGCACTGCGCGGTCTGCCTTCAAGTTTGGAATATCAGTCACAATCGCAATCGGCGCACGCGAAACTGAAAGAGAGGAGTTCCCTTGCCTCACCACTTCTATTTTGGGGAGATCTTCATTTTTGAAGCCCTCCAGCAGTATCAGGTCACATTCTCTCCATAGGGGCAGTGCATGCAGAAGCTCCTGCTGCTGCGTTACAATCATACTGTAATCTTCGCTTGTCACCACTATTGGCATGGCCCCGGCGGCACGCACCCGAAAGCTGTCTGTCCCCACCACATCGGGCGTAAAGGCGTGTCCGTCATGCTTGCAGAAGCCCACCCGCAGCCCACGCTGTACATAGGCGGCTGCCAGCTTTTCGCACAGCGTCGTTTTCCCGCTGTTTTTTACGCCGCAAACGGCTACCACCGGAGGTGTCATCAGCATTTGGTACTCCTGCTGGGTGTTGATATTCCGAAAGACCCGATCCGAAAACTCGGTGTAAGCCGCCTCCAAAATATGCGCCTCTGCCCGCTCCAGCAGATCCGCCATGCGACCGTTTCCCTCCGCAAGCATCTGTTCCATAAGGGGCAGACAGTCGCGGGTATATATCCCGCAAAGCGGCTGCAAGCGTCCATCGCGGCTTCTCATCACCCATGCCATCCAGCCGGTATCGGAAAAGGAGATCAGGTATTCCGCCAATCGTCGTGGGAACCAAGGCAGATCGCAAGCCAGCACCAGCAGGGCTTCACAGCGGCAGTGCCGCAGCGCCGAGTAAATCCCGCCCATCGGTCCCTGTCCGGGAATCTCGTCCCGAACAATTTCCCAGCCGGGCAGCGAATATTCCGTTTCTCCCACACTTAGCAGCTTTTCTTTGCAAAAATCCAATGCTGAAGCCGCATGGGACAAAAAGGTTCCGTCCTCGTAGGGAAGCAGCACCTTATTCTGTCCCATTCGGCGGCTGCTGCCGCCTGCCAGCAGAAGCGCACCTACCGTCTTCGCCACTTTTCCGCTCCCCTCTCCTTTTGGCTTTCTTTTTCTCGGCGGCTTCGCACCCCGATATGGCTTTTCTCTACTCCTCAAATGCTTTCCCCAGGTCGCTGTGCACCCTGGAAACATAGGTCACACTGCCGGTTCCCCAGCGATAAGAATACGGCTCCAGCAGTGCGGCTTTCTCTGCTTCGGTACAGCTTGTAAAGGCTCCGCCTAGACAATGCTGCTCACATGCCGGCAAAAAACCTCTTTGCCGACGCTCCATGCACAGGTCACATTTGACCGCCTTTCGTCTGCCGTCCACCATTTTCAGTCCAATGGCACCGTAGGGACATTTTCGAAAGCACAGTCCGCAGCCAATGCAGCGATCCTCCACTACCGCAATCAGCCCCTCATCGGTTCTTACCAAAGCGCCTCGAGGACATGCTTCAGCGCATGCGGGAGAGGTGCAGTGTTGGCAGGCGACCGGCAAAAAATCACACCGGACCTTATCCCCCTGCATATTCTCCACACGGAATACCTCAACGGGCTTAAAATCCTCTGAGGCAAGCCCGTGCTCCCGCTTGCACGCCACCTGGCACGCCTTACAGCCCCAGCACCGGTCAATATCCACGATCATAAACATCTTTTGCCCATTCATGCTTCTTCCTCCTTGACCGGTCGTACCCTGCATAGGTAGCCACGGTCGCACACCGTTCCCACACCTGCGGCATATTGTCCCCAGCTTACCGTTTTATTGATATTGTATTCCTCCCACCAACCGGAGATCCCCTGCACTACATCTTCCCGCAGCCCCATAGTGAAGCGGGCATAGGCATAGGCTTTTCCGGCTCTGGTTTCCACCAGCACCTTTTGCCCATCGTGGATTCCCAGCGTCTCGGCGGTTTTGGGGTGGATATCCAAAAAGGCATGGGGCGCCAGTTCCAGCAGGTAGGGGTTGGTGCGGTTTTCCGAAATACGGTAGGCGCTTTCATGCCGTCCCGTTGTCATCAGCAGCGGATACTTTTGGAAAAGCTCCGGCGTTACATCAGCGCCCTCAAACGATGGCGTATAGACTGGCAGCGGCATGCAGCCCTTCTGCTCCGCCCGTTGTGAATACAGCTCAATTTTGCCGGATGGTGTCTTAAAGCCTTTCTTTTTATACAGCTCATACTGCAGCGGCGCATACAGGCGGCGCTTTTCTTTGGCACTTTCAAAGGTTTCTCCCGCCGGAGCCAGCATGTGATCATAAAGCTCCAGATGATCCTTCCAAAATTCCTTTTCCAGCCCCAGGCGGCGCGCCAGGTCGCAGATGATATCCACATCGTTGCGCGCTTCTGCGATCTCGGTGATTTTCTGTTGGATCAGCGTATGACGGTTATCCGTCTGGAACGAGCTTATTACATTGTTGCGCTCCAGCCAGCTGGAAGCCGGCAGCACAATATCCGCCATTTTGGCGGTCGGGGTCATAAAAATATCGCAGACGGCAAGGAAATCCAGCGAGCGGATTGCCTTTTCCACCAGGTCGCTGTTGGTATAGCTGACTAGCGCGTTGGAACCGAAAATCAATGCACAGCGAATGGGGTAAGGGTCACTGCTGAGTACCTGCTGCCAAAGGGTAGGCATATGGGCAGTAGGCACCGGCGAAAGCTCCTGTGTCAGCAGCGGGAATTTCTCATAGCCGCAGCGCTTTTTCTGCACATCTTGCGGGAGTGCGGAAGCACGAACAAAATCCAGCGTGTTCTGGCTGATCTCCCCGCGGCTGCTGCCGACAATATTGCTGCCGGGCTTACCGATATTTCCGGTGATGCTGATAAGAATGGAGATCGCGCGGGTACACTCCATACTGTCGTGCTGCTGATCTACCGCCAAACAGCGGATCAGGCTGGCGGCACACGCACCGGCATAAAGTCGCGCCGCTTTCAGGATAAGTTCCTTATCTATGCCCGTTTTTTGGGCAGTCCATTCCGGTGTGTATTCCTTTACGCTTGCCCGCAGTTCCTCAAAGCCGTAGGTCCATTCCTCCACAAAGGCATGGTCGTAAAGCTTTTCCTCAATGATAATATGGATCATTCCCAATGCGAGAGCAGTATCGCTGTCCGGACGCACCTGCAGCCAAAGGTCTGCCTTGGCTGCGGTTTCCGAAAGGAACGGGTCCACACAGATGAGCACCGCACCGCGCTGGCGGGCGTCCATAATATCGCCGGCACGCACACCCCATGTCATGGGCGGGTTGATGCCCCAGCACAGGATCACATCTGCATTGGGCAAATCAAAGCTCTCGGCATACTGTGATCCCGGTCCGAAGGTCAGGTTACAGTCAATCAATCGCGGCCAAAGGCACTGTGCCCAGCCTGCTGCACCGTTATTGGGCGTCCCGAATACATTGGCGAACCGGCTGTACACACGACTCCAGCCGCGCCTCGTTCCCTCTAGGATTGCCACTCCCTCCGGTCCCAGCTTTTCCTTGTACTCAGTCAGCTTTTGGGCAATGGTATCCAGTGCCTCCTCCCAGGAGATCCGCTCAAAGTGTCCCTCTCCGCGCGCCCCCACGCGCTTCATGGGGTAATTCACACGGTTGGGGTTATAGCAAAGATCCGGTGAAGCCAGTCCCTTTGCGCACAGTCTGCCATGGGTCTGCGGGCTTTCCGGGTCGCCCTCGCACCGCAATACCTTTCCTGTCTTTTCATCGGTATATACCAACGCCTCGCAGGTGGAATGGCAGGAAAAGCAGGTGGTCGTCCAGCATTTTTCGCCGGGACGTGGCTGCCGCTCCTCCGGCGGTCGGTACTCCGGCGAGCGCTTTGGTTCGCAGCGCTCCGCTTTTCCGGTTTTCACTATGGCGTCGATCGCTTTGCCGCGCCATGTATCGTCAAATGAATTGCCCAGCAGCTTTGCTGCAAATTCTTTTCTTTCCATCGGGAACCTCACTTTTCTCCGTCCGTAAATCGGTCTTGAAATCTATCTGCGCCGCCTTTATAATATCTCATATATTATAAATTATAATATCAATTTAGGATTTAAGCAACCCATTGCATTTTCCATACATTTCTCGGCGGGGGGTATTCTTTTTGTCGGATCTTCTGTTTTCCATTAACGCAGTAGCGCCCATGGTCATCATCATCGCCATCGGGTATTTTTTTGCACGGGCTGGTTTGATGAAGGAACCGTTCATCTCTCAAGGAAATCGGCTTTGCTATCAGGTCTTTCTTCCGCTGCAGTTGTTCCGCAGCATTTATACCAGCCAAAGCAGCCTTACCGGTTCCATGAACTCGGTCATCTTTTGCCTAGGCGGTTCGCTGCTGGTTTACAGCGCCATGCTGGTGCTTGCGCTCAAGATAGAGAAAGTACCGGAACGGCAGGCTAGTCTCGCCACCATTTTTATGAAAAGCAATTTTGTGCTTTTCGGGCTTTCTTTGGCTGCCCAGCTGTTGGGGGATGGCAATACTGCCGATGTCGCTCTTACCATCGCCATGTTGGTGCCGCTCAATAATATCTTTGTCATTACGGTGTTCACCCTGTTGCTCAAGGATAAGAACGCTTCCTCTGCCAATCGCTTTGGCACCCTTCTCAAAAAGATCATTACCAATCCCATTTTTCTTGGCGCAGTCATCGGCTTGGTTTTTTCCAAGCTGCAGATTACTCTCCCCATCTTCGCCGATAAGGTCGTCAGCCAGCTATCCAATATCTCCGTTCCCCTTGCGCTGCTTCTGTTGGGCGCAGGCTTTAAGTTCTCCAATATCTCGGTTTACAAAAAGGAAATCCTGCTTGTAACCGGGCTTAAAGGCTTTCTTCTCCCTGCAGGGGCACTGGCACTTGCCTCCATGCTCGGCTTCAACACCGTACAGATGGTCTGTGTCCTTGTGATCTTCGGCTCTCCGGCAGCCTCCAGCACCTATGTTATGGCGCGGGAATTCGGCGCCGATGATACCCTTTCCGCCAACGGGGTCATCTTTTCCTCCCTCGTCAGCGTGGTCACCATCTTCTTTTGTGTGTTGTTCCTACGTGTGGCTGGTTATCTGTAACAGCTTTTTTCCGCTTATCCGGCGCCCCTTTGGGGGCGCTATTTTCTTTCGGAGCTCCAACTCTCGACATATTGGCAGCATAGCAAAAGCGGCCACCCCATTTAGAGTGGTCGCACCGTTCGTTTGCAATAAGTCCCGATCACTCTTTTCCCTGATCTGATCTGGCCTGTTCTGTTTTCTGTTTTGCAAAACAGATGCCTGCCCAAGTCAGTCATCGGTCTGGGAGCCACCGCTGCCGCACACCATGGTTCTGCCCCTTTTTTTCAGAGCAGAATACCATGATGTGCGGCGCAATGAAGAACTATAAGAAGAGGAGAGAGGAAATGGTAAATATCAGGTGGCTGGTGTCGCGGTCAGCTTCTTCTTATGGATTAGCTGCAGAACAATAATGCCTGCGAACAGCGCAAATCCAATCAGATCTGTAACAAGGCCGGAGAAGATAAGTAGTAGACCGGCAGCGAATGCCGCTATACGCTCCACTACGCCTACCGGAGCCAAAAGATAACCCTGCACGCAGATCGCAATGCACAGTACGCCGATGCAACCGGTTATCACGCCCTGCACAATGGAAAGCGCACCGCCCTGCAGCAGCAGAGGAGGAGAATAGACAAACATAAACGGAATAATGAACGCAATCAGGCCAAAGCGAAACGCTCGGAAGCCGACCTTGTTCGGGTTCGCTCCTGCCAATGCTGCGCCTGCATAAGCCGAAAGGGCTACGGGAGGCGTAATGGTAGAAATGGAGCCGAAGTAAAGCACAAACAGGTGGGCAGCCACCATAGGAACGCCCATCTTGGTAAGGGCAGGAACCGCCAGCGTGGCAAGGACCATATATGCCGCCGTGGTAGGCAGACCGCAGCCCAAAATCAGGGAAGCCAGCATCGTCATCAGCAGGGCGATAAAGATGTTATCACCGGCAACGCTCAGCATCAGGCTGGAGAATTTGGAGCCGATACCGGTAAGCTGAATAATGCCGCAGATAATTCCGGCGCAAGCACAGGCTGCCGCTACGGAGATCACGCCTCTCATACCCTTTGCCACCGCCTTGAAGAAACGGTTGAGCACATGGATCCGATCCTTATTAAAGATGATATCCACAATCAAAATCGCTGCAATAGAATATGCCGCAGAGAAGATAGCGCTCTTGCCGGATACGATCAGCGCGATCAGGAGGATCAAAGGCAGCAGCAGGTAACCGCTGGCTTTCAGCACCTTGCCGACCGGCTTGATCTCGCTGTCCTCAGCAACAGGGATCTTCTCCCTCTTTGCCTCCAGATCTACCATGAGGAAAATGGACAGGAAGTAGAACAATGCGGGGATCAGTGCCGCCAGGCAGATCTTACCGTAGGAAACACCGGTCATCTCCGCCATTAGGAATGCCGCCGCACCCATTACGGGGGGCATAATCTGACCGCCGGTGGAAGCGACCGCTTCAACAGCACCCGCACTTGTGGGACTATAGCCGTTCTTTTTCATTAACGGAATGGTGAATGCACCGGTGGTAACAACATTCGCCACGGCGCTGCCGGACATGGTGCCCATCAGTGCAGAGCTGACGACCGACGCTTTCGCCGGACCACCGCGCATCTTGCCGGTCAAGGAATAGGCAAGGTCTACAAACAGCTCGCCGCCGCCAAACATCTCCAGCATGGCGCCAAACAGCACAAACAGTGCAACATACTGGGCGGAAACATTCATAGCAGTGCCATAAATACCTTCTGTTCCGGTATACATAAAGGACATGATACGGTTCAGTGAATACTGGCGGTGGCCCAGCGTGCCGGGGATCAGATGCCCCAAGAATGCATAGGCAAGGAACAGCACACCCAAACCGGCAAGAACCGGACCAATCGCTCTGCGCGTCGCCTCCAGCACGACCAGCACCGCAATAATACCGAAGATGATATCTGTCTGATTGGTCATTCCGGTATTCGATGCGATCCGCTTCCAGTTGAGCAGAATATAGCCGCTGCTCAGCAGCGCCAGGATCGCCCAACCCCAGTCAATCACGCTTACCTTTGCCAGTCCTTTTTTTGTTGCAGGATAGATAAAGAACAGGCAGAAGGAAATAATGAGCCAGTGGGTCGCTCTCAGCTGCATGGCACTGGAAGCACCAAAAAAGCCCACATAAATGTGATAGAGACCCAACAGGATCAGCAGCAGAGTAACTCCCTTATCATACCAGCCGGTAAGGGTGCGCGTTCTTTTCTCATCGCTGATTTCTTCTTCCTGCTGCTCTGCTATCTGCTTTGCTTCCATTGGTTCCGCATTTTCGGCAGCAGTCTTTTTCTTAAATAGCATCGCCAATATACCCCTTTTCTATAAATTATCTCGGTCTTTTTCACGTCGAATACATGTCTTTTCGACGTGATCGATTATATATAATATATTATTTTGCATTCCTTTTGTCAATTCTCTGCGGGCTTTCGCCCTCAAAATCGCCACATTGCTCAAACAAAGTGCATTTTTATTGTTGTCATTCACTAAATTCTATCGTAAAAAAGAGAGGGGGTTGTTTTCCCTCTCTCTTTTCGGTCTTTGGCGGTTTTATTCATCGTGATGGTAATGGGCGCTGCCGGCAAACTTATGGATACGGATAAAGCGTTCCAGCTCATCATAGTCCTTTTGGGCTAATAGCTCAATAATCCTGTCATGCTCCGCGCTGGATTCCCTCATGCGCTCGGGTGCTATTTGGAAAACAGACCGTGTGATGCCCCAGCGATGCCGCAGGTCGTTGATCATATCGATCAGCTCCCGATTGGGCAGGTTTTTATAAATTCTGGAATGGAAATCAATGTTGCGGTACTGGTAGCCCGCCACATCATTTTCCTCCGCCATTTTCCACAGCTCTCTATTGATCTCCCGCAGTTCCTCCAAATCCTCCTCCATAAGGTGATCTGCGCTCAGTCTCGTCGCATACGCCTCAAGAACACCTTTTATCTCGATCATATTACGGACGGCTCCATCGCTGATGCCGTTGATGACTGCGCCGCGGTTCGCCTCTATGGTCACATATCCCTCCCGCTGCAGCATTCTCAGTGCCTCGCGCACCGGGATATCGCTTACCCCGCATTCCTTTGCGATCTGGCTGATCACCACGCGATCGCCCGCCTTCAGCTGCAACGCCATAATCTTTTCCAAAATGTAATCATAGGATATTTCTACCTTGCTTTTGTACTGGAAGGCCGTCACCATACTGTATACCTCTCACTTGTGTCATTTTTCATTAAAAACACTCTCTCGCGCCCTGCGCGGTTCATTTATCAATCTTTTCAATTATAGCATTGGAAAACAATTGTTGCAATGCCTTTCGTTTTCTGCTGCGCCGTCTTTTACTTATCGTTTTCACCGATAATTGATATGGAAAGGTTTCATTTGTTTATAGCGCCCGCAAATGATATAATACAGAAAATGATATATTTATTATTTGCAGGAGGGTGACCTATGAAACGCAATTGGCCGGAAGAAAAACATGTTGCCGTACTATTCACTATCATGTTTGAGGGCTGGGAGGAAGGCGCCGCGCCCGGTGTCGGTCCCATGGGCAATGCGCTCAAGCCCGGATATTATGATACTGCCAATGCCGGCTGGGCAAAGTATGCCGCCAATAACGGTTTGGAGCGTCAGCTCAAAATTCTGAAAGAAGAAGGGATCAAAGCAAGCGTTTTCTGCAGCGGCGTGCAGATGGAGCGTCACCCGGATCTCATCAAAAAGATCGCCGCCGAGGGTCATGAGGTCTGCCTGCATTCTTTGGCTCAGAATATCATTCCCATCTATCTGGATGAAGCAACCGAGCGGGAGCAGATGTCCCACTGTCTTGATTTGGCGGTCTCGCTTACCGGCAAGCACCCTGTCGGCTATTGCAGCCCCCGCTGCACCCCCAGCCTGAGTACCAGCAAGCTGCTGGCGGAGAACGGGCTCAAGTACACCATCGACTGGATGGGCAGCGACCTGCCTATGGTGGAGCACACCGAAGCCGGAGACATCTGTCTTATGCCTTTCCCCATGAATGTCAATGATATGCCTCTGTATGTCCGCTACGGCAATGCACCCGACCAGTATTACAGAAACCTGGTAGATGAGTTTGATAACTGGTATGCCAAACACCCCGAAGAAAAGGTCGTCTACTGGGTCACTGCACACAGCCATGTTTTCGGCAGACCCTTCGGTGCAGTCCAGTTCCAGCGCTGCATTCAGTACATCAAGAGCCTTCCCTATGTCTGGATCGCTCAACCACACGAGGTCGCCTCGACCGTCCTGGATGTCACCTACTAAGCTTGCTTTTCCGTCCTTATTATATACTCTCTCTCAGGGGATCCGGTACTTTATACCGAATCCCCTGCCATTTTTGTGTGTTACCCCTATGTTTTCCTTCGGCAATACTGCATTGGAACGAGGCATTATAATAAACTCTCTAAAAGCAAACGGCGGGGCGGCAGCTTCTATTACTGTTCATTCTCCGGCTGTCTGTCGTTTTCCAGGTAGGTTTCCGCGTATTTTAAAAAAGTAACAGTTGCCGCCGATGGCATCTTCCCGCTGCGGTGTGCCAGCGAGATCTCCCGCCCGATCGGGTTCTTCATATGGATAATCGCCTTACTGCGCAGATGTGTTTTGGCTGCGTAGCACGAATTAAGCGAAACATAATCCTTCCGCAACAGGTCCGCCGTGATCTGTAGGTTGCTGGTCCGGTAGGCGATCATCGGCTCAAAGCCACAAAGCCGGCACCGCTGCAGGATCTTCTTTTCCAGCATCTCATTTGAGCTGGGGATAATGATCTGCCAGTCGGCAAGGTCGGTCCAGTCTATTTTCTTCTTTTCTGCCAGCAGATGATTTTTATTCGTCACTGCCACCAGCTCATCATGGTACAATGCTATTCCGCTCAGCTGCGGATATCCCTCAATATCATTGATCAGGCACAGGTCCAGATCCCCTTGGGCAATCATCGTATCCAGTCCCCGACCGGAAATGGCGTCCCTCAGGATCACCTCGATATCCGGATGCACTGTCCGAAAGCCCTCCAGCAGCGCCACAAGGTCGTAATTTGCCACCACCTGCTCCGCCCCTATCCGAATCACGCCGGATTGCTGTTCCGTTTCTTTTCGCATTTCACAGATGAATTCCTCACGCAGCTTCAGCAGCTTTTTGGCATATTCTACGGCAGTTTTCCCTGCCGCAGTCAGCTCTACCCTGCGGGTCGTGCGGGTCACAAGCTGCATGCCCAGCTCCTCCTCCAGGCTTCGGATCTGTTGGGATAATGTAGATTGTACCACATGGGTCATCTGCGCAGCACGGGTAAAGCTTTTCGCCTCTGCAAGAGCCGCTAATCCCTTTAGCTGGTGAAATTCCAATCGGATCCCCTCCCCACTGTATTGATGCAGTTGCTAAAAAGCAGCCGGCACAACCCGGCTGCTTTTTTCGCTGCAAAAGGTTCAAGTATCTCAAGGCAAATCGACTTATTCCGTCTTTCCTTCTTGCTTTTCAGCGTAGAGCTTTCGGGCTTTTTCCCGTTGACAAGCCACAATATCCTCCGGCGGTGTGTTCCGGTGCTGCTTGATGCACTCCGCACACCAGCCTCGGCGCGGGCAGGCTTCTCTTTTACAGGGGCACTGTTCATTGTAACCGGTCTTCATCGCCTGCTCCTTTTCGCCGCCAATGTGGGCAAAGCCCTACTATATTATTTATACTCGTCCAGGATCTTTACAAATTCCTCGTTGGAAACGGTGGACTGCTTCTCGATCGCCAACGCCTTGATCTTCGCCACAACCTCGCGTGCCTGCTCATCGTCCAGGGTGTACGGGATCCCCAGCTCCTCGCACTTGGCGGGAATGGACATCTTACCGCTGCCCTTGCCCAGAACAACGAGGCTGCTGTTGCCCACAATGGTGGGGTCGATGGAGAACATGACTACGGGGTTGTTCTTTACCAAGTCGATGCCGATGCCGCTTTCACGGGCAAAGGTATTGGCGCCCACAAAGGGAGCATTGTAAGCAAGGGGACGCTTGCACATGGCAGCCACACGCTCGCAGGAAGCCTGGATCTTCTCCAGATGGTAGTCGTTATCCAGACCGTACATCAGCTTCATGCCCATCATGATCTGCTCGGTGGCGGCATTACCGGTACGCTCGCCCAGTCCGTTCATGCAGGTATGGATCACATTGGCGCCGGCTTCCATTGCCGCAAAGCTACTGGCAGTTGCCATGCCAAAGTCGTTGTGGGTATGGATTTGCAGCGGGACACCGTACTTTTTCAGGCGACGAATAAACATATGAACAGCGGAGGGCAGACAGCAGCCTACGGTATCCACTACGCCGATGGCGTCGGGACGGGCTTCCGCTACCAGCGTGGAGTACAGCCGGTCAAGGGTCGCCATATCCGCGCGGCAGGTATCAAAGCCAAAGTAGATGGTCTCCAGCCCCAGCTTTTTGGCATAAGCGCAGCTATCTACCGATTTCTGGATCAAAGTGTCGGTATCCCACTTAGGGAACTGGTATTTCAGCTTCACCTCACTGGTGGGGATCTCAATCACGACACCGGTGGCGCCGCATTCCTTGGCAGCTTCAATGTCCTCATGCATACCACGGGCAAAAGAATAAATCTTCGCCTTGTTGCCGGAGGATGTGATCTGCTTAATCGCATTAAAATCTGCGGTCGAAACGGCAGGCATGCCCGCCTCAATGCGCTCTACGCCCAGCTCGTCCAACATGGCTGCGATCTCTACCTTTTGGTCAGTGCTCATGAATACCCCGGGGGTCTGCTCGCCGTCTCGCAGGGTCGCATCATGAATTTCTACCTTAGGAGCAATATTCAGTTCACGGGTAAATTCTTCATCATAGTTATATTTGCTCACCCAGTATTTCCCGTCATTCCATTTTGCCATAATACATCTCCTTTAGTTGTTCCATTGCTTGTTTTCCATCTTTTTGTCGGGCTTTCTCGGCACCGTCCTGCCTATTACACCGCAACAAGGGTTCAGACAGCCTATAAACGGCTGCCGGAACCCTTCGTAATTAACATTACAAATGCCGCATTGGTTTTTCTTACTTCAGACCAGCTTCCACATAGTATTTTTCCGCTCCAGCAGCCAGAGGGAACTTACCTACATCAGCCAAGCCTTCCTTGGTAACGTCCTTAATAGCGCTGTGATAGCTCTTCAGCTCGTCCAGGTTCTCTACCAAAGTCTTGGTCATCTCATAAACGGTAGCATCGTCCAGGCGGCTGCTGACATAGATGATATTCTTTACGCCGATGGTAACAGCATCAGAATCCATGTTGTAGGTTGCGGCGGGAACGGTCACCGCATTATAATAAGGAGCGATCTCCTGGATCTTCTTCATGTGCTCGTCGTCAATGCTTACCATAACGACCTTGCTGGTGGCAGCCATGGAAGAAACTGCGGCAGCGGGCATACCTGCCATCGCCAGAGCGGCAGAAACCTGACCGTCGGTCAACTGGGTAATACCGTCATCATAGCTGACATAGGTAGGGGTGATATCGTCCAGAGTCATGCCATAAGCCTGCAGAACTACTTCCAGTGCAGCAACGGAACCGCCGCCGGCGGGACCGACAGCAACCTTCTTGCCCTTCAGGTCAGCAATGGAGGAGATTCCGCTGTTCTCTGTGGTCACTACATGCCAAATGGAGGAGTGCAGCGCGCACAAAACCTGAACATCCTGAACACTGTTATAGGGCGCGGTGCCGTCCAAAGCATACTGAACTGCGTCGGCGTTGGAAATACCAATATCGCAGTCGCCGTCGCTTACCAAACGAATGTTGGCAACGGAACCGTCGGTGATTTCCGCAGTCACATTCAGCTCAGGAATGTGAGAAGTCAGAACCTCGGCAAAGCCGGTGCCGATTACATAGTAGGCGCCGCCGGAGCTGGCAGTACCCATGGAAAGCTGCTGGTTGGCAATGCCGGTGCCCTTGTTGTCGTTATCCGACTGGGCGGGCTGGTTGCCACAGCCTACTGCAGCCAGAACCATAAAAGCTGCAAGGAAGAGCGCGAGAAACTTTTTCATTATCTTTTCCTCCGAATTTGAATTGTATTACCTCTTTGAGGTTCACCTTGATTTTAACATATTAGAAAAATTGAAGTCAATAAAAAATTCTATATTCTATATGATATACAGTATAGTTTGTTCGCCTTTGTCTATTTTGACAATACTTTTCAACCTATAAATGCCATCTTCTATCCTTTTACCTAAATATAATCGCGCCTTCCCCGTTTCTTGTCTCTACTCTATGTCCATTTTCATTGATATGACCTCCATCGTATATGTCTCAAAGCAGGGGTAACTCTTATCTATTACGGCATCGGGCAGGTCTCCCGCCTAGCAGGTCTGCCGGCCTCCACCCTGCGCTATTACAATAAGGAAGGGCTGTTCTTCGGCATGGAACGCACCTCTGGCATCTGCCGCTTTACAGAGGACGAGCTGAAGCGCCTGTATATCATCGAGTGCCAAGCACTTGAGGCTGAAGATCCGGAATATCCGCCGGTTCAGGCTGTGGTGTGTGCAGGGCAGCACCACCTACCCCAGCGGCAGGAGTTTTTCCTGTGCCGGCGGGCGACCTCCGGAGCGTCCCTCCTGATGTCTTGCGACCCGTCGGCTGCATTCACAAGATAAAGCCCGTTCATCTTCCGCGCTTTTTCACATCTTCATCAATGCGCCGCTTCCAGTCGGCATTAAGGGGTCTTGCAGCGCGGACGCTGCACACCGCCTCACTGATGACCTCGTAATTGAGTGCCGTGCCTGCCTCGTCGCACTTGTAGTTCACTGCGCAATCGGCATCAATGCCAAACCGCGATGCCTCCTTAGCCGCATCAATGTTGGCTCCAAGGAACAAAAACTCCCAGCCGTATTTCTCCTTCTTCCGCTCAATCATTCCACGCACCGACTCATAGTCATAATGGCGGCTGGCATTTTCGTAGCCATCGGTGGTAATGATGAACAATGTTTTTTCCGGCACGTCTTCGCGGCGGGCATACCTGTGGATATTGCCGATATGACGGATCGCTCCGCCCACTGCGTCCAGCAGCGCCGTACAGCCTCTGGTAAAGTACTCCTTTTCCGTCATGGGAGGAACCTTCTCCAACGGCAAACGATCGTGAATAACCACACTGTTGTTGTCAAAAAGCACGGTGGAGACCAGCGCCGCTCCCTCCTCCTTTTTCTGCTTGGCGATCATGGAGTTGAACCCTCCGATGGTATCCCCCTCCAACCCTGCCATAGAGCCGCTGCGATCCAGGATAAAAACCAATTCTGTCATAAGTAAAACCCTCCTTCGTTTATTTCGCTCTCAGTTTAGCGAATCCGAAGAAGGGTTTGGTCGCTTGACAGGCGACATTTTCATGCTCCTAACAAGCTCTGGTCAAAAGCGAACAGCGCCTCATTAATTTCAAAGATGTTATACTGCCCCCGTTCGATGAAATATGAAATGATGACATCAAACTTGCTGCTGGCGCTCAGGGCATACCCCGCACGGGCAATAAAGTCCTTTGTCTCCGCTAAATCCAGCTCCAGCGCAATGGCAAAGGCAATAGCAGTGGGTTTGGAGGGCTTATAATCCGGATTGCTGCGAATCTTGGAGAACAGCTTGCGATCTACATTTGCCCTCTTGTAAATCTCAGAATCCTTCCTGCCGCTGCGGTCAATAAGCTTCAGCAGCGTTTCCGAAAACCCCGTATCCAAATGCTCCAGTAGCTCGTCCAGCCCGCCGGCTGCTGCATCAGCTTCGGGTTGCCCCGCCGGAGAAGCCTCGCAGGCATACATTACCCTGCTTTCACATTTCTCCTGCCGCTGCGGACGCACCCGCCGGCAGACGATCTGTCCGCCTGCATAGTGATCATTCAGATAAGCGGCAAGGTCGGCAAACAGCCTCCTGCTGATCCGGTAGTCCTTGCGGTCAAAAATAACAAGGAAAACAGTCATCTCATTATCAAGCAAAAACTCCCCAATGGTATCCACCGCCACCTGCAGCGCCTGATCCTTTGGATAGCCGAAGGCTCCGGAGGATATCAACGGAAACGCCACTGTCTCGCAGCCGTGCCCCCTAGCCAATGCAAGACTTGTCCGGTAGCAGGAGACAAGCTGTTCCCGCTCGCCGTAGCCGCCGCCGCGCCACACCGGACCAACCGTATGGATCACATACCTGCACGGCAGACGGTATGCCCCCGTGATTTTTGCTTCGCCTGTCCGGCAGCCTCCCAGCGTCCGGCACTCTGCCAGCAGCTCCGGTCCCGCCGCACGATGAATGCAGCCATCTACGCCGCCACCGCCCAGCAGGGTTTCTTTTGCCGCATTCACAATTGCGTCTGCGGATATTTTGGTTATGTCATTACAAATCATCTCAAGCGGCATGTTCTCACCACCAATCTCCCTTGTCCCCGCTTATGTCAAAAATCAGTTGTCCCCATTTTCCTGCGTTTCGGATTGCTTCTCCCAGTCCTCAGGATTCCCGCACCGGCGCAGGTAGGCTGTGCGGCAATGCTTCCAGTGTCTACAACACTTACAGAACTTAACAGTGTTGTCTGTAATAATAGCATATCCCGCCCCCCAAATCAAGAAACGACAACTTCCTTGCGGGATTTTTCCTGCCGACGCTTAAGGAAGATGCCTGATGGAAATTACCCGTAATCCGCAAATCTGTTGAACGAGTTCTTGCACTCCCCCCTGAATTGATTTGATAATTTTATGATCGCATTCAAATCCGCCCCCCTTTTTCACTTGCCCTTTGCCCCGTGATGCGCTAAAATATCTATATCAATTTCCCTTACAGGAGGCTCTCCTCATGCTGACCGACCGCGAAGAAAAGCTCATCGTTCGCTATTGCCGCCGCCCGCGCATTGCCATTACGGCGATCATCATGGCGCTGGCGCTTGGCGTTCCCTTTATCCTACTGGAAATGCTTGATGACATTGTATTCTACCACGAGGGCTTTACCCCGTTTGGGCTTTATGTTTACCTTGCCTTTGTTGTCGTTTATCTGTTCCTTTTCTGCTTCTGTACCCTCAGCACCCGCTTCGGCATGCACAAGGCGGAATGGGAAGAGCTGGCGCACCGACGGACTGTCTCCCTGCGGCAAAGTGATTACTCCGGCGCTGCCGCCGGTTCCCTTGCCATGGGCGCCGCCGGCCGAATGATGCAAAAAAGCAGCCGCAAGGGGGTGCGGACAGCAGGCGCCGCCGCCGAGGTCGCCGGAGCCATTGGTGCCGTTGCCACCGCCGGCACCATGTCGGCGGAGCTTGCCGCCAATGCCGAAGCGATGGCGGAGGCCTACCATGTCCCCGTCCCCGATACCAAAAAGCTGCGCCTTGCTCTTATTCTTATCCCGCTGGTGGTGCTCATCGGGGTGTATATTCCCCAGTATATCGAAGCAAGCGAGGTAAAGCAGCAGAACGCTGCCCTTGTCGCCGAGCGGATCGGGAATATCTCGGCAGCGCTCGATCCCGTCTGCGAAACCATCTATGCCGATGATCCCACCGAACGCTACCAAAGCTATGGCTATCGTGTCTCCGGCTACCTGCGTGGAATGCTCACCGATGATGAGCGCTGCTATGCCTATGTCTCCCTCACCAAAACCGGCGAGATCGAAAGCGTCTCCTACGATGAGGAGATCGATCTCTCCCTCAGCCCCGAGGAAAACCTCAGCCGCGTGGAAAAGGACTTTGAAACGCTCAGTCGCGCCCTGCGCAAGACTACCGTCCCCACCACAGTCCCCGGTCTGCTCTCCGCCTGCCTCCTTTCGGAGGAGTTCCGCGAAGCGTTCCTCTCCGGCAGCTATTATGATACCATCTACCTCTCCGAAACCGTCGGCTCCCTCCGGCTTATCTGCTCCTTCCAAACCGACCCCCAGGAGGAATTTGATGAATATTCCCGTCCCTATATCTATCTCTATGTCCTCTGCGATTGATTTCCTCTTTTGAACCAGCCCCACGGAGTCGACATTTTGTCCTCCCGCGGGGCTTTTTTGCGGAATAACAATGCTCCCTCCATGCTTGACAGTGTTTTATTTCACTGTCTCTCATAAAGGGAGCATATCACTTTTTCTCTTTTTCTCAGTTCAGCAGTGTATAGAGCAGATAACTGCCGGCACTCAGCGCAATGAGGATCGCTAAGATCAGCGCCACGATGCGTTTCACCTTATCCATCTTGTTGTTTCCTCCTTACGCCGTCACCAGCACTATTTCGCCGTCCTTTTCCTCTGCGTGGATCAGCGCAGGCGGCTGCTCAGGGCAGCCGGCGAGCAGCGCACAGATGGGATCCTCTACCCGGCGCCGCAGCACATTGCGCAAATCTCTGGCGCCGCTCTTGTGCCCGTAGGCTTCGCTTGCCGCCAGCCGCAATACGCCACTGTCCCAGCCAAACTTTATATCCCGCTCGGCAAGTCCCTGCCGCAGCTCCTCCAGCATCAGGGCGGCAATCTTCTGCATATCCTCCTCGGTCAGCGGGCGGAACACCACCACTTCGTCCACACGGGCGATAAACTCCGGGCGCAGGAACTCCCGCAGTGAAGTTTCCGCCTTGTTGCGGGCGTCGTCATAGCGGGTCTTATCAAAGCCCAACGCGCTGCCCTGCCGTTCGCTGCCCGCATTGCTGGTCATGATGATAATGGTATTTTCAAACGAGATCTGCCGCCCTTGTGCATCGGTAATGCGCCCCTCGTCTAAAATCTGCAGCAGAATATTCATCACGTCGGGGTGCGCCTTTTCTATCTCGTCAAACAACACGATGGAATAAGGTCTGCGGCGCACCTTTTCGGTCAACTGTCCTGCCTCATCATAGCCTACATAGCCGGGAGGCGAGCCGATGATGCGGGAAACGGAGTGCTTTTCCATGAATTCCGACATATCCAGCCGGATCAACGGCTCCACGTTGTTGAACAGTTCCTCAGAGAGCGCCTTTACCAGCTCGGTTTTGCCCACGCCGGTAGGCCCCACAAAGATAAACGAAGCCGGGCGCTTTTTTGCGGAAAGCCGGATACGGCTGCGGCGCACGGCTGCGGCTACGGCATTCACCGCCTCGTCCTGCCCGATGATCCGCTTTTTGAGGCGGCTTTCCAGATCCGCCACCTTTTGCAGCTCGCTTTCCTTCACCTTGCTGGCGGGAACTCCGCTCCACAGCTCAATGACCTTTGCCAAATGGTCCTCCGTCACCGGAGAATTGAAGGCGGCGTCATGCAGGGCGTCCATGCGCTCCTCCAACCGCGCGATCTCGCTTTTCAGCTCTGCCATACGCTGATAGTCGATCTCCGTCCCCTCCTCGGGGTTGATGACATCGCTCAGGAGGCGCTGCTTTTCCTCCCGCTCAGCGGCAAGCCCGTCATACTCGGTCTGCGCTGCACATTCCAAAGAAGCGGTCGAGCAAGCCTCGTCCAGCAGGTCTATCGCCTTGTCGGGCAAAAAGCGATCCAGAATATACCGCTCAGAGAGCACAACAGCACGTTCCACCATAAAGTCGCTCACCTTTACTCGGTGATAGTCCTCATAGTATTTCTTAATGCCGCGCAGCACCTCAATGGTATCCTCAATGGTCGGCTCTCCCACCTTCACGGCTTGGAAGCGCCGCTCCAGTGCAGCGTCCTTTTCAATATTCTTGCGGTACTCATTAAAGGTCGTCGCACCAATGACCTGAATTTCCCCGCGGGAAAGCGCCGGCTTCAGAATGTTAGCGGCGTTCATGCTGCCCTCGCTGTCGCCCACACCCACCAGCGTATGCACCTCATCAATGAACAGAATGACATTACCGTGCTTTTTTACGTCCTCCACCAGTCCCTTCACACGGCTCTCGAACTGCCCGCGGAACTGCGTGCCGGCGACCAGTCCGGTCAAATCCAGCATATATACTTCCTTCTGTGCAATCTTAGCAGGCACCTTGCCCTCCACAATGCGCTGGGCAATGCCCTCGGCAATGGCGGTCTTGCCCACGCCAGGCTCACCGATCAGGCAGGGGTTATTCTTGGTACGGCGGTTCAAAATCTGCACCACACGGTAAATTTCCTTTTCCCGCCCGATGATGGCGTCCATTCTGCCCTCGCGGGCTTTGCGGGTCAGGTTTTCGCAGTAGTTTTCCAGGTACTTGTATTTCGGTGCGCCCTTCTCAGACCGCTCCTTTGTGCGCGGAGGAGCTTCCTCCCCCTCGCTTTCCCCTTTTTCTCGGTTCATCATTCCGCCAAACAGGTTCTGCATAAAGGGGAACGGTAAGGCACCGCCTTTTTCAAAGCCGTCCTCTCCCATCTCCTCCATATCGCCCATGATCTCCATCATCTGGTCGCTCATCTTATCCAGATCTTCCTCGGAAAGTCCCATCTTGTTCATCAGGTCGTCCACGGGCTTCAGTCCCAGCTCCTTAGCGCACTTGAGGCACAGCCCCTCGCTTACGGTCTGTCCGTTCTCCATGCGGGTCATGTAAATGACCGCCATGCGCTTCTTGCAGCGGGAACACAGCATATCCTTCTTATCCATTGTTCCACTTCCTTTCGTGGGGATATCAAATCTTCATTGTGCATCGGGCGTGCCCCATTTTGCTGTCCTGCTGCGCCTCTGCAGGCGCGCGGGCGTTTTCTCGGGCAAAGCCCTCAGCCTTTTATTGTTATGCCCGTTCACGGGCAGGATTTACACAGGAAATTTGAACTGCACAAACCAGTTCAGCAAGGTGCTCTGCTGTACTACGGCAGTATTCAGCCAGCCCCAGCGGTTTTCGCTTATGGTAATCAGCACCGTCACTGCCATTCCCAGCAGGTAACACAGCAGGAATGCCTCTGCCGCACCCAGCACACCACCCAGCACACGGTTCACTCCGCCCACCACCGGTACGCGGTTCACATTGCGGGTCAGCTTCGCCAGTGCGCGCACAATCAGCATTGCCAGCAAAAAAATGATGAGAAATGCCACCATCGTCAAAAATGCCACCATCACGGTGCGCAGGGCATCTCCCGCCGCCGCAGAAATGGTATCAGTCGGATCAATACGGTCAAGAAGCTCCACAAATGTCGCCAGCTTCTGCCGCAGTGTATCGCTCACCGCAGTTTGCAGCCGCTCGGCAAGATAGCCGTCATACAGCCACGCCGCCGCCTTGCCGGAAAGCAGCGCCGCCACAATGCACGCCGCTGCCAGCCCCAGCAGGTGAATAAATGAGCTGACAAATCCCCGTCCGATCGAACGGATCATCACATATAGGATCAGCGCCGCCAGCGCCAGATCCCAGATCAGTGAAGGGGTCAAAAAATCCTTCATTCTGCCGCCCCCTTTCTCTCTTGGGTCGTTTTTCATTATATGGCGGCACGCCTCCGCTTTGTCTCGTGCCGACCTCCGCTCCGCTCCG
>ULTN01036391.1_pt1 | contig 21806 bp, 18 predicted proteins | sample 1957681 | NCBI WGS metagenome assembly ULTN01 (sample SAMEA4835736, study PRJEB28245) | human gut metagenome | biome: gut microbiome; material: fecal sample | place: Denmark | collected 2008
AATTATGATATTTGACGGCTTTATATCGCGGTGGATTATAGGCGGAGTCATCGAGTGCAGAGCATTAAGTATATTGCAGAGCATAATCATGTAGCTTCTGATATCGGAAACACTAAGGTCAGAGTTGTCTATTTTTTCCTGCAGAGAGGTTCCACTTATATATTCTTCGATTACGATAAGCTGGTTGCCATCTTCATAGTAATTGATAAGGCGCGGAATACCGGCCACAGGATTGCGATAAAGGTATTCGTACACGCGGATATTGTATACATCAAGGATTTTCTGGACATAAATATTGCCGGAAAGCGCAGATTGAACCAGATAAACCTTGTGTTCTTCATTTAAGGCTGAGATTATTTTGTAATCGCTCATGGTGCATGTATCCTTTCAGGTATCGCTAATGAGGTAGGAATAGTTACAAGTACAAGTATAACAGATAGGAGAAATTTATGAAGCAAAAAAATACAAAAGAATTGGATGATATCCTTGGAAAAACTCATATATCTGATTTTGATAAATTTTGTGTTGAGCAGAAAGGCAGCATGGATCCGGAGCAAAATGCGTTTTCAGAGTACATAAAGGATTTGCTTAAGGAAAAGAAAATAACACAGCAGATGGTGTTTTTGAAGGCTGATATTCCGGAAAAATACGGCTACAAGCTTCTGTCAGGCGAAAAACATACCAGGCAGAGGGATATTATCCTGAGGATATGTTATGCTGCAGAGCTTACATTAGAGCAGACCCAGAGAGCCTTGAGAAAATACGAGATGCCGCAGCTCTATGCAAAAATCCCGAGAGATGCTCTTCTTATGCTTATTTTTAAGGACCGTCCGGGTGGAATCATAGAAGTGAACGAATTACTCAGCAAAAATGGTATGGAAATGCTCAGGACAAGTGGTGTGCAGGAGTAGGTTTAGAATATAATTTTACCACCGCTGTGGGGAGAACGGTATTCATACTGTGATGGTATAATAGTCCTACAATTTACAGAGGAGGACTTAACCATGAAAAAAAGAACTAATTTACTGGCTCTTGTACTGAGTATCACAGCAATCACCTTTACATTATTTGGATGCAGCTCGGATACAGGGCAAAAAAAGAGCATAGCTGCACCGGGAAGCGCAACAGAGACCGGTGGAGGCGCAGAGAGCAGCGGAACTAATGGAGGCGGCGCAGATCAGGCATCAGCAGATGAGAGCATCAATGAGCAGGTGCTTGTAGACCAGGATGGCATCAAAATAACTGCGACTGAATATGTGACAGACAGCATATGGGGAGACGGAATTAAGCTTCTGGTTGAAAATAATTCGGCCAAGGACTATACAATAGGCTGTGATGCACTTATCGTAAACGATTATATGATCACAGATCTGTTCAGCGCGGATGTTGCGGCAGGAAAGAAGTCGAATGAGGTTATGTATTTATCGTCAACAGAGCTTAAAGCTGCCGGAATAGATACAGTAGGACAAATTGAGATGTATTTCCACGCATACGATTCAAACTGGGATAATCTTTTCAAGAATGTATATTCAAAGCTTGAGACATCTGAATTTGCAAACATGGATACGACACCAAACGATGAGGGACAGGAGCTTTACAATGCAAATGGTGTAAGGATTGTTGGAAAAACAGTTGATGAAAATTCTTTCTGGGGAACAGCAATTTTACTTTACATCGAAAACACCTCAGGTCAGAATGTCGGAATAAACGTGGACAACATGTCTATCAATGGATATATGATGACACCGCTGTTTTCAACCATAGTCTATGACGGAAAGAAGTCGATAGATGATATAACCATTATGTCAAGTGATCTTGAGGCAAACGGAATCACGTCGGTTGATCAGGTAGAGCTTAAATTCCATATATACAATGCTGAGAGCTACGATACAATAGCGGATTCAGATGCGATAACATTTACGGCACAGTAAATAATTTAAACATCATATGAAAGTATGATTATTAAACAGTAGAGCTACGAAATATTTAAATAGATAGGAGAAATTCATCATGAAGGTTTGGAAATTAGTTTCAGGTATTTTATCAATAATTTTATTTGTTTTTGTATCATTTCAGTCATGCGCTGCAGGAGTATCTAATGCATTGGAGGCCAATGGTGAGGCATCAGGAAGTGCAGGAATAATTGTGGCAATTCTTATGCTTGCAGGTGGAATTGTTTCAATCGCTACGAGAAAATCGTTAGGCAAGGGTGGGAATATCGCACTCATAGTACTCTTTGGATTGGCGGCAATTATCGGATTTGCGGGTTATGGAAGTTTTTCGGATCTGGCTATATGGGCAGGCTGGTGCCTGATAAATGCAGTTCTTGCGGTAGTTGCGCTTGTTACGGCAAAGAAGAACAATTAAATATTACTATTTGAATTCATATGAGGAAGATTCTAAGGAGAATCTTCCTTTTTTGATATTTAAACTAAGACGAAATATGATACAATTCAATTATTCAGCACTATAAGCTTTATTTCCTATAGGCTAGGCTTAAAGTTTACATAAGGGAAATTTTAAAGAATTAATGATGAAATGTAACCCCCACCAAACAAAATCCTACATAATAAATAGAAGGGAGGTTTGTGGAAAATGTACACACAGGAACAGATACTTGATATGTATTTTGATCGCAACCAGCAGGCTGTCAGTGCGACCTCGCAGATGTACGGAGCGAAGCTTACCCGGTTTGCAGACACGATGATAGCACATGAGGATGCGCTGGAATGCGTAAATGACACATACATAGCAGCATGGAACAAGATACCACCGGAGCGTCCTATGCGTTTCCTTTCCTGGCTTTACAGGGTATGCCGCAATATCGTCTGCGACAGGATTGACTGGAATAATGCTTCAAAGAGAAATTCCAACATGAACTGTATGCTTGATGAGCTTGAGGAGTGCCTTGCAGACAGCAATGCAAAATACGAGGGCGAGCTGTCGGACATTGGAAGGTGTTTATCGGATTTTCTGAACGGACTGGAGACGGAAAAGAGAGTGCTTTTCGTGAGACGCTACTGGTATGGCATGACGATTGATGAGCTGGCAGATATGAGCGGCAGGAGCAAAAGCAGCGTAAAGACCACACTGTTTCGGATAAGGGCAGAGCTTAAAAAATATCTGGATGAGGAGGGCGTATATCTATGACGAAAAAGGATTTATTTGATGGTTTAAATTACATCGATGACCAAATAATTGAAGAAGCGCAGCCGACCGGAGAATCGGCCGGGTACAGTGATGAAATTTATGTAAATAATCATGAAACCTCAAAAGCAGACAAAAACAGGAAAAAATACAAAAAATTTGCACGGGCAGCAAAAGCGCTTGCCACAGTGGCAGCCGTCCTTGTTGTTGCAGTCTTAGGCACGGAGGTTGTGCGGCTTAATAACCGTATAGATGAGTTGGAGACAAAAACTGCAAATGTGATTTCACAGAATAATGCGCAGAATAATGTCTATGCAGGAATAAAGAGCGGTGCAAAGCTTGGGGATTATGAAGCGGCCTCTGATTACGGGAAATTGTATGATGTGGCAAAAAAAGCTGAGGCTTCAATAAGGAATACTGCATCTGGAGACTTGCTGGAGAGTGCGGATGCAACAGGAATTACGTCTGATGCATCGTCTACAAATAAACAGGAGGCGGCAGCCAAAACAGAGTATTCAACAACCAACGTGATGACAGAGGGCGTTGATGAGAGTGATGTGGTAAAGACGGACGGAAAATACATTTACATGGTCGAGGATGGTCAGATATCCATTACGGATATTTCAAAGGGAAAGCCTGGGGAAGAGACGCTGTTTCGTCCTGATTTTGAGGTACCGTCAGATACTGTAGAGGAGCTTTATATCAGTGACGGAAAAATGCTTATCATATCAAACCACGCAGGCGATAAGGATGAGACTATATGCTATAGCTATGATATATCTGACCCAACGAAACCGGTGCTTATAGGTAAAGCGCGTCAGGATGGATTTTACAATACATCGCGCAAAATTGGCAATACGGTATATGTTTTTTCAGACACATATATAAAGACCTCCGATATGAATAAAAATGTGGCGTTGCAGGAGGATAATCTGGAGAAATGGGTGCCTCAGGTAAATGGCAAAGTGATAAGCTATGACTGCTTCTATATAGGAGAGGATACATACTCAGGCACAGTTATTTCGAGCTTTGATGTGGATAAACCTGATAAGACGATAGATGCAAAATGCATTATGAATAATAGCGGCGAGGTATACGTTTCTAGCAATGCTATGTATCTGTATCATTCTGATTGGAGTGCAAGCCGTGAGCTTACCAAAATCAGCAAACTTTCGTTTGAGGATGGAGTGATGAAGACCGGGGAGACGACTTCAGTGAATGGTTATCTTAACGATAAATTTGCAATAAATGAGCAGGGAGGTTATCTGTATGTGCTTCCAACCTCAAATACCGGCAGCCAGCCTGTCAATTCGCTTCATGTGCTGGATAAGGATATGAATGAGGTCGGTGTGATAAACGAGATTGCACGCGGGGAGAGTATATACGCAGCCCGCTTTGTTGGAAAATACGTATATTTCATCACATACAGGCAGACGGATCCTCTTTTTGTAGCAGACATATCTAATCCGACAGCACCAAAGCTTTTGGGAGAGCTTGAGGTGAGTGGATTTTCCGAATATCTGCATATGTGGGATGATACGCACGTACTTGGAATAGGCTATGGTGATTCGCAGCAGAGTAAGATAAAGCTTACTATGTTTGATGTGAGTGATCCGACAAAGCCGGTTGAGGTGAACCAGAAACTTATCGACAGTTCTGAGAGCTGGAGTAATGAGTTTGTATACAACTACAAGGCTATTCTTGCTGACCCGGAGAAAAATCTGATAGGATTTACTGCGAATGACTACTATCTGTTTTCGTATGACAGTGAAAACGGCTTTAGTCTTTTGGAGCAGCAGGCACTGACCTATAAAAATACAGAAGGCTACAGAGGCATTTACAAGGATAATGATTTCTATGTGGCAGGAAACGGAGAGATAAAGCATTTTAAGCTGGCAGAATAGCGTAAATAATAGTGTTACGCAATAAGATATAAAGACAGGCGGCGAATACCCAAAGAGGGGGTGCTGCCTGTTTTTTGTATAATTTCATATACAAACGAAATGTAACAGCATATTTAAGTATGCAATTTAAGGCAGTCGGTGATATAATATCTCTGATTTTAATAACACGGAGGAACTATTATAATGAATACAGCCTCAAAGACAAGACATGTCTTTATTTTGTTTTTGGCAGATATAGTCTGGGGAATAGCCTTTGTAGCGCAGTCAAAGGGAGGGGACGCAGTTGGAGCATTTTCATTCAACGGCATCCGCTTCCTTATTGGTGCGCTCTGTCTTCTGCCGGTTATAAAAATACTTGATATGAAAGAGCTGACGGTAAACAGACCTGAAAGCAAAAAGCAAAAGAAAGAGCTTTGGATAGCCGGAAGCTGCTGTGGAATAGCACTTTTCTTTGCGAGCAACCTGCAGCAGCTTGGAATCAGCATGGGCGCAGAATCCGGCAAGGCAGGATTTCTTACAGCTACATATATACTTATGGTGCCGATACTTGGGATTTTCCTTAAAAGAAAATGCGGAGTCAAAATATGGATAGGTGTATTTATTGCACTGATAGGCATGTATTTTCTGTGCATGAATGGGACATTTTCACTTAGCGGCTCGGATTTGCTCCTGTTGGCAGGGGCATTGTGCTTTGCGATACAGATACTTGTGATTGACCATTTCGTATCACAGGTAGATGCGGTCAGACTCTCATGTATTGAGTTTTTTGTCACCGGACTTGGCTCATGTATAGTGATGATTTTTACTGATATGGGACCGTCTGCCGGCGGTATAGCGCAGTGGGCACAGTCGCTTTGCACCTGGGATGCATGGATTCCGATTCTCTATGCCGGTATTTTCTCAAGCGGAGTGGGCTATACGCTGCAGATTGTCGGACAAAAGGGCTTAAATCCGGCGGTGGCATCGGTGGCGATGAGTCTTGAGTCGGTGGTTTCTGTGATTGCAGGATGGATTCTGCTGGACCAGATGCTGGGTGGCAGAGAAATTTTTGGATGTGTGCTCATGTTTATTGCGATAATTATTGCACAGCTTCCGGATAGGGAGTATACTAAATAGGTTACAGTATAAAATGAAATGTGATTATTCAAGTGTGGTTTTGCGAATGTGCGTGGGATGAATAGTTACAACGAGATAGGGATTGGATATGAGAAATAATAGTAGAAAAAATTACAGACGCCGCAGACAAAATACAAGAGCTTCACAGATTAAGCTTGTAGGAATAGTGGCTGTGATAGTCGTTATAGCGATTATAATAGTTATATCGTGCTTTAATAAAACAAAAAAAGACAGTAATAAGGCAAAAGACACAGGAACGGCCACAGAAAATGTGACCGGTGTGACTGAGCAGGTAAGTGAGACAGAGGAAGCAAAGGAGCTCTTTGCACCAAAGGAGTCTGATGCTACAGCAGCAATCGGAGATGAGCTTGAGAGCTCTTATGCCGTAGTGATTGATGAGCAGGACGGCACAGTTGTTGCGGGGAAAAATGCTCATGAGAAAATGTATCCGGCTTCCATGACAAAGGTTATGACAGTGCTTGTAGCAGCAGAGCAGGCTGAGAAAAATGCAATTGCTGCAGCGGAGAATGAAAACACCGAAATAGACAGGCAGGCTGTGATAGAAAATAAGCTCAACGAGGTTGTTACAATTACAAGAGAAGCCACAGATTATTCATATGTGCATGATTGCAGTACAACAGGCTTTTTAGACGGTGAGCAGGTGCCTCTTCGCGATGTGTTTAACGGAACCATCCTGCCATCAGGTGGAGAATCGGCATATCAGCTTGCGGTTTATACAGCAGGCTCCATGGAAGCATTTGTCGATATGATGAACCAGAAGGCAGCAGAGCTGGGTATAGGCCAGACCACACATTTTGCAAACCCTGTCGGCATATATGATGAGAACAATTACAGCACAGCCTATGATATGGCGGTCATCATGCAGGCAGCGATGCAGGACGACATTTGTAAGACAGTACTTTCAAATCATACATATAGCACGGCTGCAACACCGCAGCATCCGGAGAACCTGAACATATCGAATCTGTTCCTGCGCCGAATAGAGGACAGGATGACAAGCGGCGAGGTAATCGGTGCAAAGACAGGCTTTGTAAATCAGTCCGGCAACTGTGCGGTCAGCTATGAGAAGGCAGCAAGCGGAAAGACATATATATGTGTGACAGCAGGCGCTTCAAGCGGATGGCACTGTATAGATAATCATGTGTATTTATATAATACATACACAAAGTAGTCAGCATAGCTGATTTTAAGGAGCACAGATATGGCGGGAAATCAAGGCAATTACAGGGAAAAACCCACGCGTAATGAGAAGAAATACAAAAAAGCCAACGGACAGCCGAGACTAAAGGAGAAAAGCAGCCGGGCAAAAAGCGATAACGCATGTCCGTATGCGAAGAAATGTGGCGGCTGCGACTATCAGGGCGTAGAATATAATGAACAGTTAAAAACCAAGCAGGCATACATGAAAAAGCTGCTAAAGCCTTTTTGCTTTGTGGAGCCGATTGTCGGCATGAAAAATCCGCTCTATTATCGTCATAAGGTTCATGCAGCCTTTGACTGCACGAGGCGCGGTCAGATCGTGGCGGGAGCCTACAGGAAAAACACACATGATGTGGTGGATATCGAAAGCTGCATGATAGAGGAGCAGGAGTCAGATGAGATAATAAGGGACATAAAGGATATGCTCCGCTCATTCAGGATAAAGACCTATGATGAGGACACCGGCTATGGGCTTCTCAGACATGTGCTTGTAAGAAAGGGTTATGCAACAGGGCAGATAATGGTAGTGCTTGTGCTGGCATCGCCGATACTTCCGTCGAAGAATAATTTCGTAAAAGCACTCAGGAAAAAGCATCCCAATATCACGACAGTGGTACTCAACGTGAATGATAAAAAGACAAGCATGGTGCTCGGAGACAGAAACATCACACTTTATGGCAAGGGCTTCATAGAGGATAAGCTGTGTGGCTGCACCTTCCGCATTTCACCAAGCTCGTTTTATCAGGTGAATCCGGTGCAGACGGAGCTTTTATATGAAAAAGCCATTCATGAGGCACACCTCACCGGCAAGGAGCGTGTAATTGATGCATACTGCGGCACCGGAACCATAGGCATCATAGCAGCGAAAAATGCAGGTGAAGTTATCGGAGTCGAGCTAAACCGTGATGCAATCCGTGATGCAGTTACCAATGCAAAGCGAAACGACATCAGAAATATCCGATTCTACAATGACGATGCCGGAAAATTCATGGTCGAGATGGCACAAAAGGGTGAGAAAGCGGATGTTGTCATAATGGATCCTCCAAGAACCGGCAGCGACGAGGCATTTTTATCATCGGTTGTCAAGCTGGCGCCGGAGAGAGTGGTGTATGTGTCATGTGGTCCGGAAACACTGGCGAGGGATTTAAAGTATCTCACAAAGCATGGGTATACAGTGAAGCGTGCAACACCATATGACTGCTTCCCATATACAGAGCACATAGAGACAGTGGTGCTACTTTGCAGGTAAATGGACGATAATAGTATTCCAATTCGCTATCAAATGGTGTAGAATAAAAACTACTTTCCATGTATACTAATGAATGATTACAGCCCATATACGGAGGACAAACATGAGAACGCTATATACATTTGACAAACACAATTATTCCGATGATATGGAGGTATTTGAGCGCTTCGCGGTGCGCGCGGTTATTATCAGAGACGGAAAGCTTGCCATGCAGCAGGCCGGTGAGGGCTACTACAAGATACTGGGCGGCGGCATCGATGCAGGCGAGACCAACGAGGTGGCGCTGGCACGGGAGGTGCGCGAGGAGGCAGGGCTTCTTGTCGTGCCGGAAAGCATCAGGGAGTGCGGCAAGGTCATAGAAAAGAGACGCGATATATTTGAGGCTGACAAGATATATTACTGTCACACCTACGTGTATTTCTGTGATGTGAAGGACGAGCATGTGGCAGCACAGATGACAGACAGCGAGATAAGGCTTGAGTATCATCTGTCATGGGCTACGCCGGATGAGATAATAAAGGCCAACAGCGCTTTTCTTGATAAAGAATGGATAGCAAGAGACACTAAGATTGTTGAGTTGATAAAAGAAATGTGTTAAAATAATGCCTGGATGTAAATCCGGGCATTTAATATAAGGAGAAGCAGTATAAATGGATAAAAATAAAATCAAAAATAAATTAAAGGATGATCCGGCCTTCACTCTTGAGGTGCAAAACCCGGAGGTTGAGGCGCTGATGACACAGTATTCGAGCGACAAAAAGGCGGAGACGCTCAATAAGCTCATTGAAAAATGCACTAAGAGCAGATTCCTGGTACCTGCAAATGTCGGAGAGAACAACAAGCCGATTCCGCTATTTATTAAAAACGGTGAGGGAGAGGCTTTCATGCCGCTTTATACCTCAAAGGCACAGCTTTCTAAGGATCATCCGTCACCATGCATTGTAAATATGCCGTTTCTTGCAGTCAACAACATGGTGGCAAATAAAGAGTCAAAGATTAATGGCATCGCATTCAACCCGTTCACTCACAATCTGATTTTCAAAAAGCCTCTTGTAGAAAAGATTGAGGCAGTGGAAAAGGCCAGAAGAGAGGGACATCCTACATCACCGACAAAGGGCAAGACTGTACAGATGACAGCAGAGCAGTATGTCATCTTTGAGCGTATGCAGTATGAGCATATTTTCCTGCCGGCGAAGATGTTTGAGGGTGGAAAAGAGTTCATGGACCGACTAGCCGATGAGAAGGAAAAGCTAATAGATGAGCTGTACGAGGAGGCATATCAGCAGAAGCGTATGTATCCATATATGGAGGAGGATTTCTCTGTTATGTCTATGCAGATTTCTGATACGCTTAATGTCACCAGAGTTGATTTCCCGACAAGAGATATGGCTCCAAACTGCGCAATCCGTGCTTATCTCGTGTGGGATGATGCTGCGTCACAGGGCAGATATTTTGTGATTGATGCGAAGGGCGATAAAACTACTGAGCTGGTTGAGATTACAGAGGATCACAAGCGTCTTGGATATGGAGCTGCACCGGTTGAGGGGGCTGAGCTTCAGACTGTTCTTGACCTGGTCAAGAACAGTGCAGAGGAACAGAATTAGAAAAGTAATGCAGGGCAGGGATATATAAAGGAGGTCGCGTATGAAGGAGTTTTTAGGCAGAATAAAGGCTGATTTTCTACTGTCATCAGTGCTTTGTATAGCGCTGGGACTGGTGTTTATCATATGGAGAGCTTCGGTGCTCACGATTGTGGCCAATGTGCTTGCGGTAGTGCTTATCATCATCGGAGTGGTCTATATGTGCAGCTATTTTTTGAATATAGTCACGAATGGTTTTTCAGCGATGCTGGGGCTTGTGGTTTTGGCAGTGGGCATATGGTTTCTGGTGCAGCCAAAGGTTGTTGTGAGCCTGATACCTATAGTCATTGGTCTGGTGCTCATTTTTCATAGCATCAGGAGCATTATTGAGGCAGTGGATGCCAGAAAATACGGTTACGGAGGTTGGAGTGTCGGCCTGATTTTTTCAATAATCAGTCTGATTTTTGGAATAATCTGCGTGACAAATGCATTTGATGTAATGAAGACAGCCACTGTTGTTGTCGGTATCATACTGATTTTCAACGGAGTATCAAATATCTGGATTACAAGCCGTGCTACAAAGGCTGAGAGCGCCTACAACAAGCAAAAGGAGTTTGAGGCAACGTTTGTTGAGGATAGAAAAGAGGACAATTAAGCAGTAACAGAAAGGCGACAGAATGCGTCGGATGGAGTTTAAGATGGAGAGACCCGGACTTACCAAGGTCGGTGACCATCTGAAGGTAACAGAGAGCAAGCTTCCGACTTCATATTATTATACGATAGAGCATGCGATTGCCATGTCGGGAAACTACGTGGTCAGCGAGAGGCTCAAAAGCCGCGAGGGCGATGTCGTGGATGTGAGGGAGACTGAGAAGGGCTACTTTGTCACGATGGAGTTTGATGAGTAATGACACAGCAAGGTAAGAATGCAATAGATCTGGTGCTCGCTGAGAGCCTTATAGAGCTTTCGGCGAAAAAGCCAATCGATAAGATTACAATTAAAGAGATAACGGACAAGGCCGGAGTTATCCGCCCCACGTTTTACAATCATTTTCAGGACAAGTACGAGCTGATAGAGTGGATTATCAAAACCGAGCTGCTTGAGCCCATCAAGCCGCTGCTCAATGCCGGAATGATTTTTGAAGCGATTGTGCTGATGCTCAATAATATCTCGGCAAACAGTGTTTTTTACAAGAAAGCACTAAAGCTGGAGGGTGCAGTGACGTTTAATCAGATTGCTATGAAGTGCGTCTATGAGATGTTTATGAATATCATAAGCGAAAAGAGCACAGGAAAGAAATCAAAATACCGCTGGCTCACACCTGAGGTGATTTCTACATATTATGCGCAGTCGTTGTGCTTTATCACGGAGGGCTGGATAGCCCAGGGCATGGATGACATTGAGCCGAAGGAGATGGCTGAGGCATACATGTATCTGATTACGCGCTCGATGGATGATATACTAAGTGAGCTGTAGAGGACAATTGTCATGGAAAATGACGGCTTAAGCAAACTCATAAAGCAGAATCATAAAGAGGCATGTGTTCATATAAATATGAAAATGCTGTGAAAAAGTGTCAGAAATCAAATACAATATCATATATGTGTCATATCGGATATACAAATTGATGGATTTGTATATCTCACATGACAAATCGAAGAGATTGAATATTTATTTATTCGGTCTTTTTTTTTATACTTCAATACGAAAAAAAGAAAGAGTGGTGAATCTAATGATTAAATTTGGAAAAGGAGTCGTAAAACATCGTGTGCTGATACTGATAGTTGCATTTGCACTGCTTATACCGTCGGGAATCAGCTTTATCAACACGAGAATCAACTTTGATATCCTTTCTTATCTGCCAAGCCAGATAGAGACTATGAAGGGTCAGGATATCATGGTAGATGAGTTTGGAACCGGAGCGTTGTCTTTTGTGATCTTGGAGGATATGAAGGATCAGGACATAGAGACTTTGGCTGATGACATTGAGGACCTTAAGGGTGTAAATGATGTCATCTGGTACGGAACAATCGCTGATTCCACATTGCCAAGAGAGGCAATTCCGGATGAGGTGTACGACGCATTTAACAACAAGGATGCAAACAGCCAGCTCATGCTCGTCACCTACAGTGACACAATGGGTTCGGATGAGACAATGGAAGCCGTCAACAAGATGGATAAGATGGTGAAAAACCACTGCTTCGTAGCAGGAATGGCAGCGGTCAACGCAGATACAAAGACACTTGTTATGCAGCAGGCTCCTATATATGTCATCATAGCAGCATTGCTTTCAATGCTTGTCATGGGAATTACAATGGATTCAATAATTGTTCCGATGTTATTCCTCTTAAGCATAGGAATGGCTATTATCTATAACCTGGGAACAAACTTTATACAGGGACAGATTTCATATCTGACACTGGCACTGACAGCAGTATTGCAGCTCGCCGTAACAATGGATTATTCGATTTTCCTGTGGCACAGCTATCAGGAGCAGATAGACAGATATGACGGAGACAAGAAGCGAGCCATGGCACATGCCATTTCCCACACAATTGTCTCAGTAACAGGAAGCTCAATCACAACAATCGCAGGCTTCGTAGCCCTCTGCTTCATGAGCTTTACACTTGGACTTGACCTGGGAATCGTAATGGCAAAGGGCGTTGTATTCGGAGTTATCGGATGTGTAACAATTCTCCCTGCACTGATTCTTGCATGTGATAAGGCAATCGAGAAGACAAAGCACAAGATTCTCATGCCTGATGTTTCCAGGATTGCAAGCTGGGTAACAAATCATTATAAGATACTTGCAGTGATTTTCATCGTAGTGCTCATCCCGGCAATATACGGATACACTCATGATCAGGTCTACTATGACCTTGCAGGAACCATGCCTGACAGTGCATACAGTAAGCAGGCCAATGAAAGACTCGACAAGGAGTATGCTATGGGTGCCACACATATCATCATCGCGCCGAGCGATATGTCAAAGGCAGACAGCATAAGCATGATAGATGATATCAAGAAGGTCGATGGAGTAAAGCTTGCAGTATCACTTGACTCAATACTTGGACCTACCATACCGGATGATATGGTGCCGGATGAGGCAAAGGAGATATTCAAAAACGGTGATTACCAGATGATGCTTGTGTCATCAAAATATGCGACAGCATCTGATGAGGTAAACAACCAGATTACAGAGATTAAAAAGATAGTAAAGAATTACAGCGAGGACGCAATGCTTATCGGTGAGGCACCTTGTACAAAGGATCTTATCACTATCACAGATACAGACTTTAAGCGTGTAAGTGCAGTATCAATCGTATTGATATTCCTTATCATCCTCGTAGTATTCAAATCGGTATCGCTTCCAATCATACTTGTAGCGGTCATCGAGTTTGCAATCTTTGTAAACATGGGAATTCCGGGATTTACAGGAACGAAGCTTCCGTTTATCGCGAGCATCGTAATCGGAACCATACAGCTTGGTGCAACGGTTGACTATGCGATACTTATGACCACAAAGTACAGAAAGAACAGATACACCGGAATGGACAAAAAGCCGGCAATCACAAAGGCACTTGCAGATTCGACAAACTCAGTTATCGTCAGTGCACTCTGTTTCTTCGCCGCAACCTTTGGTGTAGGACTTTATTCAAACATTGATATGATCAGTTCTATCTGTATACTGCTTGCACGAGGCGCAATTATCAGTATGTTTGTAGTAGTATTTATACTTCCGTCAATGTTTATGATTTTTGACAAAGTAATATGTGCCACAAGCGCAGGCTTTAAAAACAAGAACCTGACAGCTTAGTAATCTGATTAATCATAAATGAGGGATAAAATACTTTTTGACCCTCATAACATAAAAATATAACCTCAAAAATAAAATCAGGAGGAATAAGACATGAAATTACCAGAATTGAAAGAAAAGTTAAAAAGTAAATATATTGTCCGTGTTGTAGCCGGAGTCCTCACAATAGCACTTGTAGGTACAGGAATCGGAGCAACAGCGGTTTTTGCAGAGAAGAACAGCACCGCAGTCACAGCCGAGGCAGACAGCACAACAGGAAGCAGCAAGGATGCTGATGACATAGCAGATAAGCTCATGGACAGCGTATCATTAAAGGATAACGACGCAGACAAGGACGAGAGCGTATATCTCATTTCAGATGCAAACGGCAACGTAAACAAAACAATCGTAGTAGATCACCTTAAAAATAAAGACAAAAAGGATACCTTGGAGGATGCTTCAAACCTTACGGATATCGAGAATGTAAAGGGCAAGGAGAAATTCACACAAAGCGGTGATAAGCTCACCTGGCAGGCCGGTGGCAAGGACATTTACTATCAGGGTACAGCAACAGAGGAACCGCCTGTAACACAGAAGGTTACATATTACCTCGATGGAAAAGAAATCTCACCTGAGGATCTTGCAGGAAAATCAGGAAAGGTCAAAATCCGTTTTGACTACACAAATACCACATCATATACAGAGACAGTAAACGGCGAGAAGCAGACAGTTTCCGTACCATTTGCAGCAATAACAGGACTTGTACTCGGTGATGGCTTCGAGAATATCGAAGTGACAAACGGCAAGGCTGAGGTAAGCAACTCATCAAGCGTAGTGCTCGGCTATGCACTTCCGGGCTTAAAGGACAGCCTCGGAATCAAGGACGGAGATCTCGATGGTGATGTAAATATCCCTGAATACATGGAAATGACAGCAGATGTGGAGAATTTCTCAATGCCTGCAGCCATGACCTTCGTGGTAAACGCATCTGATTATGTAAGCACAGACGGAATTGACACATCAGACCTCGATGACATGATAAATGACTTAAAGGATGCCTCAACACAGCTTCAGGATGGCTCAAAGACACTAGCAGAGGGTACTGACACACTTGCTGACGGACTTTCAACATTGCAGAGCAAGCTTGGCACATTCGCATCAGGAGTTGGCACACTGCAGAGTGGACTTAAGACATATACTGATGGTGTTAGTACATTAAGTGGTGGACTGAATACACTTGGAAACAGCACAGGAGCCCTTGTGTCAGGAGCAGATAAGCTTAATAGTGGAGCAGGCCAGCTTGCAAGCGGAAGTGCAACACTTAAGGATGGACTTAAGACGTATACAGATGGAGCAAGCACACTCAATGGTGGACTGAATACACTTGAAAACAGTACAGGTGCATTAGTTGATGGAGCAGATAAGCTTAATAGCGGAGCAGGCCAACTGGCAAGTGGAAGTGCAACACTTAAGGATGGTTTGAAATCATATACGGATGGAGCAAGTCAGTTAAATACAGGCTTGAACCAGCTTAATGACAACACAGGAAGTCTTGCAACAGGTGTGACCAGTCTTAATGATGGGGCAAAAACGCTTTCGGATGGTATTAATGCTGCAAACAAGGGCGCAGCAGGAGTATCTGCAGGTGCAGCACAGCTAAAGACAAGTATTGATACGGCAAAAACAGGAGCTGATTCTCTTGCAGCAGGAGCAAAGCAGGTTGATGAAGGAGTTGGTCAGTTGACACAATCTTTATCAGATATGCCTGAAACAATCAAAACCAATATAAATAAATCTCTGGAACCACTGAATGAATTAAATGTCGGAACATTATTTAAAACTCTTGGATATATTGATACAGATAAGATTACAGCAGACAATGTATCAGCAGCAGCGGATGCAGCAGTAAACAATGCAGGAGATATAATAGATGCTTTGACTAATATGCAGAATCAGAATCCATCTGCAACTTATAATCAGATACTTGTTGGTCTATCTCAGGGAAAAGGTGCTGTATCAGTATATTCTGCCGTGAACCAAAGTGTAACAGACAGTGCTTCCACAGTGCAAGCTTTAAAGGATGGCTCAGCAAAGGTATCAGATGGTGCGTCATCATTAGATGCTGGTTTAGGACAGTTGTCAGATGGAGCATCTGAGTTGTCAAGCGGAGCTTCTGATTTAGCAAAAGGAACTACACAGCTTGCAACAGGAGCTACAGAGCTTCAGACAGGCACACAAAGTCTTGCAGATAAATTACCAGAGCTGACAAAAGGAATCACCAGCCTTGTAAATGGTTCAAACGAGTTAGTTAAAAACAATGATACACTTAATGTCGGAGCAACAGCACTCAATGCCGGAGCAAGCCAGCTTTCAGCCGGAACACAATCACTCATGAACTCAGTACCGGCGCTTACAAGTGGAATCAAGCAGCTTGTGGATGGCTCAAATACATTAGTTGCAAACAACGATACATTAAATGCCGGAGCAACAGCACTCAATGCCGGAGCAAGCCAGCTTTCAGCCGGAACACAATCACTTATGAACTCAGTACCGACGCTTACAAGTGGAATCAAGCAGCTTGTGGATGGTTCAAATACACTTGTAGCAAACAATGCACAGCTCAACAGCGGAGCATCACAGCTTGCAGATGGAACAAATCAGATAGTTTCAGGTGTTGACCAGCTCACAACAGGCTCAAAGACACTTTCAGAGGGTGCACACACACTAGCAGATGGTATGGTACAGTTCAATGAGGAAGGAATCAACAAGATTCTCGACGCATACAACGGTGACTTAAAGCCATTCACCGACAAGCTTCAGGCAGTAATTGATGCAGGTGAGGAATATCAGACATACTCAGCAATCGCTGATGGACAGACGGGCAGCGTTAAGTTCATATATAAATTAGCATCAATAGATGCTAAGGCAGATAGCGACAAATAATTAATTATTAAAGGATGTTTGTAACTATTCAGTACAGAAATATGCGGTACCGCATATTTCGTAAGAAAACATAGATTATGTAGGAGCAAGCGCCCATCAGCGCAGCTGATTCTCATGCGCTTGCGGTCCGCAACTGTGAAGGTACTGAACAGTTAAGGATGTTTGTACATTAGGGGGGAGGCAAAAATGGGCTGGATAGAATATCTGTTAATCGTGGCGGGAAGCTCACTGGAGATTTTCGTTGCGATGGAATGTCAGGGATCCCTGATCCAGAAAGTAAATAAGAAACAGCTTACAGCCATTTGCTTCATAGTTGCAGTTTGCCAGTTGTTAGCAATGTACATCGGGTATTTCCTGTCAAGCTTCCTTAATGGGAAATACTCGGTGAAGGATGAAGCACTTTTAGGAGAGATAATTTCTATCGGAATACTGATAGGACTGGGGATCAGGCTTATAGGAAAGGCTATAAGAAATGAAAGGATTGAGGAGCACTGTCAGGCACAGCTTGACATGAAAAGAGTGTTAAGGATAGCAGGAATCACCGCATTTTATACGGTTCTTGCAGGAATAGCATTCGGCTTCCTCGGTACCGGACTTTTCACCATTATGATAATGGTGGCGCTGCTAACTATCATCTGTATAGTGGCAGGCATTTACACAGGATATCACTTCGGTTTTGAGCAGAAGACAAAGGTATATATCGTGGGGGCGATACTCTTTTGGGCGGCTGGAATTGATGTGATAGTAAGGCTTGTAAGTGCAACATAATGCATAGGGCTCTGTTCGTAAGGACAGGGCTTTTTTGCTGCCCATTGCAGTATGAAATACTTCGCTTGCAATGTCAAAGTAAATGCTATAGAATATTTTCATACTTAATAACACGCAAATGAGGAGATTTAAAGTTATGAAACAGAAATTGAGAAATCTTTCGGCACCGGCAAATATAATATTTGCCATTCTTGCAGTTTTTATTTTCATTGCACTCTTGCAGTGGAGCGGAAAAGTTCTGGGACTGATTCCGGGCATGGAAAAGGCGGATGACTATCTGCTGCAGGCTATTGTGGAGACAGTTGTTTTAGTTATTTTTCTTGGCATCACATATTTATTTGGGCTGTGGGATATCTTTAAGGAAAATGTAGCAGGATGGACAAGAAGTTTATACACAGGTGGTTTTTTCATAGTTTATTGTCTGTATGCTGTTGTTTCAGGTATTTATATGTGCTTTTTGAGCGAGCATGGTGATGTGAAGGCATTTTACAACATACTCTTTTTCTTTATTGCGGTCTGCCTTGTAGGGCTCGTTGAGGAGCTGGTGTTCAGAGGCGTGGTGTTCAATCTGCTGCTGAGAGCTTTTCCAAAGACGAAAGGTGGAATCACAGGAGCCGTAGTTTTGGGAGGCGTACTGTTTGGATTGATGCATTTTTCCAATATGGGCGCAGGGGTTAAGTTCAGCAGTTGTCTGATACAGGTTATTTCAGCAGGTCTCATGGGCGTGCTGTTTTGCATGATATACGCGTCTACACGTAATTTCTGGATACTTGCCATTTTCCATACTGTTGTAGATATGGGAGGACTTTTATCATCGGGAATATTTGAGGGAGGAGGAGTGGCCGACAGGATTAATGAGTTTTCGGCAATGAACTGTGTCGCTTTTATCGTGCTCGGTATTCCTATGCTTGTTATGCTGCGTAAATCAAGGCGTATCCGTCTTGAGATGCTCTACAATAATGAGACTATCATAGATGACGAGAGGGAGGGCGCTAAGCTTGCAGTTGTTTCACTGGTGCTTGGTATTTGCAGTATTATTTTCTCGTTTTTTGGATATCTGATGGGACTTGGAATTGTCGGCATGCTTGCTTCCAAAATGTCAAAAAGGGCAAAGCAGTATAACAATGCAATAGCAACTGCCGGTATGATTACATCGATAATAGGATTTGTGCTGTCGGTAATCTGCACGATTGGCATGATGGTGCTGTTTGCAAGCGGCATGTACGACAGACTTGTTAATATGTCGATGCTGCAATAATACGAAGCAGACCTTTGAATGTGGCATAAAGTCTACATTCAAGGGTCATTTTTTAAGGAGAAACCATGAATATTTTACTGACAGCAATAAATGCAAAATATATACATTCAAACCTCGCAGTTTATTCACTGCGCGCCTGTGCCGGGGAGTACAGGGATGCTGTGGAGCTTGCAGAATACACGATAAACAATCAAAAGGATTACATTCTTGAGGAGCTTTATAAGAGAAAGCCCGACGTACTTTGTTTTTCGTGCTATATATGGAATATTGATTATGTGACTGATATTGCACGCGAGTATAAAAAGCTTTGTCCGTCAGTGCCGATATGGGTTGGAGGCCCTGAGGTGTCTTACGAGGTGGAGGCATTTCTGCGGGAAAATCCATACATAGACGGTGTGATGATTGGCGAGGGAGAGGATACCTTTAGAGAGCTGTGCGGTTACTATGCGCATAAAAGAAAGCTTAGTGATATTGCAGGCATTGCTTTCAGAAAAAACAGCACAGGTAATAGTACAAGTGTGAACAACATAGGAGGCAATAAAGCCGGTGAAATAGTATTCACAAGTCCACGCCCAATCAAAAACATGAGTGAAATTCCATTCTGCTATGATACTCTCGATGATTTTTCAAACCGCATCATCTACTACGAGAGCAGCAGGGGATGCCCGTTTTCGTGCAGCTACTGTCTGTCATCGGTGGATAAGACACTGCGTTTCAGGGATACTGAGATTGTCAAAAGAGAGCTTAAGTTTTTTATAGACCAGAAGGTGCCACAGATTAAGTTTGTGGACAGAACCTTCAACTGCAATCATGCTCATGCCATGGAGCTGTGGCGCTTTATAAAGGCGAATGACAATGGTGTGACAAACTTTCACTTTGAGATATCAGCGGATCTGCTGAATCAGGAGGAGCTTGAGCTGATTTCTGATATGAGGCCGGGGCTGATACAGCTTGAAATCGGTGTGCAGTCCACCAATGAGGTCACGATTAAGGAGATTCACAGGACTATGAAGCTTGAGAGGCTTAAGGAGGTTGTGAGGCTCATTCAAAGCGGCAACAATATCCATGAGCATCTGGATCTGATTGCAGGGCTGCCATACGAGGACTATGACAGCTTTGGGCGTTCCTTTGATGAGATTTATGAGCTTAAGCCAAACCAGCTGCAGCTTGGATTTTTAAAGGTGCTCAAGGGCTCGTACATGTTTGAGCATGCCGCGGAATATGGTATTGTGTACCATGACAAGCCGCCGTATGAGGTAATGTCCACAAAATGGCTTTCGTTTGATGATGTGATAAAGATTAAGCGCGTCGAGGATATGCTTGAGGTGTATTACAACAGCGGACAGTTTGAGATTACGATGAAGCTCATGGAGTGTATCTTTGACAGTGCGTTTGAGTTTTTTCAGGAGCTTGGAGATTTTTATGAGGCAAACGGCTATTTTGGAATGAGCCATTCGCGCATCAGAAGGTGTGAGATACTGCTTGAGTTTCTGGCTTTATACCTGCATGGCTGTGACAGCGATGCTATGACTTCTGTGGGATTATTCGAAAATCACGGAGATAGAGATAATACTGATTTTGACGAAAATGCGCAGATTTACAGCATGATTCAGGAGTCACTCATCTTTGATTTGTACTATCGTGAGAACTGCAAGAGCCGCCCGAGGTGGGCCACAGATATAGGAAGCTTCAAGCACATGACACATGCATACTGTAAGAATGGAAAGCTGTCGCATGTGGAGCCGTTCCACTATATTTTTCCTTACAAGCACATGCGCAAGCTGGATGAACTGCCAAAGTATCATAAGGAGCCGGTGTGGGCGCTTTTCCACTACGACATGAGAGACCCGCTTGACCACCAGGCGCTGGTGGAGTATGTAGAATAACAGTAAAGCGATATGGCTATAGCGCAGTATATAAAATAGCAGTAAAGCGATATGGCTATAGCGGAGTATATAAAAGAGCAGTAACGTGAAATGACTATAGTGTTAAAAGCCGGAAAGGTTTACGGACTAAAAAAATGAGCAACATAGACAATATAAAAAATTACACGGTGATTGACTTGGAAATGACAGGTCTTTCAGCTAAAAATGACAAGATAATAGAGATAGGTGCAGCACGTGTGAGGGGCGGCGAGATAGTGGATACGATATCCACACTGGTAAATCCAAAGCAGCATATTCCACAGCGTGTGCAGGAATTAACGGGAATTACCGACAGTGATGTGGAAAACGCGGCAGATATGGACGCGGCCGTGGATAACCTGCTTGATTTTATCGGAGATGATATCATACTCGGGCAGAATGTGACCTTTGATTACAGCTTTTTAAAGCAGTGGGCGGTAAATCACAAGCGAACCCTCTCGCTGAATGCATATGATACGCTGAAAATAGCCAGAAAATGTCTGCCTGCTGAGCAGTCGAAGAAGCTGGAGGATTTGTGTGAGTATTTTGGTGTGAGCAGGGAAAATGCCCACAGGGCGCTCGATGATGCGATAGAGACAAAGCAGATATTTGAAAAGCTGCTTGCACTGATGGATGAAAAAGGTGAGCCGGTGGAGTCAAAGCCACTTGTATACAAGGCAAAAAAACAGACCCCCGCCACAGCACATCAGGTCAGACAGCTAAAGGAGCTGATGACTGAGTATGGGATAGCAGATGTCATATCGTGGGACAACCTGACCAGAAGTCAGGCCTCAAGGCTGTACGATGAATATCGCAGTAAGTACATTAATAGGTGTGAGTAATTACCGGCCGAGGCGGCATCAGCCTGTAAGCTCTCAAGCATTGAAACAAATTTCGTGAAATTATCATCATATTCAGA
>ULTN01011066.1_pt1 | contig 21269 bp, 14 predicted proteins | sample 1957681 | NCBI WGS metagenome assembly ULTN01 (sample SAMEA4835736, study PRJEB28245) | human gut metagenome | biome: gut microbiome; material: fecal sample | place: Denmark | collected 2008
CATTTATATCATTCCCATACTAATAATACTATAAAAATAAAATCCAAGATAACCCACAACAGCCGCTCCCGTAATAAATTGTTTTGATTTTTCATTAAACATATTTTTTAACTCCCATGGCAACAGAATGTAACTATATAGGGAAAAATAAATAGGAAGTCTTCCTATAAAGATACCAGATGTAAACATCGACACAACATAGATTGCTGTCGATATAATAGACATGTTCGCGCAGAAATTAATACACGGATTGTTTGCTTCATCCAGATATCTTTTACCTATAAATGAAAGAATCGCCGGTACTGCATAAACCAATACCCTGAATATATTCGTTCCATCATCCTGCCAGCTCTGCCAGTCAGAAACAACATTTGTATACTGTGTCTCTGCAAGCACAGAATCCAACAGGTTCGTAAAACTTCCTATAAACGTAACAACTGCGATTGTTGCCATTATAACAAGAATAGTTTTCTTATTCCATGCCTTTCCCTGCGCCACAAAAAGAAACGGTATCACAATCAGTGCACTACCATGGAACCGGGAAGCTAATAAGATTAGCAAAATAGCAACTATATATTTCTTTTTCAGAATCAGTCCAAAACATGCAAAGGTAATAGTCACTGCCATAAATTGTCTAATTCCGTTGAACATCCAGGATATATAATCCGTCGATGCAATAAATAAAAAGAAAGTAAAGAGAAATTCCGGCGAATACTTACGGTATACAAGAATCAATAATGTTGCCTGAATCAATGCCAAAATGATAAAATAAATTTCCGGCTTATTGCCAATCAGGCATTTTATTACCGCTGAAAAACAGAAAAATGCCTTATCTTTTTTTACTCCCTGCATATAAGTTTCTATTCCACCAAAATCACTTGGCATATCATAAAAACTAGAGATATACATGGATGTATCTCCTACATTTCCTCTATATCCACACCAGATAATCAGTGGAACAAATATCAAAAATGCCCACACCACATAATAGCGCTCTACTTTTTCTCCACAGACCACTTCTGGTCTTTTCACATTTATGAACATGGCTGCAATTCCTAATATTACAATCCACACCAGTATCAAAATATAATTTGACATCTTTTGTCCTCTATATCCTCTTTGCCTTATATCTCACATACGCCGTCCATAACCACCCAAAAGGTGTACACAAAACAGTTAATAGCTTTTTGGGCGATTCTTTTATGTATTTTCTGTTTCCTGCAATCTGACTGCTTGAACAATAATGAATACAGTCTATGATTAATCTTTTTGTTGATTTTGGATATTGCATCGATACCTTCCTAAGAAATGCAAATCCATTTGGATTCTTTAAGTATTGTTTCCACATCGTTTTGCTTGACCCATCAGCCTGATACTCCACATCACACAATACTTCATTCATTACAAATAATTTGTATTTTTGATCGACTAACGTATATTTATATACCAGTCCTACGTATTTTTCTCCCTCAAATACCGGATACGGTGGCACACTGTTTATTACATCTGTGCGGTAAACAAGTTTCTTATCCCCTTGTCCTCCTGCTGCATAATAGTCACCAAGTGTCGTCTCTTTCAGGTGCTCTGGAAATCCTTTTCCTATGATATTTCCCTTAAAGTCTGCATCTAGTCCGATTAATCCGGCATAGTTTTTGTCTCTTACCTTTTCCCAGGTATCTATGATTTTCTTCACAGCCCCGTCAGCCATACAGTCATCTGAATCGATGCAGACATTCAGCTCAGTATCGATATTTTCATAAGCTACATTATGCGCCGTATGCATCCCGCCATTTTCTTTATAGATATATCTGATTTCAAACGTTTTTTCCTGTTGCTGCCACTCTTTTACCAATTTTGCTGTCTGATCTTTCGATCCATCATCTACAATCAGCCAGACGAAATCTTTACATGATTGCTTCTGTAAGCTTTCATAGGTTCTTGGCAGCGTATGCGCCCGGTTGTATGCCGGAGTAAAAACTGTAAGTGTTGCCATTCTTATTCTCCACTGTGTGCAATATAATAGTTTTGCAGCCATTTTGCTGCCTCTTCAATATCATAACCATGAGACTTCATCTCATCGTAATGATCCGTTCGCGTGTTCTTTGCCCTCCCTATGATATGTTCTGCCCATATCTTAGGACTATCGGTCAATTTTTGTGTCGTTACAAGATTAGTTGTAATAATACATTCTTCCGGAACCTTGTCAGATATGATACATGGCAGGCCTGCTGCCTGTGCTTCGACCATAGTAACCGGCAATCCTTCATACAAAGATGGAAATACAAATACATCCATTGCCTGCATCTGTTCCTCTACATCTGTTCTGACACCCGCAAAGATGATATGATCTGCAATACCAAGCTTTCTGGCTTTTTCTTGTATTTCCTTTTTCCCATCTCCGTCTCCGACTAAAAGTAATCTGGCAGATGGATTTATTTTCTGTACTTCATAGAAAATGTCGATTAGAAACGTGTGATTCTTTTGTGGATTGAATCTTCCCACATGTCCAACCAAAAGTTCATCAGAAATATTCCATTCATTTCTTATTTTTTCTGCAACAGAAGGTTTGTACTGGTATCTCTTTACTTCCACCGCATTTGCCATCACATGATACTGTTTTCCTCCAAACATCCAATCCCCCGCATCTTTTCCACATGCAAAAAGTGCAGTTGCAAATGCAGGAATCTTCTTCATGTAATGCAGCTTAATCAGATACTTTAGATTCTTGTCCTGATTGCTGTTGTGGCTGTGCGCAATCCGTACCGGTACTCCACACTCCTTCGCCACTTTTAAGGCAACTGAACTCAAACAGTCCTGGTGTACATGCACGATTCGATATTCCGGGTGTGCCTTAAAAAAAGTACGCAGCTCGTTCTGATACGATTTACTCCACGGTACCAGTCTGGATACATGATGAATTTTTCCACCAAGCGATAAGATTTCTGCATCATAATCCGCCTCGAAGTCTCTGTGTACAAGGAAATCAAACTGTACCTTTGTGCGGTCAATATGACGATAGTAGTTCATAAGCATCGTTTCCAAACCACCTCGTCCCATATAGGTTACGATATGTAATACTCTGATTGGCTGCATCTCTACTCCTTCACTTTCGCCACCGTCATCTTCACCACTTCATCCTTCGCAAACTCTCTTGCCATCTTATCTCTTGCGCATTTGCCCATTTCTTCTCGGTCGGCGCGGCTCTTATGATAGATTTCATTCATCTTCTGGTACAGAGAATGTGCATTTTTCACCTGACAGAGGTATCCGGTTGTGCCGTCTTCCACGCTTTCCATACAGCCTGGAATTTTGCTTGTAACAACCGGTCTGCCGGTGGATGCTGCTTCTAGCAGGACATTTGACATGCCCTCATGATAACTTGGAAGGACGATGCAGTCTGCTGCTTTATAATACGGTCTCGGGTCTTCTTTGAATCCATGAAAGACTGCGATGCCGTCTTCTACTAACTTCTCTACTTCACCCTTATATTCGTCTTCGAAGAATCCGACAATGTCAAGAACGACTTTCTTGCCATATTCCTTGTGTAACTTGCGAATGGCGTAGAAGAGCTCGTCTATGCCCTTTTCCTTCATGATTCGGCCCAGATACAGGAAGTGAAATGCTTCATTTTCCGGATAGGCTTCGTACTGATAGAAGTCGAGAGTGATGCCGGCTCCGGAAAGGATCGTCTGCTGCTTTTCCGGAGTGATCTTCTTTTCCCGGAAGAGTGCTGCATTTCGCTCATTTTCAAAGAATACGGTCTTTGCGCCCTTTAAAGCAGTGCGGTACATCATGGTTACGACCTGGGAAAGTCCCGGCTTTTCAAATGCGGTGCCAAGTCCCTGTACATTTACGCAATATGGAATGTGCAGGCGTCTGCACGCATAACCGGCATAAACATTTGGCTTAATCGAATAAGTGATGACCATGTCCGGCTTTTCTTTCTTTAACATGGCACGGTACTGCTTATATAAACGCAGATCTGTCATCGGATTGATGCCGCGTCGGTCAACCGGAGTCTCGATCATATGGCATCCCATATCGGCAAAGTCTTTCTCGTGGCCGACAAATGGAGTGCTGATATAGACCTCTGCATCTTCCATCAGCATCTGTATGAGTTCTCTTCGGAACTGCCACAGCATATAAGAATGATTCGTGATAATCACTACTTTTTTATTTTTCTTTTCTCGCTCCATTGTTCCTGTTCCACCTTCTACAACGCCGCTTCCACGGAGTACGGAAAAAATGGTGCCAAAGACGCACCGGATGTCCATCGCAAGTCCTGCTTTGCTTACGTACTCTCCGTCAAGCTTTGCTTTTACGTCTATCTCGAGTTCGTCACGTCCATTGATCTGCGCCCAGCCGGTAAGGCCCGGCTTCACATCATTTGCACCATATTTGTCTCTCTCTGCAATTAAGTCCGTCTGATTCCACAGTGCCGGTCTTGGTCCGACGACTGCCATATCGCCTCTTGCAATGTTGTAGAGCTGAGGCAGTTCATCTAAAGAAGATTTACGCAGGAAACGACCCACCTTTGTGATATACTGCTCCGGGTTATCCAAAAGATGCGTCGGTATGTCATGCGGAGTGTCAAGCCGCATGGAACGAAACTTATATAACTTGAAATATGACTTATGAACACCGACTCTCTTTTGTGAAAAGAATACCGGTGCCCGTAAGCCATCTTCCAACTTAATAGCTGCCGCTATCGCCAGAAATACCGGCGACAGCACAACCATTCCCACTGAGCCCAGGATCATATCTACCATGCTCTTAGTTTTTAAATAATTTTTCTGCCTTGCGGACAGTTTTGTAACATTTTTCATAAGTAACCCCCTCATACTCAGGTTGTTTCTTTTCCTCAAATTCTATAGTTTCTCACTCTAGTTTTATATCGTACCACTATTCACATGATTTGGCAATCAGTTCTCTTTCGTCTCTGTAAATACCTCTTTTTGATTTACCGCACCTGTCTCTTCTTCCGGTTCATCAAACTGTTTTTCATAGCGGCTGTAATGTCTATATCCGCCATAACGACCATATCTTCCATATCTTCCATAACGATAGCGTCCATAGTATCCATAACCATATCCATATCCACCACCCGTAGAGCGGTCGCGGTTTAATACATAACCCAGCATATGGATTCCACTCATCGAAATGTTCTCCACACCCATACGAATCTGGCGCATCTTTGCATAATCATAGCGGATCACATAGACTGCAGCATCCAGATATCTTGCAAGTACCGGCGCATCTGCAAGCATCTCAGAAGGAGCCGTATCAAATATTACAAGGTCTGCTTTCTTCTTTAAAATGGAAATGAGTCTCTCCATCTGCTTACTCTCAAGCAGGTCGGAAGAACTTCCTTCTGTCGTTTTGCCATACAGAATCTGCAAAGATCCCGGGCACTTCTCAAGTTCTATCGTTGTCATTGCTTCACTGATCTTCACCTTACCTTGAAGCACCGCCTGAAGTCCGGGAAATTCTCCTTCCTGATTCATGGCTTTTGCAACAGATGGTCTTCTCATATCACAATCTACAAGTATGACATTTTTCCCTAGTTTTGCCTCTATGATTGCCAGATTCACAGAAAATGCCGTCTTTCCTTCTTCCGGCACAGAGCTGGTGACCAAAAGCGTCTTAAACTCCTCTTCCTCCATCTGTTTCATTACCTTAATTCCGACCTTTCTGAACGCTTCCAGATATCCCTGCGGAATTCTTTTATTTAATACATTGACTGAATTATAAAAACTTTCTTTATTTCTCTTCTTTACATGTACTTCCGGCAATGTTCCAAGATCAACCAGATTCAAATGGGTCTTAATCTCCTTACCTGTCTTCACGGTACGTCTGGTAAGTACATAAAGAAACAGAATCACAAGACCAATAATGGCACCCTTAAGTGCCCCTCTCTTCCAGGAAGAAGAAATGACTCCCTGCTTTGTCGTATCATCCGGAACACCTGTTTCATCCAGGATCTTCAGAGTCGTATTTCCAAGTACGAACTGTGCCACTTCCGGATAATTTTTAATGACTGACTTTAATGTCTTATAGGAAAGTTCTGCATTCGTACCGGAAACAGATATCGTAAGCATATTCGTTCCCTCTTCCGCCTTAACAGAAATGGATCCTGGAACAGAGTCCAGCTTCATATCCTTTGCTACCACATCTTTTAGCACACCACTTGTCAGTATGTATGGGAAAACATCCGCCATCTGCTGTGCAGACGCATTGTTCTGGTAAGCCGGACTTCCATCAATTGTCGTTACTGCCACCGTCGCTGATGCCGTATAGACAGGGGTATAATTCTTTCTTGCTTTGATATAACTATTCAGTCCAAAAATCAATGCGAGAACCAAAACCAGCCACCACATTTTCTTGATTCCATATTGGAAACTACGAAGGAATTCAATCAGATCAATCTTCTCGATTTCACCCTGTTGCTCCTTCCCAGATTTTTCTCTCATCTCATCCATGTCTGCTATACCTCTTTATTATTCGTATATTTCCCATAACGTCCATATCGCCCATATCTGCTGTACCTGCTGTAATGATCTCCCACCGGGCTGTCCGCGATACTCTGAAACGTCATGACACCATTTAAAACAACTCCAAGTACCTTGGTATGATTGTCACGGAAATCATCCATCATCTCGTTGATATCTTCTGCAAGTGTAACGTTCTGTCTGGCAACGACCATTACGGCATCTGCATGCTGTGCAAAAATCTGTGCATCTCCAATCATTCCAGATGGTGGGGTATCGATAATGACGTAATCCACAATCTTACTGCAGGCTTCTATAAGAACCGGAAGCTGTCTGTTTCCAAGCATCTCTGTAGAAGCAGAATAGGACACCTTTCCACCTATAAATCCAAGCCGCTTACGCTCCGTATTTAACAAAATGTTATTGGCACCTGTTCTGCCATTTAAGAACTCTCCAAGCTCATTTTCTTTTTTCGGACTCATTCCCAATAACAGATACTGTGCAGGGCATCTGATATCGCCATCAATCAAAATGACTCTCTTGCCTTTTTTCGCAAGTGTGATTGCAAGATTCCCTGCCACGGATGACTTTCCTTCATTCTCACAGACACTCGTAACTACCAGGATCTTACCGTTGATCTTTGACATATGGTATTCCACCCTGGCCGCAAGCATCTTAAAGCTTTCCACGAACCGGAAGCTTGCCAGAGGATTATCCACCAGAACTGCCTTCTTCCGGTGCTTGATCCATTCCTTTATCGTCTTATACTTCCATTCATAACTAATCGCTCCAAGACTTCTGGCATCGAGCTTTTTCTCTACTTCTCTTTCCTGCTTCACCGTATTATGCATATAAGACCAGATAGCAAATAACAGTATGCAGACAGCCATTCCCAGGAAGAATCCCTTCTTTGCCATCTCACCGTTGCGTGGTGGATTGACCGGTGCATACGGAATCTTCGGATCTTCCAAAACATCAAGCACTGTCGTTCCAACTGTATAATAAGAAATGCTGGTGTAGTTGTCCATCACCGTTTTGATAATATCAATCGAATCCTTTGGCGAATGTGCAGTAACAGAAAGGGTCAGCATATTCGTTCCCTTTACAACATTGGCACTGATATCCGCATCAAGCTTATCCATATCCAATTTTTCACAGATTGTCTTCTTCATAATCGTACTTTCCAGAATCTTCTGGAATGTTTCTGCCATCGAATTGGCAGAAGAAAGATTATTGTATGCATTGGCATTCTCTCTGGATGTGATAACAAATGTTGCCTGTGTACGATAATTCGGAACATATATCATGCTGCTTGCCACATAAAAAAGCATTGCACCGGCCAGCGCTCCAAACAGGATGACCCACCAGTTTTTTAAAATATCACAAACCAATGAAATCGGTTCAAATTCTGTCTCCGTCTGTGCGGATGCATTCTCCCGATTATTTTCCATCTTCATTTCCCTCCACAACTACAAACATCTTTGTCACAGCCGTCAAAGTTCCATCTCCGGTATACGAAAATTCTACCGGATATACTCCAGGCTCATTGTAATCCACCTTCGAATTCACACTAATCGACTCCATAACACTGGGATCTTCATTATACTGTGTAATCAGCCCATTCTGTTCCAGTCCGACCACATAACACATCGGATCTATCATATTTCCAACAGTTGTATAAACAATATACTCCGATAACGCCGGATATTGCTTTATACTTTCATTCTCATTATCCGTAATCGTAATCTCAAACGATACCGAACAGACATCTCCCGCACTGTTGCTTACCTGTGCCGTAACCGGATAATCTCCCGGCTGCGGATTATACAGGCTGTCATTCATTGAAAGCTTCACCTGGCTGGTCAGGTCTCCATCGAGACAGTCTGTTGCACTCAGATAAGATACAAAGTCTGTATTCGCCACTTCTGCCGCGCTACATCTTGGTGCATGAAGCATCTTAATCCGTGGTGGCGTATAATCATTATATTTCACCGTTCTTTTTAACGTTCCCATCTGGTTCGATTTATCAAAAACGACATAAGTGACCGTGCGTTCATTACCCGAAATAAAATGAGAGATAGAAGAAATACGAACTTCCTTCGTCAAATCCCCATCCCTGTTATCCGTAGCCTTAATTCCCTTCATCAGTGCCTCTTCCTGATTCTCATTGACACTGAGTACAAGCTCATCATCACTACAGGTAATCACCGGAGGCACATGGTCTTCCACCATCTTTTCCTTTATTAAAAATCCAACGAATACCGCACATGCCAACACAAATATCAGACATATGGCTCTTCTCAATCTAATCATGTTTTCTCCTTTAATCATAATAGTATGGTAAAAATGGAAGCGGCTCCAATTCAAGTACCGGCTTATCCTGACAGATTCTGCCGGGATTGTCTCGAAACAGCACATCCAGATGCCGCTTTGAACAACATTCACTAAGTGCTTCATACGCATCCATCAAAAAAGGCGTCCGCTCCACCGCGCTGTGTGCATCACTTGCCACAACCGATACCAGATGGTGACGAAGCAGGCGGTATGACGTCTCCCTTGCCGACTCACCAAACCGTCCAAGAAAACTCCCCTTATTGACCTGAATGGCATATCCCTTCTTCCTCCACTGATATACAATCTGCGGATCATCCTGCACAAAATAATAACGCTCCGCATGCGCAATCACAGGCTTTGCACCAACTTCCCTTACCTTACCAAGAAGCCTCGTTGCAAAGTCCGGATCCTCATCAAATGCAAACTCCATCAGAATATAATGGCTCTGATTGATCGTCATTACCTTTCCATCTGCCATCTGCCGTGGCAGATCCTCTGTAGAAAATGCCTCCATCCCCGGAAAAAGCCTGATTGGAATCTTCTCTTCCTTAATCGCCCTTGCGGCCTGATTAAACGTATTCACATAATGCTCTCCAAATGCATTATCATACAGTCCCGGAATATTAAAATGCGGTGTTGCCACAATTTCTGTTACTCCGCTCATAGCAGCCAGCCTTGCCATCTCTATCGTATCTAAAATATCTACTGCTCCATCATCCATCCCCGGCAGGATATGCGTATGTATATCAATCATTTTACCACTCTCTACCTTAAAAATCCATTGCCATTTTTGCAGCTTCCTCTTCCGAAAGCTCTGTCACCCTGGTATCCATCACCCGGTATACCCGTCTGCACATATTTAACACACTTGGTCTGTGCGTTGTAACAATACATGTTTTGTTTGGTTTCTGTGTCATAATATTGCGAAGCACCCTGCGCTCCGTCTCCACATCCAGTGCGGAAGTAGCCTCATCCAACAGCAGCACCGGCGCATCTCTTAAGAGTGCCCTTGCAATCGACAGCCTCTGTGCCTGCCCTTCCGACAGTCCACGGCCACGCTCGCCCACATTGCTATTTATCGTGTCCGGACGCTTCTTCACAAAGTCCCACGCACACGCAATCTCCAATGCTTCTATCATCTCTTCCTCTGTCGCATCTTCCTTTACCATCCGCAGATTCTCTGCGATGGTTCCCGACAGAATCGTATTGCCCTGCGGAACATATGCAAACAGGTGTCTCGTCTCTGCATTTAGTACCACTTCCATGCCGCCTGCCGCAGACATCACTGCCTGCCCGCTCTGCGGATGAATCAGCCCCAGAAACATACGGATTAATGTCGTCTTACCCTCTCCGGAAGGACCCACCAGTGCAACAATCTCACCCGGCTTTGCCTCAAACGAAGAATCTGTGATCACACGCTCTTCCTTCACATAAGAAAAATCCACATCCCGCAAAGAAATGGAAAATCCATCTGCTGCATATGCATCCAGTTCTGAACTCTCTGGAATATGTACTTCCTTCGGAAGCTCCACAAGCTCACGAATACGGTGCGCCGATACTGAACTGTTTAAAAATGTCGGAACAATCGTCACCAGATTATTAAATGCCGCCGACAGATTGCTTCTCTGCTGCAAAAACAATGTCATCGTACCATATGTAATATCATGCGTCCACAACCGGAACAGACAATATCCAAATGCAATAAACTGCACGACCATTCCAATTCCCTGCAGAACTACATTCGTCTTAATCGTAAAATAATTATACTTCAGGCTGTCATCCCGAAACCGCTTCTGCCACCATCTCATCTTCTTACTATAATGCGGCGCAATACCAAAAGATTTGATCGTATCAAAGTTATAAAACGTCTCGACCTCAAATCCCATCAGCTTACTGCTCGTCTCGAGCACCTTCTGGCTAAAGTCCCTCTGCTTCTTCAGCACCGTCCGTGACAGCAGCAGAAGAAACGGCGCACTGCCAAGCGCAATCAGAGCCATCACCCAGTCATAATGCAGGATGACCATAAATGTCGCCACCAGCTTATAAAGTGCGATGATAATAGTCGGAAGCCAGCTGATGGCATTGCTGCTGATCGTACGAATATCGCCATTAAAACGATTCAGAATGTCTCCATTGCTATACTTACTGATCTCCATCCAGTCCGCATCAATAATCTTATCAAAAATATCCGCCTGAATATCATTGTTAATATCAATACTAAGCTTCGTGGAAACCCGGTTAATCAGGCTCTCAAACAACAGACTGAACACCTGTCCGCCAACCATCACAAGAAACAGCACTGCAAGCTTACTCGTCTGATAACCCGTAATGATATCAATCAGATACTTACCCGCCACACTGCTCGCAAGTCCAAACGACGTACTTAAGATTCCCAGCACAACATAAAACAGAATCGCTCCCTTATACCTTGCGCTATACCCAAGAATCCATCTCCAGTCCTCTAAAATCTCCGAAAATGTACCATCTTTCCATCGTTTCTTTAATATTCTGACCGATTCAAACTGCGTCTTTTTCTCTCTCATGATCTGCCTCCTCTAAAAAGAAGCTTCGTATAAAGAGCCATCACCGGTCTTCGAAGTGGAATCATATGCAGCCACACATGACGAAAGAACTCCCACCAGAAGTCCCCCGGCTGTATCGTCTTTCCCTTTCTTATGACTTTCGTCACAACCGCAAATATCTGTTCCCCTGCGACCGGTCCCTCGATCATACACTGCGCATCACCCACGATATAATACCCATCCGGCTTCACATGGTGAATCCTGTGCATGATATACTGTCCGTTTCTTCTTTTAAAGAACACCATATCGCCCTTCTTCAGTTTTGCCTCCGGCTTCCGAAAGAAGATCGTATCACGCTCATGAATCAGAAATGGCGCCATACTATTCCCTGCAATCCGCATGCTGACTTCCCGTCCATCATCCGTCAATTGCTTCAGAACCGACACATATTCTCTTGTATCTATCACCTTCATATATCTGTCCCCTAATCTATCACATGATACTTCCGAAGAAGTTCCACACGTTTATTTCCAATCTCTAAACTACTCTGATCCTCTGTATGCTTCCTGTCTGCCGCATATCCAAACAGCCGCATCACCCATGCTGCCGGAAGCAGCCACGGATACTTACAGAGCCACACATAATGCCCCTTCATATAAGAAACACCCGGAAACAACGATGACCAAACCGACGACGCCGTCGCCTTTTTGCCTCTCCTAGCAGCTTCCAGCGTCATATTCGCGCTGTGCCTTCTCGCCATCGTGCTCCCGCCATACACACCGCCTTCCAGCAGATCCACAAGAAGCGGCATACAGTCTACACGTTCCTGCGTATAATCCACATATCCGGTTTTCTCCCAGGAGCATCCCAGATACTCTCTGCCAATCTTTGCCAGAGCACTGAAAAATGTATCCATCCGAAGCTGTGCAAGCTTATCCTGAATCTCTCTCCAGTCAATCCGCGTCGTGTAATGCTTTGCCATCATCACCATATCACAGACCTGTCTGATCCCAAATCCACTATGTAAAAAATGCTTAAAGCTATGGCAGATCAGATAAAACATATGGTCCGTCGGCGAAAGTGTCTTAATACCCACTCCCTCAATCTGCTCACAAATGCATCGGTCAAACGCCCCTGCAAATTCCTGATTCAGATGACCATATGCACCCTCGCCTTCTGCAAACAACGAAAAGTGAAGCTCTATGTATACCTGATTTCTCGGATTCCGATATGGAATCTCATACGGCAGATCCTTAGGATCCAGCGCCTGCCTCTGATATCCTTCCTCTAACAAAATGCGGTCAAATGTCTCAAACTCTTCCTTTCTAAGCAGCAGATCTTCATCCGCTGATATCCGAAAGTCCGGCTTTTCATAAAAAGACCGGCAAATCAGTCCCTTCACAACCAGAGGATGTACCCCTTCCTTCTGAAGCTTCTGATACAGCTCCAGAAAACCAGCCGTCCTTTGCACCTGCAGCATCACTTCCGCAATCGCACTCTTCTTCCACCTCGCAGCAAGTGGCGCATTCTCCTCTAAAAGGAGCACCGAATCCCTCCGGATCATCTCATATATAATTGCTAAAATCTTATGCATCGCAGCAATGTCACACAGCTCCTTTAGCTGTGAAAACCTTTCCGGAAGATGGTATTCCTCATCCCCCTGCATAAAGCACCGAAGTGCCTGTAACAGCTCTTCCTGTGTATTCGTCATCATACCCCTGTTTCCCGTTTCTGGTATTCTTTTTCCATCTCTTCTAGGAACACCTCTGTCTGCCGGCACAAATACTCCGGCTTCTTATAACTGCATCCGCCACCTTCCGCAATCGTAAGCGCCCCGCACATCATACACGCAAAACGCTTCTTGCAGTTCTTGCATTCAGATGGCAGCAAAATCTCATCCGTCGCCCGGCAGATCGACTTCCATGCATCCGAAAAACCAATCTCAAATGGTCTGGCTACCGGCTCATTCATCATGCCGCAAGGCGTCATTCGTCCGTCCCATGTCATCCAGAACGACGACCGTCCCGCCATACATCCCATCTTCTCATCCGGAGTACGCTCACACTCTTCCTCACCGCCCATAAAGTCATCTCTTCCCTCATGGAGTGCCTTTAACCGAATCGCAAGCTCCTCCTTAGACAGGCGGTACATATCCGCCTTCGCCCTCGCCTTTCCAGCCTCTTCTGCTGTAAAACGCACCTCATCATCCGTCACGCCGTTCTTCGCACTACGTACCGGCGGGAACATATAAGTAGCCGCATTCACCTGAATCTCCCTGCTCTTACCAAATGCAAAGATATCCTCCATATCATCCAGATTGTACTTCGTAAAGCTCGCATTGATATTCACAAAAATGCCCGCATCATGCATCAGATCAATCGCCTTCGTAGCTGCATCATATCCGGTCGGATGTCCACACAGCTTTTTATAAGTCTCATTTCCACCACCATAAAGTGTCACATTCACCTTCATCGGCGGATCCTTCTTTAACCACTCCACGGTCTCCTCATCAATCAATGTCGCATTCGTATTAATCGAGATGAGTAACCCCAGCTTCTTTAACTCTGTATAAATCTGTCTAAAATCTTTTCTAAGAAATGGTTCCCCGCCAGTCAGCAGCAAGAAGAGCATTCCCTCTTTTGCACAGGCTTTTCCCATCTCAATCCATTCTTCTGCTGTATACTCTCTTCCCCTCGCCCTCATCTCTGCTTCACTCATTCGAATGTAACACATCCTGCAATTCATATTGCATCTCGGTGTCAATTCAAATGTACCGGAAAGCGGCACTTTATTGTGTGCCGCCTTCTGATACAGATATTTTCTAAGCTGCGCCTGCATCGGTGCCTGTTGTTTCTTCATAAACTTATTCCCCAATCTCTTTTAATTATCAAGTATCTGTACTCCCATAATCTGACTGCTGTCCGGATTAAAATGTGCCGCAACTGCCTCTGCTTCCTTGCCTGCGCCCACATTTTCAAATGGTGTACGGTAAGTAATTCCTCCAAGATAAGCACCGCCAATCTGCATATACTTATAATATACATAAACAGTCTTAAGCTCTTTGTCCGTCTTATTCTTCAGCGTAATCTTTCCATTCTCTTTCTTTAACTCTACCTTATCCTCTTCGAGCGTCGGCTGATCCATATATCCCGTAGCCGCATTGCCATATGTATAAGTATCTTTATCTGAAAACTCCCGCTTATTGCTCTCAAGTACCAGCGTAGAAGTTCCTGCCGGAAGATTCGTCACCTTAAAACTCGCCGTCTCATTGCTATTTACCTGAAAATCAATCAGCGCCACCTGAAGCATCTGATCAGAATTGTTCGTAATCAGCATCGCTGTTACGTTCTTTGTCGCCTCGTCACTTCCATCTTCTATAAAAGAACCGGAATAAGCACCGATGGACTCAACCGTGAGGTTCGAATCGGAAAGAACGATTTGCTCTGCTTTTTCAGTTTCCTTAGAATTATCGTTTTTGTCAGAGTCTCCTACTTTAGCTGAATAACCTTGAATCTTACTAACATCCAAAGTATCCTTTCCAGGTTTTACAATTTCATATTCGTTGGTTTCTTTTGTTTCTTTCTGTGAAGAACTCTTATTTGCCTTTAATGCAAAAAGTATTACAACTCCCACCACTATTATAGCTATTGCAACAGCAATTATAATCCCTAATTTCTTTTTCTGTTTCATAGTGCCCTCCATTTTCTCATCTTTTTATCTTTTACTATAAACTATCTTCCAATAAATTACAACCTATCCCTCAAAATCTCCTTAAACCTAGAATAGTGAGAGTGCACTCCACCCTCACTAATCTGCATTCTTTGTTTTATTGTTATCTTATAACTCTTTTAAAATTTCGTTTTTCACCGTATTTACTGCGTCCTGATCCGGGCGACAGGAGAGATGGTAAACGGGCACATTTTCAATCAAATCCTGTAATAAATCCAGAAATCGAATGACGTATTCCTGATTCCATGCATTTACTGTTGACTCGCTATACAATCTCACAAATGCATCTTTTACTCCCAACCTTTTAATTTTATTCTCTTTACCTTGATCCAAGATAACAATCGCTTTGATTGGAGCTGAGAAATTTGTATATATTTTCGATGTACCAGCATATGGAGAACCATAAACCGTAAACTCTCCTTTTTCTTTTCTAATTAAGGCCCTGTCGCCGTTTATTACTTTTGCTCCTTCATATTTTTTCCACAAATCGGCTTGCGTAGATTTTCCAGTTCCCGATGGTGCAGAAAATAATATTCCTTTGTCTTTCCAATTTATCACAGATGCATGAAGTTGAAATCCCTGATTTATTATGAAAACAAGCTCCATTGCCAACATTCCTGAAATATGGAATTCTCTTAACAATTCATCCTTGTACTCTTTTTGTAAATATATCTTAAAAAGTGAAAAATCCTTTTTACTATAAGAAAGCATCACATATTTTTTTTCTGTATGTACGCTCCAAAAAAAATATCTTTGAATCGTTTCCTTCGTCTCGTATATTTTAGACTTTCTATCATCGAACAATAACTTTCCTTCTATTTTCCAATTTTCTGGAAACATTTCTATTGTATACTGAGCATTGATTTTCTCTGCATATTCAATACGATAAATTTCCATTTCATAGAATTTTTCGATAACAAACGGAGCATTTATCTGAATAACCAAATTTGCCAATTTAAAATAATAACGATACATTCTTATCCTTTCATCAAAAAAGGAGCTATGCATTTATACATAACTCCGTTTTATCTTTATTTGCTATGACTGGAACAAAGGACTACCCTGTGTATGATAGCATATTGTGTCATTATCATCATCTGCGTTCACTGTACACGAAAGCTTCTCTATAAACTGTCCTGCTTCAATCGCAGCTAATGTAAATGAATCAAGTTCTTTACTCCATTCATCATAATTAGCTGAATAACAAGTGTCTCTTAGATTTGTTTTCACTGTACATGAACCAGCAATAAACTGGTTAAGCACAAAATCTTCTATAGCAATTTCAGGTTTTCTGTATTGTTTTTTCATTTCCTATCTCCTTTCCAAATTATTCATATTCAACTACTTTTCTATCTAACCATGATAGATGTTGAATATGGCATATTGGTCAATGAGCCGTTCACTACAGCATCCACACTGTATTTTGCCTCACCTCTTTGCTTAATAACTTTAAATGTTAATTTCCACTCTTTGTTTCCATCTGCATCAATAGAACTTGTCTTTTTCGTAAAGGATGTTACAACTGCTCCTGTAGGATCTGTAACCTGTACATCTGTTGCCTCTTTTTTGGTGACAACTGTCATACTTGCATATTTTCCTCTTGTTACATTTGTAACTCCGAATTTAGCGCTCAAGACTGCCTCATCATTTCCTGTCAGAACATTTCTTCCTGCCAGATTATATCCCATCCTTGTCAGCTGGCTTGGTTTGCTCAGTGTCATATCTGCTGCACACTTGATATTTGTCAGAGATATAATATCATAATTGTTATAATCTACCGTTGTATTCAACACAATTACATCGTAGCTGTCTGCTGTCCATCCTTGTGCTTTAATTACTTCTTTCAGATTAATATCATAATACATATCTGTTGATGTGTTGATAGTATAATTTTTTACTTCCTGATATTTTGTCTCTTTTACATCATCCGGTTTTACATAAACCGTAAATGCCTTGTCTGCTACAACTGCATCTGATCCTGTACTTGTATCTGCTGATACTGATTTTGCTCCAACCTGAAGTGTCCAGTCTGCATCGCCTACAGGTGTAGAAACCTTAAATGCCACACCATTATCAATTGGCAGATACAGTTCATTATTTGGTCCTGCTTTCATGACATCTGCTAATGTTTCTGCACCTAAATATGCACCAATCTCTGGCTTCTCTGGAAGATACTGCTCTACTGCTGTTGAACCACCGTCAATCAGGAATCCATTATTTCCATCTGGCGTTACAAGATTGATTGACGGACTACTTCCTAATAACATTCCTCTCAGTTCCTGCACTTTTGTATTCTTCTCTGTCTCAAGATAAGCACTCTTGTCTGCCAGTGGATTATAGATTCGTACACCATCAATATAGATGACCGACTGTCCTGTGTAAGTTTTCAGTGCTTTCAGATATACTGTATAGGTTCCTCTTTGTTGTAATGTAGTGCTGATAACCGGTACCTGATACAGGTCACCATTACTATAGAACGTATCAACAGGAATTGATTTTACCAAATCTTTGGTTCCTGCTTTAAATACTTCAGGATTTCTGAAGTATTCTGCATCTTTCTTTCCATTGTATACATATGCGATAAGACCTGCTGTATTCTCATTTGTTCTGGATACAATGTCAAATCCGTCTCCTGTGAAAGTGAAATATGCTCCATCTCCATTATTCATTTCCGTAGCACTATTTCCACTTTCTTCCAAGTCACCATTGTAAGCCTTGTCATGTCCGTAATTTTCACTCTGGTCATTACTCTGTGAATATGTTGGGTCATTTGTTGGCTTTGAGTTTGTGTATACAATCTTTACACTGCTGTCATCTGTATTATTGGATGCATTGAAGTTATCTTCATAGTAAACAACGTTTGCCGGCATTGTCTTAATTGTACCATGTACTGTTGTACCAGTTTCTGGGTTAGTATCATCCAATTCTGTACTCACCTTAGCAATATTTGCTGTATATTTGTAATTCTCAGCCTTATCCATGAATGCAATAGGCTTGAATGTTACTGCGCTTGCTGCTTTTCCATCTTTATCAATTTCAATATTAGAGCCGCTAATTGTAGTTTGTGAATTTTCTTGTGCTGGAGTGATTTCTCCTAACTTAGCTGTTGTAGCCATAGTACCTGTAGCCTTTTCATTGTAGAATATACCACCCTGGAATAATCCGTCTCCTGTTGTTGTATCTGCAATGTTTGACTCTAAACCGTAATCGAATACATAAACCTTATTAGTTGCCTCATATGTAAGTACAGTAATTTTACCTGCAAAATTACCCTTATCAGTAGTGGTTCCCTCGTAATTTACATCATACTTTTTATTTGAAGATGTTGGTGTAAATTCACCCTTTCCATCTTTATTTACATTAGTTGTGATATCTTTATCACCTGTAATTGGAGCAGTCAGATCTGTAATAGTTACACCATCAGGTGCATAAGTAACTGTCTTTCCAGCTTCTGCATAGATTACATAATCTTTTACAGTTGTTTTTGTCTTATTTGTTACAACTGCTGCAGATGTAACCTCGGCTTCAATTTTACCAGTTACATCAGATGTAGTTTCCTGTACCCATGTATCGCCTGCTTGTGGGCTATCTTCAACAACCTTATAAGTAGCACCTGCTGGAATACCTGCAAATGTAACTGTGTCACCAACTTTTAATGTGAAGTGTCCATTCTCATCTGTTGTTCCATTTTGAGTACCAGTATATTCCAGTTTATATGAATCATAGTAATCGTGGCCTGTCAAATCTACCAATACTGTAAATCCAAAGGTTTCATTTTCTGGTGCATATCCTTCATATTCCTTTGCTACTGATAAGCTACCAACCTTTGGTGTATTAACAAAGTTAACATATCTGTTCACAACATCCATCTCAGACGAAGTATCATCACCCATATTAAAAGTAGCAACCGCACCTTTTCCTCCTTCTATTGCTGCTCTTGATGTAATACTGTCATAAACTCCCCATCTCGTCTTGGATGTGTCATACTGTAATTTTGTACCTTGTGGAATAGATTCTGTAATCTGGAATCCTGTTCCTGCGTAGAATGCACTACTGTTATTTTTATCTTTAGTATTAATAAAGTCACTTGCAAAATATGATGAGCTAAATGTAGCCGTACTATCTTTAGCCTCTTGTCCTGGAAATGTACGGTCATCGTAATCGTACAATGTATATCCCAAATTCTCTACATCACTATAATTTGCTTCATCTGTCTTCAGATTCTTTTTCTGAATCTTGAAATCAAAGTTATCAAGACCCTGTACTGCATTCTTTAATCCTGCATTTACGTCTGTTGTGTCAAGTGTCTTACTAAGAGTGAGACCTGATGGCAACGGGACGAAACTGTATGAAATGGACATATTGGAGTTCCACATACCACGTTCCATATAGTACATCTTTAATTCGTGTACCGTTCCAGACTTTTTCATATATTTATCTAACGTAACGGGCTCGCTACCTGATTTCTTTACCATAATATTTTCGAATTTTACTGTGGTATTTCCATTAGGTTCAGCTGGTGTTCTTCCGCCAACTGTAAGGCTATTACCCAGCTTTGCATTAGATGTACCTGTTCTAATGGTAGCCTCCTGTTTTGCAAAGTTAATTTTTCCTTCAGCTTTATTATGAGCACCACCCATATCCAATACCAATGCACCATCAATGTATACCCATACATCATCGTCACCGGTAAAGTTGAATTCCATTTCTGAACCATCCACATTTTTACCAGTTTCTGTTACAGTAAATGGAATCGTAAACTGTGTACCAAATCCATAGTTCAAATTATCCTTTGCTGATTGATCAGGATCAGTACTATTGAATGGAAAATATCCTATACTATTGTCTTTACTTGCATCATGAATCTTTAAATCATCTTTTCTTACAATTTTCTTATTATTGTAATCATAATAAACAGTATTTTTTGCTGAATCAAACGAATATGTAGATACTCCCTTATCATTTGTTGTCTTTGTAAATGGGAACTGTAAATTGTTATAAAATCGCATATATTGGCTCTGATTAGGATAAGCATCTTCATTAAAGAAAGGTACCTTTACCGGGTCACCATTTTCGTTCGTGTAAGAAGTAATCAGATTTCCATCATCTAAATTCTTTCCTACTATACCCTGCGCTACGTCCTTACTAGCTGTCTCTTTATTTGGACCAAATGCAACATTTGCGCCTTTCCAGTACCAGCTAAGATTACCATTTCCACCTGCCTGAGATGTATGTAATAAATCACCAAAGTAAAGAGGCACTGGTGCATTAACATTATCCGTGCTATCAACTCCATTCAACGCGTAACCCGGTAAATTTGAAAGCCATTGGTTCAATTTCGCATACGGAGCGTTTTTCTCTCCAGTCATATTACCCTCATTGTAAAGTGTATTTTTTGGCTGTTCCACACGTCCATTATTGAAATAATCAACTAATGTAGCATTTACATTAAAATAGGATGTAGTCTCACTTCCTGTGTTTGAATATGTAGTCCACATTCCTGTTGGAGTTACTCCTGTGTGTAATGCAAACGTATATAAGTTTTTTCCACTTTCTAAGCCCGGCCATGTACCCGCTTCATTCCATACCTGATTGGTGTCATTGGGATTTAAGCGAAGAAAATCAATATTGGTCGCAGCTGCAGTTGTCGTTCCATACCATGTAAGACCATCATCCATCTTTGTCATAACAACAATTTCCGATTGCTTATTGTTCGCACTAGTCTTAAATGCCATAACTGCATTATCTTTAATCCAAGTTGTTGCAGCATTAGGGCGTAAATAAATAGTTGTTCCCGCTGGAATCGTATCTCCTGCTGCCGCTTTTACGGGCTGTACTTGCTGCACAGGTATCACGCTAACTACCATCAAGATGGTAAGGATGATTCCGAGCAACCGTTTCTTAAATTTTTTTCTCATACTTTCCTCTCCCTTCCCTTTAAATTGAGTATGATTAATATGTTATTTCTACTGCTACGTGAAAACATAGTTTTAGCAATAGATTTATTCTAAAATATTCTAAAGTTTTTTTGATGAAAATACAATAGGTAAATCATCCCAAAAATGTTATATTTTGTATAATTTGTAGATTTTTTTATATATAATCTAAAAAATTTGATATGATTTGGTAATTTTCCTACTATACATATGAAGCCATCTTAAAAAATAAACATTGAGACTCGTTTTCTCATACACCT
>ULTN01004289.1_pt1 | contig 20425 bp, 14 predicted proteins | sample 1957681 | NCBI WGS metagenome assembly ULTN01 (sample SAMEA4835736, study PRJEB28245) | human gut metagenome | biome: gut microbiome; material: fecal sample | place: Denmark | collected 2008
CAAGGAGCCGACTACCCTCAAGGAGTTGGCCGCCGTGCTGGGCAAGGAAACCATTGACACCTACAACACCGGAGAGAGCCGTGGGCGGGAAACTTCCCACTCGCTCAACTATCAAAAATTGGGGAAAGAGCTGATGAGCCAGGACGAACTTGCCGTTATGGACGGCGGCAAGTGCATCCTCCAGCTGCGCGGTGTGCGTCCTTTCCTTTCGGATAAGTACGACATCACCAAGCACCCCAATTTCAAATACACAGCCGACGCAAGCGACAAGAACACTTTTGACATTGAAGCGTTCCTGTCCACCCGGCTGAAACTCAAGCCCAATGAGGTCTTCGACGTGTATGAAGTAGATACTCAGGGCGCTTAAATCTGTTCCGCTATGAAAGGAGTGGTCTTATCTATTCGCCGCAACTGCCCTTTTGGGGCCATTGGCGTACAAGGCGGACAGTCACCAAAAAATAATGAAAAAAGGAGGACAGCCGGAATCAGCCCCCGGAAACCGGGCGGCGGATTGTCCGGCTTTTGTATGCCTATGAACGACTGAAACTTTATCAAAACGATTCCGGCTAACAATTATTTATGGAATTTTTCAATGAAGCGATCAATGTGTTGCAGACCCTCGTGATTGCCCTTGGTGCTGGTCTTGGCGTATGGGGCGTTATCAACCTGCTGGAAGGTTACGGAAACGACAACCCTGGTGCAAAGAGCCAGGGTATGAAGCAGCTCATGGCGGGCGCTGGTGTGGCTGTGGTCGGCCTGATCCTCGTACCTCTGCTTTCCGGCCTGTTTGCCGTCTAAACTGTCCCTGAAAAATCCTTGCCCCTCCCGTAATAATCGGGAGGGGCTGAAAGGAGGTCACACTGTATGGATTTTCTGCTGGACGCGCTTACTGAGTGGCTCAAGGAAATGCTGGTAGGCGGCATTATGGGCAACCTGTCCGGGATGTTCGATTCTGTAAACCAGCAGGTCGGAGATATATCCGTGCAGGTTGGGCAAACGCCGCAGGGCTGGAACGGCGGCATTTTCAGCATGATCCAGAGCCTCTCCAACTCCATCATGGTTCCCATCGCCGGTGTGATTCTGGCGATTGTAATGACGCTGGAACTGATCCAGATGATTACCGACAAAAACAACCTACATGATGTGGACACCTGGATGATTTTCAAATGGGTGTTCAAGTCAGCCGCAGCCATACTCCTTGTCACGAATACATGGAATATCGTCATGGGCGTGTTCGATATGGCGCAGAGTGTGGTGGCACAGGCATCCGGGATTATTTCTTCGGATGCAGCCATTGATATTTCCTCTGTCCTTACGGACATGGAACCTCGGCTGATGGAAATGGATTTGGGTCCGTTGTTCGGGCTTTGGTTCCAGAGTATGTTTATCGGCGTTACCATGTGGGCGCTGTATATCTGCATCTTCATCGTGATTTATGGCCGTATGATTGAAATTTACCTTGTGACATCCGTTGCGCCCATCCCTATGGCTGCCATGATGGGCAAGGAATGGGGCGGCATGGGCCAGAACTATCTGCGCTCCCTGTTGGCGCTGGGATTCCAGGCATTTCTCATCATTGTCTGTGTGGCGATTTATGCTGTACTGGTACAGGACATCGCTACCGAGGAAGATGTGATTATGGCGATTTGGAGCTGTGTGGGCTATACGGTTTTACTGTGTTTTACCCTCTTTAAGACCGGAAGCCTTGCAAAAGCTGTATTCCAGGCTCATTAAGAAGGAGGGAGTTTCTATGGCCTATGTACCTGTACCCAAAGACCTGACGAAAGTCAAAACCAAGGTTGCTTTCAACTTAACCAAGCGGCAGTTAGTCTGCTTCGGCGGAGGGGCGCTTTTGGGCGTACCGCTGTTCTTTCTGCTCCGTGGCTCTGCCGGAAACAGTACGGCAGCCCTGTGCATGATGTTCGTGATGCTGCCCTTCTTCCTGCTGGCGATGTATGAAAAGCATGGTCAGCCGTTGGAAAAGATTGTGGGCAATATCATCCGCGTCACGGTGATCCGCCCCAGGCAGCGCCCCTACCGCACCAATAACTTCTATGCCGTGTTGCAGCGGCAGGCAAATCTCGACGAGGAGGTGTCACACATTGTTTACGGCAATCAAAAACTGGCTGCACCGGCTGTTCGGAAAAAACGAGGAAAAAGCTGTGCAGCCGGTCAAAACAAAGAAAAAGCTGTCCCGCGCCGACAGAAAGCAGATTGAAGCTGCGATTGCCCGTGCCAACCGCACGGACAAAAAGGAAAAATCGGCGCAGGACAGTATCCCTTATGAACGAATGTGGCCGGACGGTATCTGCCGGGTATCAGACGGTCACTACACAAAAACCATTCAATTTCAGGACATCAACTATCAGCTTTCACAGAACGAGGATAAAACCGCGATTTTCGAGGGCTGGTGCGATTTCCTCAACTACTTCGACAGCTCGATTCAGTTTGAGCTGTCTTTTTTGAACCTTGCAGCATCGGAGGAAACCTTTGCCCGCGCCATCAACATCCCTCTCCAGGGGGACGATTTTGACAGTATCCGTATCGAGTACATGACCATGCTGCAAAACCAGCTGGCAAAGGGCAACAACGGCCTGATCAAAACCAAGTATCTCACCTTCGGCATTGACGCGGACAGCATCAAGGCGGCCAAGCCCCGTTTGGAGCGCATTGAGACCGATATTCTCAATAACTTCAAGCGGCTGGGCGTGGCGGCGGAAACGCTGGACGGAAAAGCGCGGCTTGCCCAGCTGCATGGTATCTTCCACATGGACGAGCAGCTGCCGTTCCGCTTTGAATGGGACTGGCTCCCCATAAGCGGCCTGTCCACCAAGGACTTTATCGCCCCCAGCTCCTTTGAGTTCCGCACTGGCAAGCAGTTCCGCATGGGCAAGAAGTACGGAGCCGTCAGCTTCGTACAAATTTTGGCCCCAGAGCTGAATGACCGGATGCTGGCCGATTTTCTGGATATGGAATCCAACCTGATTGTCAGCCTGCACATCCAGTCGGTGGATCAGATCAAGGCCATCAAGACAGTGAAGCGAAAAATCACCGATCTGGATAAATCCAAAATCGAGGAACAGAAAAAAGCCGTCAGAGCAGGGTACGACATGGACATCATCCCCTCCGACCTTGCCACCTACGGCAGTGAAGCGAAAAAACTGTTGCAGGATTTACAGAGCCGCAACGAGCGAATGTTCCTTGTGACCTTCCTGGTGCTGAACACCGCAGATAATCCCCGCCAGCTGGACAACAATGTGTTCCAAGCAAGCTCCATCGCGCAGAAATACAACTGCCAGCTGACAAGGCTGGACTTCCAGCAGGAAGAAGGGCTGATGAGCTGTCTGCCTTTGGGTCTGAATCAGATCGAGATTCAGCGGGGGCTGACCACCAGTTCCACGGCGATCTTTGTGCCGTTCACCACACAGGAATTATTCCAGAACGGCAAAGAAGCTCTGTACTACGGCATCAACGCCCTGTCCAACAACCTTATCATGGTGGACCGCAAGCTGCTGAAAAACCCCAACGGCCTGATTCTCGGTACGCCGGGTTCCGGCAAGTCCTTTAGCGCCAAGCGCGAGATCGCCAACTGTTTCCTGCTGACTTCCGACGAGGTGGAAATCCTGGACCCGGAAGCGGAATATGCCCCTCTGGTGGAACGCCTGCATGGGCAAGTCATCAAAATTTCTCCCACCTCCACCAACTACATTAACCCGATGGACCTGAACCTGGACTATTCGGACGATGAAAGCCCGCTGTCCCTCAAATCAGACTTCATCCTCAGCCTGTGTGAGCTGATTGTGGGCGGCAAGGAAGGATTGCAGCCGGTGCAGAAAACCATCATCGACCGCTGTGTGCGGCTGGTCTATCAGGATTATCTGAACGACCCGCGCCCGGAAAATATGCCCATTCTGGAGGATTTGTATAATCTCTTGCGGGCGCAGGACGAAAAGGAAGCGCAGTACATCGCCACGGCGCTGGAAATCTATGTGACCGGCTCCCTCAACGTGTTCAACCACCGAACCAACGTGGACATCAACAACCGTATCGTCTGCTATGACATCAAGGAACTGGGCAAGCAGCTGAAGAAAATCGGGATGCTGGTGGTGCAGGATCAGGTGTGGAACCGCGTCACCATCAACCGTGCCGCCCACAAGTCCACCCGCTACTACATTGACGAGATGCACCTGCTGCTGAAAGAGGAGCAGACCGCCGCTTATACCGTCGAGATTTGGAAGCGTTTCCGCAAGTGGGGCGGCATTCCCACCGGCATCACGCAGAATGTCAAAGACCTTTTGAGCAGCCGCGAGGTGGAGAACATCTTTGAAAACTCGGACTTCGTGTATATGCTTAACCAGGCGGGCGGAGACCGGCAGATTCTCGCCAAGCAGCTGGGCATTTCCCCGCACCAGCTTTCCTATGTGACCCACTCTGGCGAGGGTGAAGGGCTTTTGTTCTACGGCTCCACCATCTTGCCTTTCGTGGACCACTTCCCCAAGAATACGGAACTGTACCGTATCATGACCACCAAACCGTTGGACTTAAAAAAGGAGGATGAACAGCATGACAAAGAAAGAAATTGAAAAAGGCGCAGGTCTGCTTCTGGCCGCTGTCAGCGGCTGTGAGCAGATGGTGGAACTGCTTCGCGCCGCCGTCCATTACTGCTATGAGCAGGAAAAGACAGCAAAAAATCTCACGCCCAAGGGCTATGCCGGATTTACCCGGATTCACCATATCTGGACAGAGGGCATACCGGATGTTCCCAAGCTGTTTATTGGCAGCCCAATTCAGGATCGGGACATGGCAAGAGGAACCCTGATGGCGCTTTTCCTGTCCACAACGGTCTTTCCGGCAGAAACCATTCAGATTCCGGTATATGCGGAAACCTGTGTGCTGCTGGATGACCTGATGGCGGGTGGCTGGTATGCGTAAGGAACCGCGCCTGCACTTTACAGACGAGGAACGCGCTGACCCGGCGCTGGAGAAGCCCATCCGCAAGGCGGACCGGGCCGCCGCCAAAGCAGACAAGGCGCAGGCGAAAATCCCCAAAAAGCAGGTGCGGCAAAAAACGGTGGACTCTAAGACCGGCAAAGTGACCACCAAACTGGTGCTGGAGGACAAGAAAAAGCCGCCCTCCAAGCTGTCCCATGCGGTGCGGGATGCTCCGGGAGATGCGGCGCTGGGGAAACTCCACAAGGAAATCCGTGAAACGGAACAGGACAATGTGGGCGTGGAGAGCGCCCACAAGTCCGAGGAAGCTGTTGAAACCGGTGCGCGGCTGGTCCGGGAAGGCTACCGCAGCCACAAGCTGAAGCCATACCGCAAGGCGGCACAGGCGGAACAAAAGCTGGAAAAGGCCAATGTAAACGCCCTGTATCAGAAGTCTTTGCGGGAAAATCCCCAGCTTACCAGCAATCCGTTTTCACGCTGGCAGCAGAAACAGGCTATCAAAAAGGAATACGCCGCCGCCAAGCGCACCGGTCAAGCTGCCGGAAATACCGCCAACACCGCAAAAAAGACCGGCAAGGCCGCCAAGACGGTCAAGGAAAAGGCACAGCAGGCCGGAGCATTTGTTATGCGCCACAAAAAAGGCTTCTTGCTTGTGGGCGCGATTTTTCTGCTCATCTGCCTGCTGCTCAACACCATGTCCTCTTGCTCCATGATGGCGCAGAGCATTGGTTCTGCCATTTCCGGCTCTACCTATCCGTCAGATGACCCGGAACTTGTGGCGGTGGAGGCCGATTACGCCGCCAGGGAAGCGGCGCTGCAAGCCGAGATCGACAACATCGAAAGCAGCCATCCGGGATATGACGAATACCGTTATGACCTGGATATGATCGGGCATGACCCCCATGAGCTGGCGGCTTATCTGTCCGCTGTGTTGCAGGGCTATACCCGCCAGAGCGCACAGGCGGAGCTGGAGCGCGTATTCAACGCACAGTATCAGCTGACGCTCACCGAGGAAGTCGAGGTGCGCTACCGGACGGGAACCCGAACGGACAGCGAGGGCAACAGCTATACCGTTGAGGTTCCCTATAACTACTACATTTTGAATGTAACGCTCACCAGCAAACCCATTTCCTCCGTTGCCACAGAGCTTTTGACCCCGGATCAGCTGGAAATGTATCAGGTGTACCGGACCACCCTGGGCAACAAGCCGCTGATCTTCGGCGGCGGTTCCACAAATACCAGCGATTCCGAGAGTTTGGACGGTGTGGACTTTATAAACGGTACACGCCCCGGCAACCCGGAGCTGGTGGAACTGGCGAAACGTCAGGTGGGAAATGTGGGCGGTCAGCCTTACTGGAGCTGGTACGGTTTCAATTCCCGCGTGGAATGGTGCGCCTGCTTTGTGTCCTGGTGCTACGGCCAGATGGGTCTGTCTGACCCGCGCTTTGCAGGCTGTCAGTCCCAAGGGGTTCCCTGGTTCCAATCCCATGGACAATGGGGCGCGCGCGGCTATGACAACCTCGCCCCCGGCGATGCCATCTTTTTCGATTGGGACCTGGACGGCAGCGCCGACCATGTGGGCATCGTCATCGGCACAGATGGCAGCCGCGTTTATACCGTAGAGGGAAACAGCGGCGATGCCTGCAAAATCAGAAGCTACGATGTGAACTACGAGTGCATCAAGGGTTACGGCCTGATGAACTGGAATTAAGGAGGGATATTTCATGCTTATGCTAACTCCCGTCTCTCTTGCACAGGCAAATGCCTTTGTAGCACAGCACCATCGTCATCACAAGCCAGTTGTCGGACACAAGTTTTCAATAGGGTGTGTTGCGGATGGACAGCTTGTAGGTGTTGTCATTGTAGGGCGACCTGTCAGCCGCTACTTAGATAACGGAATGACTTTGGAGGTAAATCGTCTGTGTACGGATGGGACAAAAAACGCTTGCAGTTTTCTTTATGCTGCTGCATGGCGAGCAGCGCGGGCTATGGGTTATCAAAAAATGATTACTTACACGCTGGATACTGAAAACGGTGCAAGCCTTCGAGCAGCTGGCTGGAAATATGCCGGGATTGCAGGCGGGAAGCGTTGGACAGGAAAACGCTGTCCGCCTGTTGATCTCTATCCGGCGCAGATGAAATGCCGTTATGAAAAGACAATTTGACTTTTGGAAGGAGTGATTAACATGGCTATCAACAAGATTCAGCGCATTGACCGGGAAATTACAAAAACCCGTGAGAAAATCGCAGAGTATCAGGAAAAGCTGAAAACGCTGGAAGCGCAGAAAACCGAAGCGGAAAATCTGGAGATCGTCCAGATGGTGCGCGCTATGCGTATGACCCCGGAGCAGTTAAGCGTCATGCTGTCCGGCGGCACGCGCCCCGGTATGGCTGTCCGTGACGAACAGGAGGACACCGCCCATGAAGAATAAGAGAATTTTTAAGACCCTTTCCGCCCTCTGCGCAGCACTGGTGCTGATGGGCGGTTTTTCTGTCACCGCTTTTGCTCAGGGAACGGAGCAGCCCACGGCAGAGGACGCCACCAACGATGAAAATGTGGTGGTGGAGGAAACCGAGGACAGCCCTGCCCTGACCCCGGAGGGCAACGCTGCCCTGGTGGACGATTTCGGCGGCAACAAGCAGCTCATTACCGTCACCACCAAGGCAGGCAACTACTTTTATATCCTCATTGACCGGGCCAACGAGGACAAGAAAACCGCCGTCCATTTCTTAAATCAGGTGGACGAGGCCGACCTGATGGCGCTGATGGAGGATGGGCAGTCCACCGAGAAACCGCCCGCTGTCTGCAACTGCACGGAAAAATGCGAAGCCGGTGCAGTCAACACCAAATGCGAAGTGTGCAGTACGGACATGACCGGCTGTACCGGCAAGGAGCCGGAACCGCCAAAGGAACCCACGGAACCGAAGAAAAAAGAATCCGCAGGGTTAAATCCGGCTGTCCTGCTGCTGGTGCTGGCTGTGATGGGCGGCGCTGCCTTTGCCTACTTCAAATTCATTAAGGGTAAGGCCAACCACAAAAACAACAGCAATCCAGACGATTATGACTATGAGGACGGCGAGGAACTGCCGGATGAGGAAGAAATTGAACTGGAGGACGAGGAATCGGGCGAACTGGACGCTGACAGGGGCGGCGGTGAAGAAAGTGAGGATGAGACCCCATGACTCGGTTCACCGACAGCCCCTATGAACGCATGATGACACGCAGGCCGGAGGGCGGGAAGGATACTTCCCGTCCTCTCTCTTTGCCCAAAAGCCACCCCTGCTATGGCTGTGGGAATTATGGCCAGCCCTGTGTGGGAGTTTGCCACCGTGAGATGGAACGATGGCTCAAAGAAAGGAAACGAAAAAAATGAGTATTCTGATTACATTTATCAAGCTGCTTGCGGTTTTTGACCTGCTGGTGATCGCCGTGTATTTTGGCAGCGACATTCTCTCAACTGTGTGGAGCAAATTTCGGAAAAAGCCCACACGGGAGGAACCTTTTGATTTCTCCCTGGATGCCGCAGCGGTTCCCCTGTCCATAGATTCCATCCGTCAGCTTTATTCAGGAGACGCGGCGGATTTTGTGGAAGAAAGGCTCCTGCCGGATGCTGCGCAGACAATGGCAGTTTTGGCAGTTCGGGAACAGACAGCCGCCCGCCTGCTCTTATCCGCACTGGTAGGCTTTCTGGCAGAAGAAGCCCCAATGGATGAACGGAGCTTCCCTATGGTGATGGAACTTCTGAACTGCATGGAGGGTGAAAAAGAGGATGGATGTCAGGACCCGGTGGATATTTTGTTTGAGGAAACCGTCCGCCGTACCCGCCGCCATGAGGACTATTACAGCAATTATCAACGCTACCGACTGATGCAGGTGGATAAAACCCGTGTCATTCTGGCCTGCCGTATCCTTATCAACGATTTGCTGGGGAAACTGTACCGCTATGACTACCGGTTCGGCTATGACCTGCTGCTGGATGAGGAGAACAGCATTGAGAAAAAACTGCACACGCCTGTGCGGGAAGAATGGGAGGATGAAGATGATGGGATATAAACTGGTAATCGCTGAAAAGCCGTCCGTTGCCCAAAGTCTGGCCGCCGTAATCGGCGCAACTGACCGCAAGGACGGCTATCTGGAAGGAAACGGCTGGCGGGTCAGCTGGTGCGTGGGCCATCTGGCTGGGCTGGCGGATACCGATGTATATAACCCGGACTATGCCAAATGGCGCTATGACGATCTGCCCATCCTGCCGGAACACTGGCAGATGGTGGTGGGCAAAGACAAAAAGAAACAGTTTGCTGTGCTGAAACAGCTGATGAACGCTCCGGATGTGACTGAGGTGGTGAACGCCTGCGATGCCGGACGCGAGGGGGAGCTGATCTTCCGCAGCGTCTACGAGCTGGCGGGCTGCCAGAAGCCTATGAAACGGCTCTGGATTTCCTCGATGGAAGATTCCGCCATCCGGGAGGGCTTTGCGAACCTGCGCCCCGGTACGGACTATGACGGTCTGCGAGATGCGGCCCTCTGCCGCGCCAAGGCGGACTGGCTGGTGGGTATCAATGCCACCCGGCTGTTTTCCGTGCTGTATCACCGAACCCTCAACATCGGGCGCGTCATGTCCCCGACGCTGGCCCTCATCGTTCAGCGGGAGGCCGAGATCGACACCTTCAAGCCGGTGCCGTTCTACACAGTCACACTGGAACTGCCCGGTTTCACCGTTTCCGGGGAGCGCATGGCGGACAAGGCCGCTGCCGAGCAGCTGAAAACTGCTTGTCAGGGTGCGACTGCCACAGTGAAAAAGGTGGAGCGCAAGGACAAATCCGAGAAGCCGCCCACCCTCTATGACCTGACCACGCTCCAAAGAGACGCCAACCGGCTGCTGGGATTTACCGCCCAGCAAACCTTGGACTACCTCCAAAATCTGTACGAAAAGAAGCTCTGCACCTATCCCCGAACAGACAGCCGCTATCTGACGAGCGATATGGCTGAAAGCCTGCCTGTGCTGGTCAATCTGGTTGCCAAGGCCATGCCGTTTCGGAAAGGAATTGCCATTTCCTGCGATGCCGGTGCGGGCATCAACGACAAGAAAGTAACCGACCACCATGCGGTGATCCCTACCCGCAACCTCCAGGGCGCAGACCTGTCCGGCCTGCCGGTGGGCGAAAAGGCGGTGCTGGAGCTGGTGGCCCTGCGGCTGCTGTGCGCCGTGGCCCAGCCCTATACCTTTGCGGAAACCGCTGTTGTTGTCGAGTGCGCCGGAACGGAGTTTACCGCCAAGGGCCGCACAGTGAAAAATTACGGCTGGCGGGCGCTGGACGCTGCCTATCGCGCCGGGCTGAAGAATGTGGAGCAGGACAAAGAAACCGAGGACAAGGCGCTGCCGGAGCTGTCTGAAGGTCAGACGCTGCCCCTTTCTGGTGCTGTCATTAAGGAGGGCAAAACCAGCCCGCCCAAGCACTTCACCGAGGATACGCTGCTTTCCGCGATGGAAACCGCCGGGAAAGACGATATGCCGGAGGATGCGGAGCGTCAGGGTTTAGGAACCCCGGCCACCCGCGCCGGGATTCTGGAAAAGCTGGTGTCCACCGGCTTTTTGGAGCGCAAAAAGAGCAAGAAAACCGTGCAGCTCATGCCTTCCCATGATGCGGTGTCCCTGATTACCGTTCTGCCGGAACAGCTGCAATCGCCCCTGCTGACCGCTGAATGGGAACACCGTTTAAGCGAGATCGAACGCGGCGAACTGGCCCCGGAGGACTTCATGGGCGGGATCGCCGCCATGCTGAAAGAACTGGTGGGAACCTATCAGGTCATCAAGGGGACTGAGTACCTGTTCACGCCGCCCCGCGAAGTGGTGGGCAGATGCCCCCGCTGCGGCGGTGATGTGGCGGAACTGCAAAAAGGGTTCTTCTGCCAGACAGAATCCTGCAAATTTGCCATCTGGAAAAACAACAAATGGTGGGCAGCCAAGAAAAAACAGCCTACCAAGGCTGTGGTGACGGCGCTGCTCAAGGATGGCCGCGCAAGGCTCACCGGCTGCTATTCCGAAAAGACCGGCAAGACCTATGATGCCACGGTGGTTCTGGAGGACGATGGGCGGTACGTGGGTTTCAAGCTGGAATTTGACCGGCAGAAAGGCGGCAAACGATGAAACTTTCCCTCTACGAACAGGAAACCATTCTCCTCTACAACCAAGCCGAGGACACCGCCGAAGTTTATACCCATGACCGGAAACTGATGGAGAAGCTGACCCGCCTTTCCCAAAAGCACCCGGAACAGGTTTGCAAAAAGGATAAGCACAATTTTACGGTTCCCAAACGCTGTGTGTCCGTCCGGGAGCCGTACAGTGCCGAGCGCCGCAAGGCCGCCAGCGAACGGGCCAAGGCCGCCGGGTATAAGCCGCCTGTTCCAAAGCCGAGGACAGATTGAATATGGCCGAGAATGTATTTGAAGTCGTTAAGCAGTCTGTTCCGCTCAAAGAAGCGGCGCAGATGTATGGGATCGAGGTCAACCGGAGCGGCATGGCCTGTTGCCCGTTCCACGATGACAAAAATCCCAGCATGAAGCTGAACGAAGAATATTTCTACTGTTTCGGCTGCGGAGCCACCGGCGATGTGATCGACCTGACCGCCCGGCTCTACAACCAGTCCCCCAAGGAAGCCGCCGAGAAGCTGGCGCAGGATTTTGGCCTTATTTATGACAGTCAGGCTCCTCCCCGGAGGAACTATGTCCGGCAGAAAACCGAGGCGCAGAAGTTTAAGGAGAGCCGGGACCATGCCTTTCGGGTTTTGGCGGACTACTTCCATTTGCTCCGCAAGTGGGAAACGGGCTACACACCCAAAACACCGGAGGAACCCATGCACCCCCGTTTTTTAGAGGCGGTGCAGCAAAAAGATTATATCGGCTATCTGCTGGATTCTTTTCTGGAGGACAGCCCGGAGGAACAAAAGCTATGGATCGCTGAACATCAATCAACAATCGCCAATTTGGAAAGGAGAGTGAACATCATGGCTGATAAGCCCACCAACCGGGAACGGTTGCAGGAAATCACGGCGGGTATCGAGCAGGGCATCAAGGAGCTGTTCGAGAGCGAAAAGTATATGCGCTATCTGTCCGTCATGTCCAAGTTCCACCGTTATTCGGTCAACAACACCATGCTCATCTATATGCAGAAGCCGGAAGCTACGCTGGTGGCCGGGTTCAACAAGTGGAAAAACCAGTTTGAGCGCCATGTGAAAAAGGGTGAGCATGGCATCACCATCATCGCCCCCACGCCCTACAAAAAGAAAATCGAGGAAATGAAGCGGGACCCGGACACCCATGCCCCCATTCTGGATGCAGACGGCAAGGCGGTCATGGAGGAAAAGGAAATCGAAATCCCCATGTTTCGCCCGGTCAAGGTGTTTGATGTAAGCCAGACCGATGGCAAGCCCCTGCCGGAGTTGGCATCCAGCTTGTCGGGGACTGTGCCGCATTATGAAGCATTTCTGGAAGCCCTGCGGCGCTCTGCCCCGGTTCCTATTGAGTTTGAGCCGATGGCCGCCAACACGGACGGCTATTTTTCCCCCGACCAGCAGCGCATCGCCATCCGGGAAGGCATGAGCGAGGTGCAGTCCGTTTCCGCTGCCGTCCATGAGACCGCGCACAGCAAGCTCCACGACCCCAAAAAGTACGAGGCGGAGCCGACCTGGAAGATCGTAATGGTGAGCGAGGGCGGCAGCAAGCATGACTTCCGTCTGGACTTCGCCACCGAAGCAGAGGCGGAACAGGCCGCCGCCGAGGAAGGCTGGCGCTTTGTGGACGAGAATCGGTTTGAGTGGCGGTTGGAAGTGGAGGAAGATCTGACGGCGGTGAAACAGGCCGCCAAGAACCGCAACACCGAGGAAGTAGAGGCCGAGAGCATCTCCTATGCGGTCTGTCAGTATTTTGGTATCCAGACCGGGGAAAACAGCTTCGGCTACATCGCTTCCTGGTCCAAGGGCAAGGAGCTGAAGGAGCTGCGGGCCAGCCTGGAGACCATCAACAAGACTTCCTGTGAGCTGATTAACGACATCGAGCGCCACTACAAGGAAATCTGTAAGGATCGCGGCATTGACCTGACTGCCCCCAAAAAAGAAACTGTTCCGGTGGTTCTGCCGCCAGCAAGAGAACAGGCAGAGTCCTTTGCGCGCGAATATGTCTTGTATGCACAGGCAATTCGTCTCGAAACCCTTTCAGAAACAGAGATTCAGGCGCAAATTACCCAATACATGGATAAAATCCTGCACCATGACATCGCGGATATGGTTCTCTTTTTGGAGGAACAGAAACAGGCAAAATGGGAACGGGACGAAGAAATGGAGATGGCTCTGGACAATGACGCTGCCCCGGATGCCGATAACAGCAATTTTGTGGACCCGGAACATCTTTCCGCACAGCTTGCGTCTTTCTATCGCACAGAGTATCAGGAGGTTTCCATCAATGCGGAACATTCCCCGCAGGAACTGTCAGAACCCGCCGAGGCTCTGTTTCTCCTGAACGACGCCACCTATCTGCACATCCAGCCATGCGATACCGGCTGGGACTATACCCTCTATGACAAGGAAACCATGAAAGAACTGGACGGCGGCCAGCTGGATGCCCCGGATCTGTCCCGTTCCTCCGCTGTCCGTCAGATTTGCGAGGGGCTGGAACTGGAAAATCCGTCGATTCAGGATGCCCCGCTGTCTATGATTGAGACCTTGCAGGATGCAGCCTGTCAGCAGATGCAGGAACAGGTCAGCCAGCAGACCGCAGAAACTGCCGACACCCAGCTGCCGGATGCTCAGGAACAGTCTTTGGATGAGTACCCCATGCCCGACAGCGAAGTATCTGTTTCGGATATGCAGGGATACGGCTACTTTTACGATGGGATGCTGCCTGTCACCAGAGAACGGGCGCTGGAACTGGACGCTGCCGGGTTGACCGTCTATATCCTCCATGAAGATAACACGGAAAGCATGGTGTTTGACACCGAGGAAATCATGGAGCATGGCGGACTTTTCGGCGTGGAACACGAGGAATGGGAGCAAAGTCCGGTGTTCCATGAAAAGGTGTTGGAACGGCAGGACCGGCAGCTGGAACGGGAGCAGGCGTTTCTTGCCCATGAGGGCAGCTGCTTTGCCATTTATCAGGTGAGCCGGGATGATCCGCAGAATGTGCGGTTTATGAATCTGGACTGGCTGCAATCGCACAATCTGGCCGTGGACCGAAATAATTATGACTTAATCTACACTGCCCCGCTGAACGGTTCCGGCAGCACTATGGAGCAGTTGGAAACGCTGTATAAACAGTTCAACCTGCAAAAGCCGGTGGATTTTCACAGCCCGTCCCTGAGCGTCAGCGACATTGTTGCCATCAAGCAGGACGGTAAGGTATCCTGTCATTACTGCGACAGCGTTGGTTTCACCGAGATTCCCGGATTCCTGCCGGACAATCCGCTGAAAAATGCGGAAATGATGCTGGAGGATGACTACGGTATGATCGACGGCATCATCAACAACGGCCCAAAAGAGCCGACCGTGGCGCAGCTGGAACAGCAGGCCCGCAGCGGCCAGCCTATTTCCCTCATGGATTTAGCGGAAGCTGTCCACCGGGAGGAACGGGACAAGAAAAAGTCCGTCATGGAGCAGCTGAAAAGCCAGCCCCGGACGGAACACAAAAAGACAGCGCCTAAAAAGAGCGCGGAAAGGGAGCTTTGATATGGGAAACTTTACTTTTGAAGAAATGAACCTGATGTGCATTTACAACACCGGCAGCCGCACCGGGCTGATGGAGGCTCTGACCGAGATGCGCGGCGAACTTTCGCCGGAGGAAACGGAACTGCGAGAATTGACGGACAGCGCCCTGATGAAGCTCCAAGCTATGAGCGATGCCGAGTTTGCCCAGCTGGAACTGTACCCGGATTTTGATGAATAAGCATTTCATAAACACCCAACGGGGCGGCGCAAAATGCCGCCCCATTTCCATTTAACACGAAGGGAGGACAACAACCATGCCATCCAAAACAGAATTTTACCGTCAGATGGCCGACCATGTGGCGACCCAGCTCACCGGCAGCTGGCAGGAATGGGCGGGATTTCTAACCTCCGCTGCCCGTCTTTACAAGTATCCGTTCCATGAGCAACTGCTGATCTATGCCCAGCGCCCCGACGCTACCGCCTGTGCGGAGTATGATTTATGGAATGATAAAATGGGCCGCTATGTGCGCCGTGGCTCCAAGGGTATCGCCCTGGTGGACGATTCCGGTGATAAACCCCGTTTGCGCTATGTGTTCGACATCACGGACACCGGGACCCGCGAACATTCCCGCACTCCCTGGCTGTGGAAGATGGAGGAAGCGTATCAGGAGCCTGTGTCGGCCATGCTGGAGCACACTTACGAGGTTGGCGGCGATAACCTTGCCCAGCAGCTGGAGGCGGTGGCTCACAAGCTGGCAGGCGAATACTGGAACGAGCATCGTCAGGACTTTCTCTATATCGTTGACGATTCCTCTTTAGAGGAATATGATGAATTTAACATCGAAGTACAGTTTAAGGCAGCCGCTACCGTCAGCATTTCCTACGCCCTGATGTCCCGCTGCGGATTGGAGCCGGAACGCTATTTTACCCATGAGGACTTTATGGCGATTTTCGACTTCAACACCCCGGCCACCATCGGTGCGCTGGGAACGGCGGTTAGCCAGATCAATCAACAGGTGCTGCGGCAGATCGGCGTTACCATCCGAAATGCCGAGCGCGAGACCATCAAAGAAAGGAGACCCCAACATGAAAAATCCCATGAACTACATCCAGAACGGAGATTATCTGATTCCCGACTTGAAGCTGAGCGAACAGCCAACGAAGCCCCTGGGCAAGTACGGCAGGATGCGGAAAGCATACCTCAAGGAACACCGTCCCATCCTCTACAACCAGCTGCTGATGAGCGAGAAGCTGTACCCGCACCTGCTGGAAATCGACGAGACCGCACAGAGCCGTCTGGAGCAGCTGATGCCCCAGCTGGCGAAAGACGCGGGCGCGACGGAGCAGCTGAAAGCCAGCGATCCGATGCGCTGGGTGGGCCTGATGAACACCTGCAAGGCACAGGCCGAGGAAATCCTGATGGCGGAGCTTATTCACAGCTGAGTTTCTTCCTCTCCGAAGCAGAACAAATCAGAATCATAGACGAAGCAGAGAATGTGAAAACATCCTCTGCTTTTTCTTTTACCCAGGCGGATATTGACCATGTGCTGCGGCTGGGCGGTAACACGGACCGCCAAAGGGAGCGTGTGGTTGCGGCCTTTGAAAAGCAGAAAACTACCGCTGAGATTGCCGAGATACTGAAAACGCTCTATCACGGCGGCAACGGGATCGGCAGTGTCACCGCATGGTATGCCGAGGACGGCATCCATCTTTCCCGTGGGAAGTCTGCCCGTTATGACAAGTCCGCCCAGGTCATTTCCTGGGAGAGCGCCGCTGAGCGTATCGGCCAGCTTTTGCAGGAGGGCCAGTTTGCCGCGAATGTGGAGCTGACCGAAGCAGCTGGCTATGAACGCTCTCTCCTTGCGGAAAAACTTTGGCATCTGTATCACGATTTCAGCGATAAAGCCAGAGATTCCGGGTATCTGTCCTGTCTGTCCGGTATTCAGAGGACCGGGTTCCCGGAAGAAACCGCATGGCTTGCCGAGCAGCTGAACCGCCCGGAGTTTCGTCAGGCCCTTGCGGAAGAATACGCTGCCTTCTGGACGGCATACCAGCAGGGCCGGGAGCTGCTGAGTTTCCACTACCACAAACCGAGAGAGATTTGGGAAAACCTGAAAGACCTGTCCCTGCCCCGCACCACCTTTACCTCTCAGCTGACGGAAGTACCTGCGGTCAAGCAGTTCATCACAGAGGACGAGATCGACGCAGCCATGACCAGAGGCAGCGGATTTGAAAGTGGTAAAGGCCGGATTTTCACCTTTTTCCAGAACCCCCATACGGACAAAGAAAAGGTGGATTTTCTCAAGAATGAGTACGGCACTGGCGGCCACTCTCACGCCCTGTCCAGCGCTGGGGGCAGCTGGGAAGATCACGATGGAAAAGGTCTGCACTACAAAAAGGATGGCTGCCCGGATGTGCATTTCACATGGGAGAAAGTCGCCAAGCGGATTACCGATCTGATTCAAAAGGGCCGCTATCTCACCGAACAGGAACAGGCGGAGTACGACAAAATCCAGGCAGAAAAGGCCCTGGCGGAAGAAGATGCCCTGCAAGCCCAGCAGCCGACCCCGGAGATATGGGAATACAGCGGGGTCAAGGAGCGTCACCCGGATGATATGGTCCTGTATCAGATGGGCGATTTCTTTGAGCTGTACGGCGAGGATGCCAAAACCGCCGCTGCGGAGCTGAACTTCCATCTCACAACCCGCACTATTCCCGGCGGTGGCCGTGTGGAAATGTGCGGCTTTCCGGCAAACCGGCTGGAACAGGTTGTGGAACAGCTGCGGGATCAGCATGATGTGACCATTTCCGCTGTCCCGGAGGGCGGCAAGGAGCGCCAGGAATATTCTATGCCCTCCATCGACCATGAGGCGGAACAGCACATCAATGCTCAGGAAGCAGAGTTTGGCGCAGATGTAATCAGAGTGTTCCGGGATACGGAGCCGGAACAGGCAGCCCCTACGATTCGGGAACTGCATGAGAAATACAAGCCCATCGTGATGGAAGCTGTTACCCAGGATACCAGATACCGCAACGCCTGCGGTCATAGTGATTATGAAAACGCCATGATCGAGTGTAATGCTGCTGTGCGCCGCGCTATTCTTGATTCCCAAGATATAGATCTGATCCGTCTGTTTTCTGATGTGCCGGAGTTTCGCCAGCGGCTGCACCGGGAAGTGGCAGACGAAACCTATCCCAAGCTCCATGAGCTGCTGCGTCCTCTCTCTCAGGATGACATTGATGATGCCATCTGTGCATGGAACGGTGACATTCAGAGCAAACACGCTGTTGTCCGCTACATGGAGCAGCATGGGCGGGAAAAAGATACCGCCGCATGGCTGGCTCAGGAATACAGCGGCAGTGACAGCAAGAGCCTGTTTGTGATCCGCGCCGGAAGTCCAGAGGAAATTGAGCTGCCCTGGCCCAAGGTACAGCGCCGGATTGCCCAGCTCATCAAGGAGGGTCGGTTCTACACCGAAGCGGAACAGGACCGCTTTGACAACATCGACCCCATCGCCATCCGGGAGGCGCTGGCCGAGCGCGGCATTGTGAATGGCGAGCTGGTGGACGAAGAAAAGCTGGACAATGACCCGTTCATCCAGCGTGTGATGGCGGATGTGGAGCAGATTGCCGCTGCGGAAACCGAAGCAAAACAATTTGAAGCCACTCCATACAAACATATTCATGCAGATTTGCGCGAGGTGTTGACCGGAAACGGCGGGCTGCTGGACGATCAGGAAAAAGGAACTCTCTCTCAACGCTTCCGGGACGGTGAGGACAACGCCCAAATTGCCAGCTATCTGGCTGGGACATTTACCGGAACAGCAGAAAGTATGGAACTTCAGACCGGAGAAACAGCGGACTATTTCGGTTCTACCGGTGGGTTGGAAGTCAATATCCATGACAGGTTCCAGACAACTTTGGGAATGAGCTGGGAAGAAGCCACTGCCGTACTGCGTACCCTATATGCACTGGAACAGGATGGCTTTACCCATACTGTGCCGGAGTTGTCACTTTCTGATGCCGAATATGCCCGTCGCAACCTCATTCCCGGCGAGACCACCTTTGCATTGGATGGGCGCACTTTCCGGGTCAGCAAGCTGGAGCCGGATATTGGCCGGGTGGAACTTCAAGATGTGACCTTTGCCAATGCGGTGGGATTCCCCATCTTCCGGGTGGAGCCGATTTCAGTGATCCGTCAGCATTTGGAGCAGGAATCAGAGCCGCCCACGCCTGCCACAGAGCCAGAAAAAACTCTGGATGAAGTGCTGGACGAACATCCCATTTCTATCCAAGTCAACGGTGAGTGGCAGACTTTTCCCAATGCCAGAGCCGCCGAGGAAGCCTCTTATGAGGAATACAAGGCCAATCTGCGCCGCACCACCAAGAATTTCCGTATCACAGACGAGCAACTGGGCGAAGGTGGCCCGAAAGCAAAGTTCCAAGCCAATATCACCGCAATCAAACTGCTGAAATATCTGGAAGAAACCACCGGACAGGCGACGCCGGAACAACAGGAAATTCTTTCCCGGTATGTGGGCTGGGGCGGTCTGGCCGATGCCTTTGACCCGGAGAAGCCTGCATGGGCTGCGGAATATACCCAGCTGAAGGAACTGCTGACCCCGGAGGAATACGCCGCCGCCAGAGGTTCCACCCTCAACGCCCACTACACCAGCCCCACAGTGATCCGGGCCATCTATGAGGCCGTGGGCCGCATGGGATTTGAGACCGGGAACATCCTGGAGCCGTCTTGTGGCGTGGGCAACTTCTTCGGGATGCTGCCGGAGGAAATGCGAAACAGCCGTCTGTACGGCGTGGAGCTGGACACGGTTTCCGGGCGGATCGCCCAGCAGCTCTACCCCAAGGCCAACATCACCGTAGCGGGTTTTGAGACCACTGACAGGCGGGACTTCTATGACCTTGCTGTCGGCAATGTTCCATTCGGTCAGTATCAGGTCAACGACAAAGCCTACAACAAGCTGGGCTTCAACATCCACAACTACTTTTTCGCCAAGGCGTTGGACCAGGTGCGTCCCGGCGGCGTGGTGGCCTTTGTTACCAGCCGCTATACGATGGATGCCAAGGATTCCGCCGTGCGCCGGTATCTTGCTCAGCGCGCCGAGCTGTTGGGGGCCATCCGTCTGCCCAATGACGCTTTCAAAAAGAACGCCGGTACGGAGGTCGTTTCGGACATCATTTTCCTGCAAAAGAGAGATCGGTCTCTGGATATTTCGCCGGAATGGACACAGACCGGCCAAACCGAGGACGGCTTTGCCATCAACCGCTATTTTATCGACCACCCGGAGATGGTGCTGGGCCGACAGGAGCCGGAAAGCACCGCTCACGGCATGGACTACACTGTAAACCCCATTGAGGGCCTGGAACTTTCCGACCAGCTGCACGATGCGGTGAAGTATATTCGCGGCACTTATCAGGAAGCCGATCTGCCGGAGCTGGGCGAGGGCGAAGCCATCGACACCTCCATCCCCGCCGATCCCAATGTGAAAAACTACTCCTATACCGTCGTGGACGGCGCTGTATATTTCCGTGAAAATAGCCGCATGGTACGCCCAGACCTGAACGCCACCGCCGAGACCCGTGTGAAAGGGCTGGTGGGCCTGCGGGAATGTGTCCAGCAGCTCATTGACCTGCAAATGGACGCTGCCACACCGGACAGCGCCATCCGGGACAAACAGGCTGAACTGAACCGGCTCTATGACAGCTTTTCCGCAAAATACGGTCTTATCAATGACCGGGCGAACCGGCTGGCCTTTGCTGA
>ULTN01004302.1_pt1 | contig 19596 bp, 15 predicted proteins | sample 1957681 | NCBI WGS metagenome assembly ULTN01 (sample SAMEA4835736, study PRJEB28245) | human gut metagenome | biome: gut microbiome; material: fecal sample | place: Denmark | collected 2008
GTGGGAGAGTAGGTAGCCGCCTCTTCAAGGTCAGACTCACAGGGTCTGACCTTTTTTTGTGCCCATAGGCGAACGGGGCGCGGTGCCGGGACCCGGAGCTGGTGGGGCTGCATCTCGGCAACTGCCTCTGCCTCGGGAGCGTTTTCTAAACGTAGCGTGCTATCGGGTAGCAGGTGTGTTGGCAGGCAGGCGTGTGTGCGAACGGAAGAGCGGAAGGCTGCGCCGGCGGAAGGAGGTCGCAGAACCTTGTGTGGGGAGGATGCTGAGTAGCCAATGCGGGCGACGAAGCGACGCGGTGCCACGCTCATGCGTTTAGGCCGGAGTTGCCCTTGAAGCGGCGCCCTGCCGCCAACGATGCAGCCACCCACCCCAACCCCCTCCTTGATAGGCGGCGGCTTCTTTAATTTCCTTTACATATTTGTTTTCCTGTAAAATATTATATTTGTTATAAATAAGCGAGACTGCACAAATGTCATCTGCTCACGCATTGTTCGAGATTTATTTTATACCAGTTTGACCTATTTAACATTTAGCACACGGAGATTATGAAGAGAGCTGCTTTCCTAACGATGCTTTTGCTTGTGTTTACCGCCGTCGGGTTACGTGCGCAGACCTTCATGGACCGCACACACTTCGAGTTTATGGCGGGGGCGGGAACCGAGAGCAAGGGGATTACGCCCATTGACTTTTCGTTCAAGGTTCATGTAGAGTTCGTCTCCATTTCATATCTCTTTGTCTCGGCGGAAGACAATGTCGCCCTCTATAGGCATGCCGATATCAAGAGTTATTACAATGAGGTCAGTCTGGGCGGCGGTCTGGGCGTGAAGTTGCTGAACGGTCTGGAAAGTATCCATGCGCTTGACGTGCGGGCGAAGGCGTTGAGCAGTGTGGGCTCACCTGACTGGAAGCGTACCTCCTATGACCTATCGTTGGCCTGGTATATCCGGTCGGGGAGATTTTCGCCGATTGTCGAACTGGGCTACCGGTATATCGATTCGAGCACGAAGGGTATCTCCAATTGCGGCCATGCCTTTCTCTCCATCGGTTTCAGATACTGATGGCCGTTGTCCTGTCCGTCCGGGATTTCGGACCGGAGTTTATACCGCTCCATGCGGATGGTAAGGTCGGACCTCGCGGGTCTGACCTTATTTTGTCCCCGCCTGCGAACGGCCGAACTGCCTGATAGGCGGAGACGGAGTATGACCGGATATGGACGAACTTCCGGAGAAGATTCTGGACCTGAACGGGCCGTAGGAAGAGGCGTGGAGGTTCGGACACACTTGCTCTTTGGTTAAAAACATTATATTTGTATTTCGGATGGGGATGCGGACGGTCGGGCTTCTGTCGCAAGGCATCCGCTGCAGTCCCTTTTGACCAATCGGCTTATGATGAAAAAATTTCTTCTGCTGGCGTGCAGTCTGGTTGCCTGTGTCGGCGTCGTACGTGCCGGGGATGTCTCCCGGTATGCCGAGTTCGCCCGTGCGTACGGCATCGTCCGCTACTTCTCGCCCAATCCCTATACGCAGCGTTGGTCGGAGAGCGACTGGATGAAGGTCTGCGCACTGCTCGCCTCAAGGGCCGGGTCGCAGCCTTTGGAGCAGGTATTCCGACCGCTTGCCCCGACCCTCTTTTTCTCGGACGTCCCCGCCCCGGCGCCCGAGGATGCAGCCTCGGAGGCCGTATTGGCGGATACGTTGGCTTCGGACGCCGCATCGGCGGCGCACGCAGCGGATGCTCCCGCCTCCTATTATCTCTACAGCGGCTCCGGGGAGCTTCATATTCCCTTCATCGCGCGGCTCTTCATTCCGGGTCTTGCCGATTACATACCTTATTATAAAAGGCTCGTTCGCGTGGGCCGGGACTCTGTCGCGGCGCCCGTGGCCCGGCGCTACTACGCCTACCGGCTCTTCGGAGGGCGCGTCCTCCACATCCAGCATGCCCTGCCCCGCGAGGCTTTCGATGCGGCGGCGACGCGCCGTCTGCTCTCCGAGGCCAGGCGCAGCTGGGACAGCCACCGGAGTGCCGAGTCGGGCCTCTCCCGCCGGCGCAGCTTCGTCTTTGGGCTGCTCTCGGACCCGGCGGTGCGTGTGGCCGACGTGACGGTCCGCTGGAACATCATCCGCCACTTTTATCCCTACTACGAGGAGGATTCGCTCGACTGGGAGCGCCGTCTGGAGCCCTTCCTGCAGGAGGCGCTCTCGATGGAGCGCGTGGAGCGTTTCGAGACGATTCTCGAGTGGCGCGAGCTGCTGTGCCGCCTCTTCCATCCGGTGAAGGACGGCCACCTCTTCGTGCGGCGAGACATGGCGCTCTCCGGCCTTCAGTCTACCTATCTGCCCGAATTCTATGCTGCGGCCGAGGCTCGGCTGGTGAACGATACGCTGCTTGTCCGTTTGGAAACCGACTCGGCGCAGCCCTGGCGCATGCTGCACACCATCGACGGCCGGCCCGCCATGGAGCGCATGGAGCGCTGCCGGGCGGTGACGTGCGCCGCGACGGACGGGCACCGCGACCGGTTGGCGGAGCGCGAGCTCTTCGCCGCGCCTGTATACGGCACTCAGTTCCTTCTCGGCAGCAGTGACCTGGCCGGTGTGGTGCGTCTGGATACGCTTCCGGCGCAGCTTCAGGAGGCTCCGACGGGAGTGCACGGCCGAAAGCCGCTCGTACGCTGCGGGAATGGAATTCTCTACGTCGATGCCACTTCACCCGAGTTGGACGAGAAGCGCTTCCTCGAGGCGCTGACGCCCGACCTGCGCGGGCTCTGCTTCGACCTGCGCGGCCTTCCGTCGGTGCGCTTCGAGGCTGTTCTGGCCCATCTGATTGCCGTGGATGCGGCTGCTCCGGCGACGGAGGTGCCCGTCCATCGCTACCCCTTCCGGCAGGGCATCTCGTGGCGCATCGGCACGGAGCTGCTTCGGGCGCGGGCGCCGCATGTGGCGCTTCCCGCCCTCTTCCTCTGCGATGCCTCTACGGTCAGCTGGGGCGAGACCATCCTTCTGATGGTGCGCCATTACCGTCTGGGCGGGATTGTCGGTCAGACGACCGCCGGAACCACGGGCGACATGACGCAGTTCGCCCTCCCGCTCTTCCCCTTCTCGATGACCGGCATGCGCATGCGCGGCATGGAGGGCGAGCCGCACCATGCGCAGGGTGTCGTGCCCGACCGTATCGTTCCGCTCTATGCCTGTGACTGCATGGAGGGGTATGACCGTACGCTGCATACGGCCCTGAATCTGTTTGACGGGGAGTAAGTTTCAGAAAAGAGTCTCTTTCGACACATTCGACGAAGCCGCCTCCGGCTCCGTATCGCACTTGTAGTTCCGCTCCAGCTCCAGCAGGAGGCGTTTGGCCTCCACGCCGCCCGCATAGCCCGTCAGCGAACCGTCGCTGCCGACCACGCGGTGGCAGGGGATGAGGAGTACGGCCGGATTGCGGTGGTTGGCCATCCCGACTGCGCGGCAGGCTCCCGGCCGGCCGATTTCGGCGGCGATTCGGGCGTAGCTGCGTACCTCGCCGTAGGGAATCCGTCCGACGGCCTCCCAGACGGCGCGCTGAAAGGGGGTTCCCCGCAGTTCGAGCGGCAGGGTGAAGCGTCGCCTCAGCCCGGCGAAGTACTCCTCCAGCTGGTCGGCCGCCTCGCGCAGCAGCCTCTGCGCCTCGCCGCGCGTCACCTCACGTGCTCCGCTGGCGGCTGTCGGGGGCTGCGCCCGGAAGAAGACCGAGGTCACGGCCCGCGGCGTGGCCGTGATGCCGAGCTCCGCCACGAGCGTCGTCACGTAGAGCAGCTGCGCCTCCTCCATCGTCAAAGGTGCTTGAGCGTGTAGTCGACCATCTTCTGACGGACGTTGTGCGTATCGTCGGGCAGCATCGAGTGGTTCTGGTCGGGATAGACCATCATGTCGTAGCGCTTGCCGGCCCGGTTGAGCGCCCGCGCCATCTCCATCGAGTTCTGGAAGTGGACGTTGTCGTCGGCCGTGCCGTGGATGATGAGCAGCCGCGTCCGCTTGTCGTCGAGCATCCGTGCGAAGTTGAGCGGCGAGTTGTCGTCGTAGCCCCGGGCGTTGAACTGGGGCAGTCCGTTGTAGATTTCCGTATAGATGGTGTCGTAGTAGCGCCACGAGGTGACCGGAGCCACGGCAATGGCCATCCGGAAGAGCCCGTGGCCCTTCAGCGCGCAGCCCAGCGCCATGAATCCGCCGTAGGACCAGCCGTAGATGCCGATGCGTGCCGGGTCGATGTATGCAAGCCCTCCCAGATAGCGGGCGAACGAGAGCTGGTCCTCGACCTCGAGGGCGCCCAGCCGGCCGTAGGTACGCTTTCTGAAGGCCTCGCCGCGGCATCCCGTGCCGCGTCCGTCGGTGCAGGCGACGATGTAGCCGGCATCGACCAGCGCATCCTCCCAGTCGAGCGACCAGCGGTCGAGCACCTGCTGCGAGCCGGGGCCCGAGTACTGGGTCAGCAGCACGGGGTAGCGCTTCGCGGGGTCGAAGTTGCGCGGCTTGACCATGTAGGCGTTGAGCGTGTCGCCCCGCTCCGTAACGAAGGTGAAGAACTCCTTCGCGGAGCGCTGCGTCGCCTGCAGCTCGTGGGTGAGCTGCGCGCTTGTGGCAAGCGTGCGGACCGTCGTGCCGTCCGACGTGCAGACCTCGACGCGGTTGGGGGTCGTGGCGTTGGAGAAGGTGGCGATGTAGTACTTCATGCCGGCGCTGGGGTCAATCGTGTAGTATCCCTCGCCGTGGGTCAGACGCTCCTTGCGGCTGCCGTCGAGCGCCACGCGGTAGAGGTTGCGGCGCAGCGGCGACCCCTCGCTCGAGAGGTAGTAGACGCGGCCGTCGGCAACGCCCACCAGCTCGGTCACCTCCCACGCCCCCCGGGTCACCTGGGCGAGGGGACCCCGGCGGATGCTGTAGAGGTAGAGGTGCATGTAGCCCGTGTGGCTCTCCTGGCGCACCAGGAAGCGGTCCTTGTCGATGAAGGTCACCGTGCGGTCGTCGACGCGCTCGACATACTGCTCGGAACGCTCCTCGTAGATGGTGCGCTGTGCGCCGTTCTCCTCGCAGAGAATCACCTCGAAGGTGTTCTGCTGCCGGTTGAGCCGCATGAACCAGAGCTTGCCGCCCGGCGTCCAGCCGATGCGCGGGATGTACTGGTCGCGCTCGGCGCCCGTGTCGATGCGCCGCTTGGCCCCGGTTGTAAGGTCGCAGAGCCACAGCTCGACCTCGGAGTTGCGCTCGCCGGCCTTGGGATACTTGAAGGTGTAGGCCTCGTTGTAGAGCCGGCCGTCGTAGCGCATCATCTCCATGAGCGGCACGCGGCTCTCGTCGAAGCGCAGGTAGGCGATGCGGCGGCTGTCGGGCGAGAAGGCGTAGGCCTTCGTGAAGCCGAACTCTTCTTCGTAGACCCAGTCGGTCGTGCCGTTGATGACCCCGTTCCAGCGGCCGTCGTCGGTGATGCGGCGCGTGCGGCCGCTTGTGAGGTCGTGGACGTAGAGGTCGTTCTCGGACGAGTAGACAATCGACTGCCCGTCGGGCGAGAAGGAGGCGTCGCGCGGCCGCGTGGCGTCGCTCAGCACGGGGCGGATGCGTCCGTCGGCGGCGAGCAGGTAGCTCGACGTGTAGGAGTGGCGGTAGATGGGCGTCTGTCCCGAAGCGATGAGGATGCTGCGCTCGTCGGCCGAGAGTTCGTAGTCGGTGATGGTGAACCGCTCGGACGAGGCGGGGAGCAGCGCCTCTCCCGGCGTCGCTTCGGCATAGGCGTAGCGCATGATGTTGTCGCCCTCGATGACGGTGTAGTGCTCGCCGTCGGCCGTCGAGCGGAGGCCGTTCACCCGCTCGTTCATCGCCTTGAGCCGGGCGATGGCCTCGTAGTCTTGTGCCCGGGCGCCGGCCGCAAGCAGCAGCAGGGTGCCCAGCAGGAGGAGTTGTCTCTTCAAGATGGTTGTGGTGGTGTTCGTTCGATGTTTCTCGTGTCCGGGTCTGCGGAGGCCTCTCAGGCCCTCCGCCATCAGATGTCGTCGACGTTGAAGTCGTAGCCCAGGCGCTTGCCCGTCACGAACTTCGAGTTGTCGAGCTTGGTGTTGAACTGGTCGACGGTCACCCGTTTGTTGTCCTCGTAGGGAGGCAGCAGCAGGTCGAAGTTGAGCACATAGTAGATGGCCGCCTCGAGGATGTCCAGCAGCGCCTCGCGGCTGATTTCGCCCTTGCCGAAGTTCGTGGCGCGCAGCGACGACTGCTGCTTGCCCTCGACGAAGTAGCAGTTCTCGCGGTTGATGAAGATGCGCCCGATGAGGTAGCCTTCGTCGGCGTTGCGGTTGAACTTGAAGGAGTCCGACAGGAAGTTGTAAATGTTGATGACGCCGCAGTAGGCATTCTCGCGGTGCTCCTGCACGTAGGCGTTCTGCCAGATGAGGTGGTTGTCGTCGAAGGTGAAGACGTCGGAGTGCATCTGGAAAATCAGCAGGTCGCTGGCAATCTGCAGCTGCGCCTCGAACTTGCCGCGGTCGCGGTATTCGAGCCGCGTGCGGCGGTCCAGCTTGCCGTCCAGTTCGTCGTCCATCTCGGCCGCCAGCTCGAAGAGCGTGTCCTTGAGCAGGTTGAATGCCGCAAAGGTGTTGTCGAAGACCTTCTGTTTGAGATTCGATTTACCGACGACGGTTTCGAGTATCTTCGCACGGAGGGGTGTGGTTTCCATAGGTCGTATGTCGTTTTTTTAACGGATTCTGATTTGCTGTCCCTTTTCGAGGGGCGTGTCGGCCGAGATGCGGTTGAGCTTCTCGATGGAGCGCATCCGGATGGCGTAGGACTGGCTCACGGCGTAGACCGTCTCGCCTTCGCGGGCGATGTGCGTCTGGGCGTTGCCCTCCCAGCGCCGCTTCTTGCGGCCGATGTAGACCACCTCGCCCGTCATGGGCTGGTCGCCCCGCTTCACGTCGTTGAACTTGCGCAGATTGCGTGCCGAGAGCCGGAACTGCTCACCGATGTGCTCGTAGGTGTCGTTCTCCTTGGCCAGCACGTAGTGCACGCCGTTATTGACGTAGACGTTGTAGCCGTTGTGGGCGTTGATGGTCACGCGGTAGTTGTCGGGGTCGATGCCGCCGGTGACCGCTTCGGCCACCTGCTCGACGCTGCTCTGCTCGGCGAACCAGGTCTCGGGGTCGCTCGCGCCACCGTGGCGCGAGGCGTAGAGCCGTAGACCGTCGGTGCGGTCGAGCAGGTAGAGCTCGTTCTCCTCGATGATGCGGATGAGCCGCTGCGCATAGTCGGGCGCCGTGGCGTAGCCCGCGGCCTTGAGCCCCCGCGCCCAGCTGCGGTAGTCGTCGTGCGCATAGGCGAAGAGCGAGTCGTAGCGGGGCTGCGTGTCGAGGAATTCGGCGTGGTCGCGGTACGACGCCTCGACCGAGGGGTAGGCGCGGAAGCATTCGCCCTTGGCATCGTCGTCGTAGTAGACCTTTTCGCCCTTCCAGTCGCGCTTGCACTTGATGCCGAAGTGGTTGTTCGAGTGGAGCGAGAGCCAGCTGTTGCCCGAGTCGGATTCGAGGATGCCCTGCGCCATGGTGATGCTGGCGGGGATTCCGTAGCGCTCCATGTGTTCGACGGCGATGCTCTTGTAGCGGTCGACATACTCCTCGAGCGTCTGGCGCGTGGCGCGCTGCTGGGCCGCAAGGGGTGCAGCCGCAAGGAGGATGATGAGCGCAAGTATTGCTTTTCTGGAAATATTCATTATCTTTGTTAAACTTTGAAGACAAAGATAGGACTTTCCGCCGAAATTAACAATTCAAACCCAACAATACGCAACCAACCGTTATGTTTACCGAGAACGCCAACCGGATTTTCAACCGGGCCATTGCCGACTACCACCTCCACGACGATGTGGACCATCCGATTTCGAACCCCTACGAGCCTGCGACGCTCGACCATCTGCTCTACCACAAAAACTGGATTGACACGGTGCAGTGGCACCTCGAGGACATCATCCGCAACCCGGACATCGACCCGGTGGAGGCGCTGGCGCTCAAGCGCCGCATCGACCGCTCGAACCAGGAGCGCACCGACATGGTGGAGTACATCGACTCCTATTTCCTGGAGAAGTACCGCGACGTCAAGCCGCTGCCCGACGCACGGCTCAACACCGAGACGCCGGCGTGGGCCATCGACCGCCTCTCGATTCTGGCGCTGAAGATTTACCACATGGAGCGCGAGACCGAGCGCACGGATGTCGACGAGGCGCACCGCGAGGCGTGCCGCCGCAAGCTCGACGTGCTGCTCACGCAGCAGAAGGACCTCTCGAAGGCCATCGAGGAGCTGCTGGAGGATATCGAGGCGGGCCGCAAGTACATGAAGACCTACAAGCAGATGAAGATGTACAATGACCCGGCGCTCAACCCCGTGCTCTATGGCAAGAAGTAAGCGGCCGGGCCACCTGCTGGTGCTGCGCACCTCGGCCATGGGCGACGTGGCGATGCTGCCCCATGCGCTGCGGGCCTTCCAGTCGGCCTGTCCCGACGTGAAGGTGACCGTGGCGACGCGGCCCCTCTTCCGCCCCTTCTTCGAGGGGCTCGACGTCGACTTCCTGGATGTCGACACCAAGGGGGCCGAGCACTCGCTGCGGGGCATGTGGCGCCTGGCCGCCCGTGCGCGGAGCCTGGGGGTCGATGCCGTGGCCGATGTCCACGGCGTGCTGCGCTCGAAGGCCTTCCGCCTCTCGATGTGGCTGCACGGCGTGCGCGTGGCCCACATCCGCAAGGGGCGCCTGGCCAAATGGATGCGCATGAAGAGCGGCGGCGAGAGCTGCGCCGCGCCGCTTCGCCACACCGTTCTGCGCTACTGCGACGTGATTCGGCGCCTGGGCTTCGACTTCCCGGACCCGACGCCCGCCGTGCGGCAGCCGCGTCCCAACCCCATGGGCGAAAAGCGGGGCGTATGGCTCGGCTTCGCCCCCTTCTCGGCACAGCGCGGCAAGACATATCCCGAGGATTTGGCCCGCGAGGCGGTGGGGCTGCTTGCGGCGCGCTGCGAGCGGCTCTTCATCCACAGCGGCGGAGGCGCCGAGGCGGAGTTCGCCGCCGAGATGGAGCGGGCCTATCCTAACGTCACGGCGCTCTGGGGCCGGGTGCGTCTGGCCGAGGAGCGCGACCTGATTGCCAACCTCGACTGCGTTGTCTCGATGGATTCGCTGGTCATGCACCTGGCGGCGCTCACCGCCACGCCCGTGGTCTCGGTCTGGGGGGCCACGCACCCCTCGCTGGGGTTCCTCGGCTACGGCACTCCGCCCGAAGGGGTGCTGCAGGCCAATCTCGCCTGCCGTCCCTGCTCGGTCTTCGGCAAGAAGCCCTGCAAGTGGGGTGACTACCGCTGCCTGCGGGCCATCACGCCGCAGATGATTGCCCGGCGGGTCGACACGATGCTGGACCGCACCGGCGAGTAGGCGGGGCCGTCCTGCAAACAAACGCAACCGAGCCTCCGGTGGCTGCCCTTCCCTCTCAATGAATGATGACACCGGCGGCTGAGCTTGTACCGCGAGCGAAGCTGCCGCAATCCTGATACAGAAAAACGCCTTCCGGCCAGACCGGAAGGCGTTTTTTCCTGGCTGCCGCCGGGAGGGTTACTCCTCCTTGACGTAGCGCAGGTTGCTCCCATCGACCACGAGCGTGAGCCGTCCGTCGGCACCGCGGGCGATGAGCCCCTTTTCGGAGAAGGGGATTGTCTGCCCGTTGCCGATGCTCTCGCCCAGAAGCAGAATCCGGCCCCGCTCGCCGGTGAGCGTCCAGCCGCGGTAGCTAAGCGTCGCCATGCGGAGCGAGCGGGCTTCTCCTCCGCACTGCAGTTCGATGCCCATCACCGAATCGGGGGCAATCGGGTCGGGCACGGTCCACCGTCCGACAGCCTCCATGTAGGTGGTGTCGGTCTCGATGCGCGTGGCCTCGATGCCGTCGCAGTAGCTGCCGTGATACTCCACGGCAACGGGGGCTCCGGGGAGCAGCGCCCGTGCGGCATCCGCGGCGTCAAGGTCGGTCGTGAAGGTGCGCGGCTCTTCGCCCGTCGCCGGCTGAACGACGATGCGGCGGTCGCCGACCTCGGCGATGGTGCCCGAAAGACGGGTGGTGGTTCCCGAGCCGCATGCCGTCGTGAGGAGCAGCAGGCCCGTTGCGGCAAGCATCCGTTTCATCCGTTTCATTGCCGTGCCGTTTGGGTTGCCGGCTCCTGTTTTGCCTCGCGGCCCCCTGATGTATGCGTCGATAGCCTTCGCCGCCTTGCGTCCGGCGCCCATGGCGAGGATGACCGTGGCGGCGCCCGTCACGGCATCACCTCCGGCAAAGACCCCTTCGCGCGAGGTGGCACCCTGCTCGTCGGCCGCGATGCAGCCCCGGCGCGTGGTCTCCAGCCCGGCGGTGGTGGCGGCCAGCAGCGGGTTGGGCGAGGTGCCCAGCGCCATGACCACCACGTCGCACGCAATGTCGAACTCCGACCCGGGCTTCACGACCGGCGAGCGCCGTCCGCTCTCGTCGGGCTCGCCCAGCTCCATCTCCACGCAGCGCACGCCGCGCACCCAGCCCTTCTCGTCGGCAAGCACCTCGACCGGGTTGGTCAGCATGCGGAAGAGGATGCCCTCCTCGCGGGCGTGGTGCACCTCCTCGCTGCGGGCCGGCAGCTCCTTCTCCGAACGGCGGTAGACGATGGTCGCCTCGGCGCCCAGACGTTTGGCCGTGCGCACGGCATCCATCGCCACGTTGCCGCCGCCCACGACCACCACGCGCCTGCCCACGTAAATCGGCGTGTCGTACTGCTCGCTGTAGGCCTTCATCAGATTGGTGCGCGTGAGGAACTCGTTGGCCGAGACCACGCCGTTGAGATTCTCGCCCGGAATGCCCATGAAGCGGGGCAGGCCGGCCCCCGAGCCGATGAAGACGGCGTCGTAGCCTTCCTCGCCGAGCAGCGAGTCGATGGTGAGCGTGCGGCCCATAATCACGTCGGTCTCGATTTCGACGCCCAGGCGCTTCACCTCGGCGATTTCGCGCGCCACGATGCGCTCCTTCGGCAGACGGAACTCCGGAATGCCGTACACCAGCACGCCGCCCGCCTTGTGGAGCGCCTCGAAGATTTTCACCTCGTAGCCCGCCTTGGCCAGGTCGCTGGCGCAGGCCAGGCCTGCCGGGCCGCTGCCGATGACGGCCACGCGGTGGCCGTTGCGCTGCGGCGTGCGGAGCGGCTCCTCGTCGGCGTGGTCAAGCTTCCAGTCGCCGACGAAGCGCTCGAGTTTGCCGATGGCTACCGGCTCGGACTTGATGCCCAGGATGCAGGAGCCCTCGCACTGCGTCTCCTGAGGGCATACGCGGCCGCAGATGGAGGGTAGCGAGCTGTCGCGGGCGATGATGTCGGCCGCACGGCGGAATTCGCCGGCGTGCAGCGCGGCGATGAAGTCGGGAATGTCGATGTTGACGGGGCAGGCCGTCACGCAGCGCGGATTGCGGCAGTGCAGGCAGCGCGACGCCTCGAGCATCGCCTCCTCGGCGTTGTAGCCGTAGCAGACCTCGTCGAAATTGGTGGCCCGCACCTGCGGGTCCTGTTCGCGTACGGGTACGCGGGGTATTCGGTTGTTGGCCATGTGGTTCTCTCTTTAGACGTTGCGGCGCACTACTTGTCGAGTCCGATGCGGCACTTGTGGCCCGCTTCGCGCTCGGCGAGGATGGCGGCGGCGCGCGCCTCCTCGCTGCGGTACATGCCCTGACGGCGCATGGCCTCGTCGAAGTCCACCTCGTGGCCGTCGAACTCGGGCCCGTCGACGCAGGTAAAGCGCGTGTGTCCGCCCACCGTCACGCGGCAGGCGCCGCACATGCCCGTGCCGTCGACCATCAGCGTGTTGAGCGACACGGTGGTCTTCAGGTTGTATTTGCGGGTGGCCAGGGCGACGAACTTCATCATAATCATCGGCCCGATGGCCACGCACTCGTCGTATTGGCGTCCCTGCTTCTCGATGAGCTCCTCCAACTGCTGGGTGACCATGCCGTGGAAGCCCTCCGAGCCGTCGTCGGTGGCGATGAGGAGGTTCGTCGCCACGGAGCGCATGGCCTCCGTGTAGATGAGCATCCGCGCCGTCTTGGCGCCGATGATGACGTCGGTCAGGGCGCCGTGCTCGTGCAGCCACTTGACCTGGGGGTAGACCGGCGCCGTGCCGACGCCGCCCGCCACGAAGAGGTAGCGCCGTCCGCGCAGCTCCTCGGGGGAGAGGTGGACGAACTCCGAGGGGCGTCCCAGCGGTCCGGCCACGTCGACGAGCGAATCGCCGGCGTTGTGTTCGCAGATTTTGCGCGTCGAGGCGCCGATGGCCTGAATCACGAGGGTGACGCTCCCCTCGGCGGCATCGTAGCCGGCGATGGTAAGCGGGATGCGTTCGCCGAACTCGTCGGTGCGGACAATGACGAACTGTCCGGGCAGCGCCGCATGTGCGATGCGCGGAGCCTGGATTTTCATGCGGAAGATGTGCTCCGCCAGTTCGCTCTTTTCAAGAATGGGATACATTATCTATAAAGTATGGGTTTGTGTCACTCCTGGATGATGGCCGTCACGCGCAGCTTGCGCATCGGCCGCACGGGGTCGTTGGTGATGAGCATGAGGTGGCCCACCCGTACGCCGTAATCCGCTCCGGCGGGGTCGAAGGTGACCTCCGTGCGGAGGCTCTCGCCCGGGGCGATGCGCTCTCCGGGGCGGAGCTGCCAGGTGAAGCCCTGCTCCGACTCGACGCAGCGCACCACGAGCGGGGCGTCGCCTCCGTTCGTAAGCACGACCGGCCGCCGCACGGGGCCGCTGCCGTGGCGTACGACGTCGAACTTGAGCGTGTTCTTCTCGAGCTGCGCCCGCGGCCCGGTCTTGCCCGGGGCATATTTTTGGGGCAGGTCCACGCCGATGCCATGCACCACGAGCGGGATGCGCGAGGTGCGGCCGTCGATGCGGATGCCCAGCACGTCGCGCAGCGTGCCGTAGCGGGGCTGCGCCGACGGAATGGTGTATGCAAGGGTGATTACCCCCTCTTCGCCCGGGGCGAGCCGCTGCGGAGCCTCGACGCTCAGCAGGCCGCTCCGCTCCTCGGGCACCAGCTCGAGCGTCACGCTCTTCGGCGCAGTGTTGACGATGCTGACGGTCGACTCCACGCGCCGCCCCTGATAGACATAGGCGAAGGCGCAGAGCCCCGTGTTGAGGCGGATGCCGCTGCCGGCATCGAGCGGATAGCGCTCCTCGACGCTCCGTTCGCGCGGCAGCACGGTGCCCCGGATGCGGAGCACGGCCACCTTCCGGCGCTCGGTCGAGTAGACGCTCAGCTCCTTCGAGAAGGTGCCGGGACGGTTCGCCGGGTCGAAGCGTACGCCGACGGAGACCTTGGCGCCGGGGAGAATCGGCTGGCGCGAGAATTCGGGCACCGTACAGCCGCACGAGGTCACCACGTCGAGGATGACGAGCGGCTGTCGGCCGGTGTTCTCCCCCGTGAAGGTGTGGCTCACCGGTCCGTCGGCCTCGCGGATGGTGCCGAAGTCCCACTCGGCGGGCGAAAATGCAAGCTGCGACTGAGCCGAGGCCAGCGCCGAGCATAACGCAAAGAGTATAAGCAGTGTAAATCTCCTGAGTGCCATTTCCGGGCGTTTTGGTCCGTTTGCAAAGATATGTTTTTTGCAAAAAAAATCATAAAAAATTTTGCAGGAAAGAAAATTCGCTCTATATTTGCACACCGAAACGAAGAAACAACGTTTTGAAATGCCTGAATAGCTCAGTTGGTTAGAGCACATGACTGTTAATCATGGGGTCCTAGGTTCAAGTCCTTGTTCAGGCGCCAATGCGCGAGGGTTGCGTAGGGTTCTTTCACAAACGCCTGCATGGGTGGCGAAACGGAGATACCGGGAGAGTTCTTCCGCTTCGGAAAGAGATGCCTTTGCAGTCCCAAGCCATTCTTAGGGGAGCTTAGCTCAGCTGGTTCAGAGCGTCTGCCTTACAAGCAGAGGGTCGGGGGTTCGAATCCCTCAGCTCCCACGAAAAACACCATCCGTCGCATGAGGGTGGTTTTTTTATCGACCTTGTGATGAGGTCGTCCACATATTTCGCCGCTTTCCCTTTGTGGAAAGCCTTTCGGGAGCTTAGCTCAGCTGGTTCAGAGCGTCTGCCTTACAAGCAGAGGGTCGGGGGTTCGAATCCCTCAGCTCCCACCAACGAACGAAGACGTTTGAGATTTCTCAAACGTCTTTTTTTGTTTTCGGGTCGGGTCGGTCGGTGCGGGACGGGTCGGTGTGGTCAGTGCGGGTCGGTGCGGGTCGGTACGGGTCGGTGTGGTCAGTGCGGGTCGGGCCGGTCGAGGTGGACGGTGCGGGTCGAGGCGGTCGGTGCGGGTCGAGGTGGACGGTGCGGGTCGGTGTGGTCGGTGCGGGCCGGGTCGGGACGAGGCGGATTGGGCCGGGCCGGCCAGTGCGGGTCGGTTGGTGCGGAACGAGGCGGCGGGCGGTCTCCGGGTGTGCCACGGCGGGCCTCGGGCGCACTGTTGCCGTTATCGTGTGTGCGGTCTGGATGTTCTTGTGCGTCGCTGCGGGCGTCCGGGCGCACCGCTGCCGTTATCGTGTTATCGTGTGCGCGCCGCTGCGGACAGCCGACTCCGTCCATCTTCCCTTGCCGCCTGCTGCATGCTTTGCTCCTTCCGCGGCTCCAGCATCTTCGGTATCGCTCGTCCCTCGCTCTCTTCTACGCCGCTTACTTTTCGTGCTCTTCGGCGGCCTCGGTGCGGTGCGGGTCGATGAGCAGCGCCTCGAGCGTGAGCTTGGGAACGTAGTGCACCCCGTCGCGGCGGTAGTAGCGGCGGTCGCCGTCGGAGTCGATGGGGGTCAGCTCGATGTGCTCGATGCCCCGCCCGATGGCCAGAATGAGCAGCGGCTCCCACTCAAGAGCGAACTCGCGGCGAATCGCCTCCCGGTCGAAGGCCCCGATGCAGATGCCGTTGAGCCCCAGCTCGACGGCCTGCAGCAGCATGCTCTGGGTCGAGATGCCCAGGTCGATGTCGACGTAGCGGCTCTCGGCCTGCGTCGAGCAGCAGATGATGAAGGCGTTGGGCTCCGTGCCGGGCAGCGGCAGGTGGAGTTCGGGCAGCGCACCGCCCAGACGGATGTGCGGCAGCACGCGCGGCGCCTCGTCGCTCAGCACGGGACGGAAGCGCAGCACCTGCTGGTTGCGGGCCGAGGGGATGCGGGTGTTGACCTCGATGATGCGGCGCAGCTGGTCCTCGCGAACCAGAAAGCCGGAGTCATAGCCCCGGTGGCTGCGGTTCTTCAGCAGCAGGCGGCCGAGCGTCACCACTGGTCTGCGGGCGGCCGTGCCGCCGTTCTGCCGTGCGAAGTACTCCTCCATCTTGCGGCCCAGATAGTTGTCTGCCATGGTCTTCGTGTATTGGTTGTCTTCGGTTGCAAAGGTACGGAATTATTTCCGGACCCGATGCAGCTGTCGCATCCCGTTACGCATGCCGCACCCCCTGTCTCTTCTCTTCCGCCGCTGCCCCGGACTGCATGACCGGGCCGCACGGAAAAACGGCGGCCCCGCCTGTTGCGGAGCCGCCGTGCGGCGTTTATACCCGGCGGGAGGCTGTCGTGCCGTGCGCTACGACCGGAGGCGGCGTGCCCCTCCGGGGGCGGCTACGGCCTTTCAGCCGCGGGGTCAGCGCTTGTCGTACATCTCAATCGCACCCTCGTAGGTGCCCTCGATGCGGTAGCCCTTGCTCGTCTTGAGCTTGACGTCGAAACTGTAGGTGTCGCCCGTGCGGGTCACGGTGACCGTTCCCGAGCTGGCGAAGCCATAGGTCGAGACCCGCTCTTCGGAGTACTCTTCGCAATAGGTACCCAGCGGCATGGTCGAGTCCAGGAAGCTCTCCTCGTAGCCCGGTATGAGCGTCAGCGCCGCGTTGGTGTCGGCGACGGTGTAGGTTCCCTCGACAATCTGTGCGTCGTCACCCGTGGCGACCAGGAAGTCCACCGAGAGCTTGTGGCCGGCGTCGAGCAGGTAGTAGTAGCCGTCCGAACCGCCGGGTTCGACGTCGTAGAGTTCGACGGTGCACTGGTCGGTCGTCTCGTCGTTGTTGTAGTACTTGGCGATGGCGCGCACGAACGACATGCCGGTGAGCTCCTTCTCGAGCGGCGGGAGGTTCTGCTCCTGCTCCTCCTCGCGGTTTTCGAGCGTCAGCGGACCGGTGTAGCTGCCCGTGAACTCCTCACCGTCGGTGGTGACCAGCGAGGCGGTGATGGTGTAGGTGCTGCCCGAGAGGCGGACGTCAATCGTACCCTCCTTGAACTCGATTTGGCGGATGCCGCCCTTGCCGTCATTGACGGTGCCGCGGGTCTTCTCGGGGTCGAAGGTGCGCAGGCTCTTGCTCGTGGCATATTTGTAGGTGCCCTGCGTGATTGCGGGGTCGCCCGAGTGCGGCTCGAAGTAGTAGAGGTCGATGCTCAGCGTACGGCCTGCACCGGTAGTGGTGTAGATGCCCTCCTGTTCGGTCGCCTCGCCTTCGGAGAGGACGACGTAGTACTCGGCGTAGTTGTAGCCGGCCGGTACGCCGTAGTAGAAGCCGGCTACCTGACGGTCGAAGGTGGCGGGAGCCGAGGCATCGAACCCCGTGGTCATCTCGATGGTGACCACCTCGGAGCGTTTCGAATCCTTTTCGCCGACGGCCGCAATGAGGTACGTGGTGGCGGGGGTGAGCTCGTTGACCGTGTGCGTGCCGTCGCTCTCGACCGTCGTGCCGCTCCGGAGAATCTCCTCGGCGTCGGGCGTCTGCCCCTGCTTGGGGTTGGCGATGAGCAGGTAGGCGGCGCGGGCGCAATCCTGCATCTCGAGCGAGAAGGAGAGGCTCGTGGTCGTCGCCTCGCCGGGCGTCAGCTTCACGGCGGGCTCCGCGTCGGAGGGCGCCGTCGTGGCCGAGGCTGTGGCGACCGAACCGAGGCGGTCGCCCTGCATGGCGACGGCCGAGATGGTATAGGCGGTTTCAGGCAGGAGCCCGTCGACGGTCACCGTCTGGGACTGGCTCACGGGGATGCCCTGAGCCGCGAGCGTCTCGGCCGAAGGTGCCGATTCGGTTGCGGGAAGACAGAGGTAGAAGGCCTTCTCGGCATCGCGGAGCGTGAGCGCGAAGGTGAGCCGGTCGCTCTGAGGGGTGATTTCGCCGATGGCGACGGAGGGGGTTCCGCCCGACGGTTCTGTCTTGTCGTCGTTGCACGAAGCCAATGCGGTCAGCGACACCAGCAGCAGGGCTCTGCCCAGGAGCGAAAAGAGGATTTTTTTCATGGTGATGAGGGGTTAATTGGGTTTTGGGTTGTTGGTTAACAAAAGCAAGGTAGCTGTTTTACAATGAAAAAGCAAATTTTTCGGGTGCGGTTTTTCTGTTTCGGCCCGCCAGCCGCCTCCAGGGCCGTTCGGCACCTGTCGGCACCTGTCGGCACGAAAAAAGGCGGCAGGGAGTCTTCACGACTGCCTGCCGTCCCCGAAGGTTTCCCTTCTGAAAACTACTAACCCAAACTTAATAAATGAAGAAACCTCTCTGCGGTTGCTTAAGCCGCAGTCGTGAAGAGTGGGTGCAAATCGCGTGCAAAACCCGATGCGTGCGCCGCCTTTTCCGGGTGCGGAGGGGGCTGCGGGTGCGAATGCGCCCCTGTGGACGACGAATGCGCCCCGCGGAGCAATGGACTGAAGGGCTTTTCCCGGGGCCGTGTTGTCGGCTGTGCTTTTCAGACCGGTTTGCCGGGTGTGTTCCCGGCCTCGTGTCCGGGTGCTTTTTTCGGGACGGTCTTCCGGCAGCTGCCGTTTCCGGGCGGAGCGGGGGTATCCGGAGTCGGCGTGCGCCCGGCGGCGTTGCGCCGTTGAGACCGGTTCCCGAGGGTTGCTGTCCGACAAGCCGCAGCCCGATAAAAAAAGACGGCAGGGAGTCGTCGCGACTGCCTGCCGTCCCCGAAGGTTTCCCTTCTGAAAACTACTAACCCAAACTTAAATAAATGAAGAAACCTCGCTGCGGTTGCTGCTCCGCAGTTGCTTCGGTAAGGGGCAAAGCGCATGCCAAAAGAGAGCCGCCGGCGGAATCGGCTCCGTCGGCGGCTCTTCGCTTCATCATTCGGTCTGCGGCGCCTATTGCGGAACCCTCCGCTCCTGGCCGCGCCTCTGGGCTAATGGAATACGCCCGTGTAGGTCATCGGTGTGAGGGCACGCAGTTCGCGCTTGACCTCCTCGCGCACGTCGAGTGCGTCGATGAAGGCGGCAATCGACTCCCGCGTGATGTGGGTGTTGGTGCGCGTGAGGGCCTTGAGCGCCTCGTAGGGCTTCGGGTAGCCTTCGCGGCGCAGGATGGTCTGGATGCCCTCGGCCACGACCGCCCAGTTGTTCTCCAGGTCGCGTTCGAGCGCCTCGCGGTTGAGGATGACCTTGTTGAGGCCCTTCATGAGCGAACGCAGGGCGATGATGGTGTGGCCCATCGGCACGCCGATGTTGCGCAGCACGGTCGAGTCGGTCAGGTCGCGCTGCAGACGCGAGACGGGGAGCTTGCCCGAGAGGTGGGCGTAGATGGCTCCGGCGATGCCGAAGTTGCCCTCGGCGTTCTCGAAGTCGATGGGGTTGACCTTGTGGGGCATGGCGCTCGAACCCACCTCGCCGGCCTTAATCTGCTGCTTGAAGTACTCCTCCGAGATGTACATCCACATGTCGCGGCAGAGGTCCGTCAGGATGGTGTCGATGCGCTTGAGGTTGTCGAAGATGGCCGCCAGGTTGTCGTAGTGCTCAATCTGGGTGGTGTACTGCGAGCGGCTCAGCCCGAGCTTCTCGCCCACGAAGCGGTTGGCGAAGGCGACCCAGTCGTAGTCGGGGTAGGCCGCATGGTGGGCGTTGAAGTTGCCCGTCGCGCCGCCGAACTTGGCCGGCACGGCGATGTCGTGCAGCATGGCGAGCTGCTTCTCGAGCCGCTCGACGTAGACCATGAACTCCTTGCCCAGCGTCGTCGGCGAGGCGGGCTGTCCGTGGGTGCGGGCCAGCATCGGCACGGCGTGCCACTCCTGGGCCATGGCGGCGAGCTTGTCGCGCACCTCCTCGATGGCGGGGTAGTAGACCCCGGCGAGCGCCTCCTTGAGCGAGAGGGGAATAGCCGTATTGTTGATGTCCTGCGAGGTGAGGCCGAAGTGGACGAACTCCTTGTAGCGCTCCAGACCCAGCGCATCCATCTTCTCCTTGAGGATGTACTCGACGGCCTTGACGTCGTGGTTGGTGACCGCCTCAATCTCCTTCACGCGCTCGGCGTCGGCCGGCGAGAAGTCGCGGTAGAGGGCGCGCAGCGCGTCGAACTTCGTGTGGTCAATCTCCGCAAGCTGCGGCAGCGGAAGCTCGCACAGCGCGATGAAGTACTCCACCTCGACGCGGATGCGGTACCGGATGAGTGCCTGCTCCGAAAAATAATCGGCCAGTTTTTCCGTTACATTACGGTAGCGGCCGTCGATGGGCGAAATGGCAGTGAGTTTGTTGAGCATGGGTATCTGTTGTTTTTTGGGTTTTCGGCGATGTCGTTTCGGTCGTCCGGGCCGTGGAGGCGGCGGCCGCCGCCTGAGGA
>ULTN01030916.1_pt1 | contig 18925 bp, 24 predicted proteins | sample 1957681 | NCBI WGS metagenome assembly ULTN01 (sample SAMEA4835736, study PRJEB28245) | human gut metagenome | biome: gut microbiome; material: fecal sample | place: Denmark | collected 2008
AACATCGCCCTGTTCCTGATCCTTACCGGGGTATGGTTCAAGCTGCGTAGGAAAGAAAAATCCCGCCGCCGGGTGGAGCGCCTGCTCACGATCCCTATCGCATACGGGCTGGGGCATCTGTGTGTCATGGGCTTTCGCACTGCATCCTGTTCGGAATGGCGCGACTTTCAACTGATCCTTGCAGTCGGCGTTCTGTTCTACTGCGCTATGCTGCTGGCATTGAGTATTTTTTATAATGTAAAAGAGCTGTAGGGTATAAAAAGAGAGGGTGAGAACGAATAGTGGTCTGACCATTTGGAAAGTAGGTGTACCATGAGAAAACTTGTGATTTTTTGCTTTGCCGTCTGTATGACCGTGCTTACGGTACTATCCCTGTTCAATTTTGCACAGGACGCAGAGGAAAGCATGATACTGGATAAGCGGGCGGTAATCCTCGAAAAGCCGGAGAAATTGAGCAACCGCGAATTTTTGGGACAGATAGATACTGCACTCGGAAAGATCGGCGCAGACATTATGTACCGCTATGCGAAGCTGGATGGGGACAAGCCACTGTACCGCTACTATAAGACCAGCCATACCGACAGCTTTCTTTCCGTTTCTACCGGGAAAGGGAGCGTGAGGCTGGAATCGGACGAGTTCTTTTCCACTGCAAAGCAGCCGGGAGCTATGGCGCTGCATCTGTCCTCGCTGTTTCAAGATACCGCCATCTATCCACTCATGCAGGCGCAGCAGCATGACTTGACCGCCGCGACCTGGTATGTGGCGGAAGGACAGCTTGACGCGGTGCTTCATGCGCTGAAAGGCTTGGGCTATTCCGTAACAGCAACCAACGAAAGGCTTTTGTCTACCAAACTGCCGCTTTATTTCCTGTTCATTCCTGCCTTTATGCTCTGCGTCAGTATCGTATTCTACACCCTGTCCGCAGGCAAGAAAAATGTGCTGAAAAAAATGGAGGGCTATACCACGGGGAATATCCTGCTGGGGGAGATCAAAGCCTTTGCCCCTGCTTTGTGTCTTTGCTTTCTGCTGATTTTTGCCGCCGCCATGATTTGCGCCGTGTGGCTTCATCCGGTGGCGACCTGGCAATTTGTGCTGTTCCTGCTGGGGGATTGTCTGTGGCTGCTCGTTCCTCTGATACTGGGCATCCTGCTCTCCCTGTTGTTCCTCTCCGGGCAGCGCAGCGCGGAGTATGTGAAGGGCAAAGTTCCAAAGCGCGGGATCTACATTACAAACACGCTTGCGAAAGCTGCTTTTCTAATCTTTATTCTATTCTCTCTCACCATTGCCATGCGGAACATCACGCAGATCTACAACACCTTCCATGCAGCGGAGTTCTGTTCGCAAAAGACAAAGGGCTATGTGACTGTCCCTCTGAACAATGTTAATTCCGGCAGAGCACCGGAGGGCGCGGATTATCTGGCGTTCTATTATGCCACAGTGGATCGCTACAATGGAATACTCATGGCAGCCAACGATTTTAATTACGACCTGTTTGAAGGGAAAATGCTGGGAGAGACATACGGTCAGGATTATGCCCACATCAACCGAAACTACCTTGAGTTCAACCCCATCTATGCGCCGGACGGGGAGCAGATCGGTGACGCTCTGCTTTCCGATACCCATGTGAATATTCTGCTTCCGAAGTCCAAGGAATACAGGCGGGATGAGGTACGGGAGCGCGGCGCGAGCTGGGGAAATTCCGGGGATGTGAATATTGTCCTCTACGATGATAAAGCGTCTGACATATACTCCTATAACGCCAGCACAGGGCTTGGGGGAAACGGCGCTCTGCCCGCGCCCATCCTTGTAGTCAAGGAAGGTGACCTGCTGGACGGGCTTTTCATCGAAGCATGGTGTTCACAGGGAGCGTATTTCCTCTATGTTCCCACCGATGATCCATATGCGGAGCTGCTGCCCATCCTGCGGGAAACGGGTATTGACGCGGCGACCGTTTCCACACCGACCGTCGCCGCCACCTTTGATAAAATGCTTCATCATCTGACCTATATGCTGATGATTTGGGGCGTACAGGCTTTGGTGCTGCTGATTGGGCTGTTCTGCCTGATCTTATTCGGCGCAAGGCTCTACTGCGACAATTACAGGGACAGGATCGCCTGTCGCCTGATTGAAGGGCATTCCCTATTAAGCTGTATTCGCACCCATCTCGTGCTGACGGTGCTGTACTATGGGGCGGTAGCGGCAGGGCTGCTGCTCTTAAAGCTCGCCATCGAGCTTGACTACAATATCCTGTTGGGTACGTTTCTCGCGGAGCTGCTGATCACGCTGCTGGCTTGCGGCAGCATTGCCCGGAAGAACCTCTATCAGATTGTGAAAGGAGCGGAAGCATGACTGCCATTACTTTATCCAATATCAATAAACGCTTCGGGGAAAAAGTCCTGTTTCGGGATTACTCGCTGCATATTGAAGTCGGAGAGTTTGTCGCCATCAAGGGCGAAAGCGGAGCCGGAAAAACAACGCTCCTGAACATCATAGGACTGCTGGAAACACCGGACAGCGGCAGCGTCACCCTCTGCGGCGCAAGAAACCCGTCCTTTTCCTCCCGCGCTGCGGTTCATCTGCGGCGGCACAAGTTGTCCTACCTGTTTCAGAATTACGGACTGGTGGACACCGACACCGTGGAAGCCAACATGAAGCTCGCCACCCGGTTCGGTAAAGCAAAGGGCAAGGCAGAGAAAGAACGCATCGCGGATGCGCTGGCACAGGTGGGGCTTTCGGGCTATGAGCGTCGGAAGGTCTACACCTTGAGCGGCGGTGAGCAGCAGCGGGTGGCGCTGGCAAAAATCATCGCAAAATCCCCCGACATTATCCTTGCGGATGAGCCTACGGGCAGTCTGGACGAGCGCAACCGCAGCTATGTGATGGATATTCTCAAAGAGCTGAACCGACAGGGGAAAACCATTGTTGTTGTGACACATGATCCCTATGTGAGCGATTGCGCCACACGGCACATTGCGCTGTGAGAGGACGGAGGGTAAAGCTATGCGAAAAAAGAACTGGGCTGCCTTGCTATGCTCGATCCTGATTCTTGCGAGCATAGGACTTGGCGTTTCCATCATTTACTCGGACTACTATTTCAGCCCCGTGTCGGGCTTGCAATCCTTTACTGTCGCGGACGTCTCCCGGACATACCTTCATCTGGAGGAGGACGCAGGCACGCCAAGCGCTGCCGTGCCGTCCGATGAACTGTATGCGCTTCTGGAACGCTGGGCATTGGAAAACGAGGCGACAATCCTATACAAGAACGGGTTTGCCGCAGGCTGCGGCATCCTGGACGGTTCGGATTGGCTCCGTGAAGCCATCGGGCTTTCGCTGCCTTGTGATGCGCAGGGCGTATTAACCGCAGAGGACGCGGCCTTTTCGGAAACCTATGTGCGCGACGGACGGTTTTTGCCGGACGCGCTGGGGCTGCCTGTACTGGGAACCTATCGGGAACAGGATGTGCCTTCCGTTATCTCCAATGCAGGGTTTCTCTATCCGTTGTCCATGAGCGGGGCGAAGGATGGAATGTACTTCACAGATGGCACGGACACCAGTGGTCTGACGGCACTATTTGAGAATAGCGGCTATACGGTCACTGACCAGCGTCAGCGTTTGAGCCTTCCCGCGCTGGCGGCGAAGCTTCTGACGGACAGCGTTCTTTCCAGAGCGATTTCCGCTGCCATGCTCGGTTTGATCTTTTGCTTCTCCTATGTGGTGCTGACCATGTATCGGGAAAATGACCGCCGCTATCAAATCTATCATTTGTTTGGGCTGTCAAAAGCACGGCTGTTCCTCCGCTCCACCCTTACGGCGATGGGTATTGCACTGACTGCTGCTCTGCTTTTCGGCGTGGCGCTGTACCAGGGGCTGACCTATATGCCGGACAGTGATCTGACCACGCTGCTGATAGGTACTACGGCAGGGTTTGTACTGTTCTCACTGATTTTGAACTGGGCGGGCTACTGCGGAACAGCCGCACGATTGGGGAAAGGGGGAAGATGATATGACACTGATCAGGCAGGTGATCCGGGATTTGGTCAAGGATGCCGGATGGGTCGTTTTTTACGGCTTTTTAACCGCAATGTCCATAATGGCTTTCGTGCTGGTGGGATTGAGTTACCAGCATGTCGCATCACAAAATGATGCAATCCGTCGCTTTACACAAAACGATGTGAGCATGGTGCGGGTAAAGGATTTGAGCAGTCTTGTGACAGCGGCTGACCGGAAAACTACCGCACAGCCTATCAGCACAGGCAGTGGGCGGCAGCAGGGCCTCGTGGATCTGTTTCAAAAGCATGACAACCTCGGCAGCCTCGTCCTTCTCCCCGGCATCGGCGGGTATCAGCAGACCATCGTTTATGTGGGCGCCTATACTCGGCTGACAGCATTCCCGTTTCCGGCAGGCAGCGATGCACCCATCGCCGCGGTTTCGCCGGACTGCGCCGGGGACGAAGGAAAAACGCTCCGCATCGGCGATCACGAATGCATCGTGACCGTCGTCCCAGCCGATATGGACGTTTACCATCCGCTGCACTACATTCCACCCGCATCGGAGAATCTGAAGAAAACGCTCTATGTTTTCTCGCCATCCTGTGAGGATGCCCTTTCCCTCGCGGCGTTTCCGCACGTATCGGTGGATATGTTCATAGACCGTCTGATTCTTGCCGAACCCACAGAGGAAAGCGCCGCCGATGTCAGGTCGTTCCTGTATCAAAACTATTCCGCCTATGCGGAGATACAGTCAACGGAAAACTTTTTGCGGCTTTCCGCCGCAAGCAGCACCCGCACCCATCAGGCGTATCTTCTGTTCTACATCATGTCCACGCTGGTTTTATTCGGTGCGCTACTGCTGAATACCTATCGCATCCTGCGCCGCCGGATCCCGGAATATGCGGTGCATCATCTGTTTGGCGCAACACAGCGGTTTATCTTTGCAAGGATGTATCTGTTCGTGTTGGGATACCATGTGATCCCGCTTGCGGGAACGCTCCTGATCCTGTCATTGAACAGGCTCGCGTCGCCGCTGAATCTTCTCATGGTATTCGCAGCCACCATGGGCTCGGCGTTCCTTGTCACAAGTATTGTGCAGCAGCGTTTTGTATCTAAATTTTCACAGGGATTAAGGAGGGAATGAACTATGCCGGGAATCACCGTTACACAAGCCTGCAAGAGCTATGAAACCAGCCACTATACCGTAAAAGCGGTGAATCACGCCAATCTTTCCGTGGAAAGCGGCGAAGCCGTCGCCATTGTCGGACCTTCCGGCAGCGGCAAGTCCACACTTTTGAACATTATCGGTCTGATTTTGAAGCCGGATTCCGGAAGCGTCGCCGTGGGCGGAGAGGAAGTCCTGAACATGAGCGACAGGCGGTGCAGCGCTTTCCGAAATGCCTCGTTCGGATATATTGCGCAGGACTTCGCCCTGCTGGACGATGAAACCGTATATCACAACATCCGAATCCCCCTGCTTTACAACAGGCAGATCAAGCGCAGGGAGCATAAGCCCCGAATCAGGGAGATCGCGCAGAAGCTGGACATATCAGACAAGCTGAACCGCAAGGCAGGCAAATTGTCCGGTGGAGAGCGGCAGCGGGTGGCAATCGCCCGTGCAATCGTCTGTGACCAGCCGATCATCCTTGCGGACGAACCCACCGGTTCACTGGACGCGGCGAACAAAGCGAATGTCATGGACATCCTCATGCGGCTCTGCAAGGAAAGCGACAAGACGCTGATCATCGTTACGCACGACCCTTCGATTGCCGAACGCTGTGACAGGATCGTTCAGATGACGGATGGCCGCATTGAGGGAAACGGAGAAACCTTGCCGTGAGAGGGTGTGCGCCCATTACCATGGATTTCAGAGTCAAACAGCCGCAAGCCACCATTTTTGATGACTTGCGGCTGTTCTGTTCAGCAGCTCTTTTGGTAACTCTCCATCTTGTACGCTTTGCTTCGCCAAATCTTTGATAATGGACTATTTCCCGTTCCCGCAGGAAACGAATGGGGGTGATGACATCGGGGTCATCGACCAGCCGCAGGATATTATCATAGGTGGTGCGCGCCTTTTGCTCGGCAGCCATATCTTCGGAAAGGTCGGTGATGGGGTCACCGGTGGACTGGAAGGTAGAAGCTGAGAACGGCATACCGCTTGCCGCCTGCGGCCAAATGCCGGTGGTGTGATCCACAAAATAGGGTGCAAAACCGGAATTCTTGATCTCCTCTATGGAGAGGTTTTTGGTAAGCTGATGGACGATGGCGCCGATCATCTCCAAGTGCGCCAGCTCTTCGGTACCGATATCGTTGAGGAGACCGGCGACCCGACGGTTGGGCATGGCAAACTTTTGCGAAAGATAGCGCAGGCTGGCACCCAATTCGCCGTCCGGTCCGCCGTACTGCAAAAGGATATACACTACATATAGTAGTAAATCTCGATTTCCTCACCAGACTTAGTATAAATTATCTTACTGATAAAGCATCGTAATAAATCGTTCTTTGCAGTGGGGGTCACGTTGGGATCCTTGAGGACAGGGATAGCTGCAATAATCTTATCCCGCAAAGCCTGTGGATCTGGTGCTGGGGTAGCGGTTGGGACTGTGTTAAGTTGGTTTTCAAGATCGGCGATGGTGGACAGAATAGCTTCCTTGTTGTTGCGATATTCCGCAAGGGTATCAACGCCGCCCTGGTAGGCTTCTTTGCAGCGCTGCAGCTTGTTTTGTTCCTTTTTGATCTGTGCCTTTATGGTGGTCGTGGCAACGGGCGCCGGCTGGGTGCGGTATTCGATTTTGAGATTGCCGCCCATGTCAAGGGCGTCATGCTCCAGCCCTTGCAGAACAGCGCTTTCCAACCTTGTGACAGATATGCAATGACTGACTGTGCACACCCCTTTGGAATATAGGTGACACTGCATAGAGCTGGGAGGGAGATACACAAGGGTGGAGCCGCAATTGGAACAACGGACTAAACCGCGAAGCATAACTTTACTTACGGTGTTCCGTTGATATCGGGCAAACTTTTGCTTGTTCTCAGCAATCTTTGCCTGCGCCTTTTCCCATTGCTCTATGGTAACTATGGGTTGGTGGTTTCCGTTTACGATAACAGTATCTTGTGCGTCCCGATAGCGATTGTTGCTTGCACGACCGGTTGGTGTCCAGCGGATCTTCCCGATATAGATGGGGTTCTGCAGGATGTAGTTTACGGTTCTGTTTTCAATCTTATTGCCGCGACGGGTACGGATTCCTATTTCATTTAGCTTTTTCGCCAGCTGCAGCATCGGGACGCCGGCGGCGAACTCGTCAAATAACATGGATATGACCGGCGCCATTTCCGGATCCGGCACCAGCTGCTTGTTCTCCATGAGATAGCCAAGGGGGGGAATGGTGACTGGCTCACCACGGGAAACTTTCTCTGTCATGCCGCGCTTGACTTCGCCGGAGAGGCGAATGGAATAGTACTCGTCCATCCATTCAATGATGCGCTCGATCAAGCTGCCGAAAGGCCCATCGATCAACGGTTCGGAAATAGAGAGGACCTCGATGCCGTCCTTTTTAAGCATGGATTTGTAAACGATGCTCTCTTCCTGGTTGCGGGCAAAGCGGGAATATTTCCAGCACAGGATCACCTCGAAAGGTGGGGGCTGCTGCTTAGCTGTGGAGATCATGCGCATAAACTCGGGGCGCTTTTCTGCTTGGCGACCGGAGCGCCCGTCCTCCTCGCGGAAGATGTATTCCTCGGCAAGGATTAGGTCGTGGGACTTAGCATAGTCCCGGATTGCCTGCAGCTGGCTGTCCGGAGAGTATTCTAACTGGTCATCGGTGCTGACGCGCACATAGGCTGCAGCAATTTTCATTGACATCACCCTTTCATTACGATATTATGAAAGGGCAGAATAATACCTTGCACCACAAGAATTATCTGCCCTGCCCCTTCATCGAGGTCCAGTCGATGAGGGGGATTTTTATAAAAAGACGCTTAAATAACAATGATAGAGTGCAAAAAGATGTTTCATTCGCAAAAATATATGCTTTTTGAACATGAGGATAGCTATACAAATAGTATTGTGTGGTATGCTTTATTCCGCAACCTGTCCCTGCACTACTTTTGGAATGCGTTTTTTCCATTGAGATTTCAACCCATCGATATGCTCAACCAATTCATCTCGAATGTTTGCCCACATTGGATCAAGGATAAAGTCTATACCTTCCCGGCGAGCCAGCTTTGCTGCTGGTACAAAATCGCTGTCTCCGGAAATAAGGATGATTTGATCAACTTGGTGTTTGTAGGTGAGAGAGGCAATATCGATGCCGATTTTCATGTCGACTCCCTTTTGCTGAGCATTGAATGTGAAATCGCTCTCGGCTAAAGAATCAAGAGTTCTCCTCCCAAGGCAAAGATCCTTGGTGACATCTGGGCGCAGGTTGTAATTAACCTGCTGAGAGAGAACGCCAAGCCTTAGCGCGAATTTGCGCATGTGTTTTATTTCCTCTAGGAAGCTCTTCATCCAGATGCCCGTATCCGACTTGTCTAAATCCACATTTGCTTTCTTTAGGGGGTGGTAGACGCTGCGGCGTCCAATCGGCTCGCAATCGTAGAAGAATACACGGTAAAGCTGGCGATCCTCGTTGCCATCCTTATCGCTTAGGTGAGCTTGACAATATGCCATTACTTCTTTTGCACGCTCTTGTGCGGATTTTTCTCCCCATAGGTATTTTGCGCGCTTGCGATAAAAGCCGCCGTCAATAAGTATTGCAGTTCGAATCATTATGTAACCTCCCCAAGCAGAATAAAATAAGACCCAAGGATTCAGCACTTCCCTTATATGTGGGAGGCTTACTACCAGGGGTCTGTTTAACAGTGTGCGTAGCTTTAAGCTACACCCTTATAGTATGCTCTCGCACCCAATTTGTCAATCGTTAAATTGCATAAAAATTATGAATAAGTCGCAAATTGTGCAAATAATTCAGAAAAAATGCGAATAAATCACATGAGATGAGAACGGTTTATGAAAGTCCACTCTGCAGATGTCAGCAAAATGGTTGACCTTTAACGCTAAAAAGCATACAATAGTAATTGCAATCAAAAAACGAAAGTTTTTGTAGGGGCGGTGCTGCTGGCGCTGTCCCAGTTTTTTATTCGTAATGCTTTGGCTCACTTCGGTGAGCTTTTTTCTATGTCGTAATTTTATTTGTGTAGGAAAACGGGTTGCGATGCAGTAACTGCTGTTTTCACATATGCTCTTCGGTGTCATCTCGAAATCGTTGTCACAGGCTAACTTCGGGAGGAGTACAACATTTTTTTCGGCTGTTCACTATGATGTGTGAGATCCTTCATCAGTCGTCAAGAGAAAAAATTTTGACGATCTTAAAAGCGTGGAATTTTTCATACCCAGGACCCCGGTAAACAAGACCAGGGAAACCACCACGCTCGGTTAATATGTCAGGTAGGGGGTAGAGCTCTCCATCGAGGTGTAGAAGAATAACTCCTTCTGGACCTATGGGCCAGATAAATTCATCGGGAAGCTCGACGATTAGACAATTATAGGATTCAGGTTTACGGTCAATAGAATATGTGGTTTTTGGCTCACCATTCTTTTTTTCTCGGTTTGCATATACTTTGATTTCCATATATATCACTCCGTCGTTATAAGAATTGCTCACTTCGGTGAGCCTTTTTCTGTGTCAACATTTTGCCGGCGACGGCAAACTATCGCTTTACTCCACCCCGCTGAGGAATGCGACTGCCTTGCCGATGATGCGGATCTGGGAAAGTTCTTCGCCGACGAATACAAACGGCTCATAGCGCGGGTTTTCCGGCTGTAGGATGATTTTGCCTGTGGACTTGTAGATGCGCTTCAGGGTGGCTTCGTCCTCTACTATTACGGCGGCAATGGCTCCGTTATCCACATCCGGCTGCTGGTGTATGAATACCAGGTCGCCATCCATAATGCGGGCACCGATCATACTGTCGCCCTTACATCTCAGGCAAAAATCAGCGTGCACATTCTCCGGCATTTTCACATAGCCGTCCAGGTTTTCCGCCGCCAGTATGGGGGTGCCGCAGGCTATGGTGCCCAGCAGCGGCACCTTGCGCATATTGGGGATGGGTAGGGTATTTTCTAATGATAAAATCCAAGAGGATCTATTTGGAATATCTGATTTTCCAAGCAGGAAATCCATGTCAACATTAAAGTAGTCGGCGATAGTTTCGAGTGCATCAAACCCAGGCTCTCGCTCTCCGCGCTCGTACATATTTACTCGGCTCTTAGTAAAGCCGAGTTGGTTAGCCATGTCCTGTTGGGAAAGACCACGCTCGGTTCTTAATTGTTTGAACCGCTCCGAAAATTTAGCCATGATATGCCCCTTTCAAGGTTGTTATAAAAATTATACACATTATGTGTACTTTGGTAAATAGACTTTGTGCACAAAATGTGCTGCTGCTATTTGTGCACAAATTGTGGGATTTTTTGTTGACATTGAGCACAAATAGTGTATAATCATAATCAAGACGAGCACGAAATGTGAACGCAAAAAATAGGGAGGTGATAAAATGAGCGTGGGTGAAAGGTTGCGAGCCTTGCGCGGCGAGCGAACACAAGAGGAGATTTCTAAAGAATTAGGAATCACAAAGTCCTCTTATGCCATGTATGAACGAGGGGAGCGTACTCCTCGGGACGAGGTCAAAGTACGGATTTCCAAGTATTACGGGATATCTGTGCAGGAGCTTTTTTATAGCTAATATGAGCACGAACTGTGCTTTTCATTCAAATGTGGCAACGTTGCAACATTTGGAGAAAACAATTCAAATCGTGCAGCGCTGCACGATTTGGGGAAAGGAGTGAGGAAAATGAAAAGCTATGACTTATATCTCGACAAGTTGGTTCATGACAGTATAACGATCAAAAGCCAAATCAACGATTTGGCTTTTGGGCTTAAGGAGATCTCTGGGAAGTTAGATACGCTGATAGCGCTTAGGCAAGCTGAATTATCACGCCAGCCACAGCAGCAAGTGCAGCAATGCAAGAAAGAACCGTAGTGATAATAAAGCGGCGTTTTTCGCGTTTCTCACGCTCTTTCTGCTCTTTTAAGGCTTCTTCCCAGTTGCTGCGTTCCATCATTGTCCCTATCCAGTCTGTTCGGTCAGATGGAATAAATTTAGGCATAATAAGTCCTCCTTCCTGTGTGATGGTTACATCTGCCAATTTTCATTATAGCACAGGTAGTGGGGGAGGGAAGAGAAAAAGATTAAAAGGGAGGAAGTAATTCAAATCGTGCACCGGTGCACGATTTGGGGAAAGGCAAATGTGACAACGTTGTCACATTTGGAGAAAACGATTCAAATTGTTCACCGGTGAACAATTTGGGGAAAGGCAAATGTGGCACCGGTGCCACATTTGGAGAAAACAATTCAAAATGGACAATGTTGTCCATTTCGGGGAAAGGCAAACTTTGCAACGTTGCAAAGTTTGAGAAAGGGGGTGAAGTTATGCCGGACGGAATAACCTTGTTCCTCATTGGGGTTGCGCTGGGGGTATATATGGGGCGCAAGTTGCGGGAGATAGGCGAACAACTGTTGAAATGACATTTATACAAGCTGAAGATACATAGCCTAAATCAAGGAGGTGTGATCATGGCAAGGAAAGAGATTACGGTAAAGCGCTCCTACCTCATCACCGACCACGGGACTTTCCCGTTGGATGAGCTGACACCGGAGCAGAAAGAGGAAGCCTGTAAGGCGATGCGGGCGCGGGTATTAAATATGATGCGGGAGTACTACCTTAAGCACCCGGAGGAATATGCCAAGCTGCCGGACGCCCCGCAGTAGCAGCCGGCAGCTTGGGAATAGTGAAAATAGCAGGAAAGGTAATGCAATATGGCGAAGAAGCAGCAGATGTCCTACAAGGAGATGGCGGACTATGTAAAAAACTGCGGCTACCATATGACCCGCTGGGATGTGGTGTCTTGGCTGATCGGGCGGCAGGGTGTCGTCACCGCAAAGGACTGGGAGATCATTCTGCGCATGTACACTAAGGATCTGGTGAGTTGAGAGTGGCTCTGTAAGAAAGGAAGATAAAAATGCGGAAAGTGAAAAGAACCCGGCTGCGCAGCGAGATCTGGTGGTGGGTCAAGGAAGGCTTGACCTGTCTGATGGCGTTTGGCGTAATGGGCGCCATGACGGTTCTGATGCTGATGATGGGAGGGAGATAATGATGTGTAGGATCTACCGCACCGATTATTGGACCTGCCCCTACTGTGGATCAAATCTTGACCCAGGCGAGCGCTGTGACTGCGGAATGCAGCCGTTCACCACACCGGAGCTGGATCCGGACGGGGAGGAATAGGAATGGCTAAAAATACATACTTCTGCCCCTGCGGGCGCAGCTTCCCGCGCAGTACCGATGCGGTGTGTACGGGAATACGGCTGGAAAACTACGGCGAGGGGCATGAGTGCTGGGGCTGCTGTTTCCCGCTGGAAATCAGATCGTGGGACTCCTCGGTAAAAGGCTTGGTGCTCGACCATTATGCTTGCCGCGCGTCCAAGGGTGGGATTATCTATAAGACTACAGCGGAATTCAACCCGGAGAATACCCATTCCGGCTATATCTACACGCTGGATCGCCCCATGATCCTGAAGCTGATCCGGTTTTACCTTACCTTGGAAGGACGGGGATCAGACCTTGCAGACGCTGCCAATACCAATGACGATGTGTTGGAGCGCTACTTTTTGGGAAGCTCGCTGCATAAGGGCAAGCGCACCTATGCGTTTAGCTGGAAAAGCAATAAAACCGGCTTGCGGGATAAAAGGATCTTCTTCGAGCGGTACCTGACGCTCAATCCGGAGCAGCCCGAAGACTGGTGGCGGGAGAAAATACAGGCACTTACTCCGCTGCCGACTGCCCAGCCGAAGCAGTGCCCTCATTACCGTGGGGTTATTAAAAGGGGCAGGGAATACCTGATCTCCTGCGAGAAATGGCGAGGGCCAAAGACAACCTACGAGCTCAAGAAAGACGCACAGCATTGCGCTGATCGGAGCTGCTTGTGCGATGGACAATATCAAAGCTGTCTGTTCTATAAACAGGCAGAAAGGGACGGTGAAAAAATGAGTATGGAATATCCGCAGCCGGGCGAGGGAATGTGTCCCTGCTACGGCGGCGCAAGGGCGAAAAAGGGCGGCGGACATCTGATCTGCTGCGGCAAGTGGGAAAGCCCGATGCCCGATGATGGTACATACCTGCAGCAGATCAAGATGTGCTGCGGTGAGGATCTGGATAAATGCCGCTTCTACCTGCTGTGGTGGCTGCGGGAAAACGGTCACGGCGAGGAAGCCAGCGGAAAATCCGATGGCGAGCTGCGGAATATCTACCGGGGATATCAGCTGAAGAAGGAGCTGGCGGAGGAAAAGGAGACCGGTATTCAGCCGGCACCCGCGGCTCCTGCTCCGGATAAGCCGGAGCACCCCCGCTCCCCCGAGGAGCTGGCGGTCGCCATTGGCTTCTATAAGGCACAGACGGTGCAGAACATTATTGAGATCGGGCGGTGCCTCATTGAAGCCAAAGCCCAGCTGGAACATGGGCAGTGGACGAGCTGGCTTGCGGAAAAAGCGGAAATTAGCCATGATCAAGCGAATAGGTTTATGCAGCTGGCTAATGAGTTTGGCTCAAATTCCGCAACGTTGCGGAATTTGAACTACAGTAAGGCACTGGCGCTGCTGGCGGTGCCGGCGGAAGAACGGGACGAGTTTATTGAAGCCACCCACACCGTAGCAGGGCAGGAAAAGACTGTGGACGAGATGAGCGTGCGGGAGCTGAAAAAAGCCATAAAGGAACGCGACGAAGCCCGGCAAACCGCTGCTGTCCGGGATGAAGCCAATGGGTTATTGCGTGCAGATCTAGATGCAGCCAGGCAAAAAATAGCCGACCGCGCCAAGGAAAACAGCCGATTGCAGGTTGAACTGGATAAAGCTAACCGTACCATAGCCGATAAGGAGAAAGCCCTGCGGGAGCTGGAGAGCCGACCGGTAGATGTAGCTGTGACCGAACCCACCGAGGAGCAGCTGGACGAAATGCGTGCGGAGATCCGCCGCGAGCTGGAGCGGGAGATCCCACAGAACATGTATTTATCCGCCAAGGCGGCGGAGCGTGCGGTAGGTGTGCTTAACTCCGCCGTTGATGCGGCACTGGGGCATTTCATTGAGGTGGAACAGACCCGTCCCTATCTCCAGGCGAGCAAGGATATAGAGGAGGCCATCAGCTGGCTGGAGGTCAAGGTAGAGCGCTTGACGGAGCTGAGAGATGCCATGCTGATGGCGGAGCGCCGGCGGGACGAACACGCCAGTGATATCGACTTTTAAGGAGGTACCGAAAATGAAACTGTGGGACAAGCTCCTGGTGGTGATTATCGTAATTGGATCGGTGTTCGTCTTTGCTTGTGTAGCAAATGAAGATATTGAGGCACACCGCAGTGCCGCGGAGGCAGTAGAGGCCGTGATCCTCTCCGAGGGAGAGGTTGCCCGTCGGGAACAGCAGGCATATTACCGCGGTTGGCGGGATGGCAAGCAATATTATCTGGACAGGTTTGGGGGAACATCGTGATGGACAAGTCTCCTTGCTATTGTTGTGAAGACCGTAGTATGCGTTGCCACACCCATTGCGCTGACTATCAGAGCTGGAAGGCATCAAATACCGCTTCAAAGCTCACTAACCAGCGTGATGAGATGAAAGAATATGCTTATGCAAGGGGGACAAGGCTGAACCGTCTTCAGCGCAGTGGCACCGCCCGCGGGAAAAGCTCTTTATTTAGAAATTACAGAAGGAGGTTTATATGACCGGAAGGGATATTGTGAGATACCTTCGCTGGATTGCAGTGAATGACCAGGCGGTGATGTGCCCGCAGCTAGCCAAGGAGGCAGCAGACTATATCGAGGCGGCGATAGGACTAATCTCCACATATGATGATCTGCGAAACCAGATAGAGAGGAAAGGGGGAATACTGCTTGGCAGGGAAAGCACCGGCGAAAAAGAAGCCGGCGAGAAAGTCACCGAAGTTTAAGGGGAAACCGACCCTCCGCCAGATTGCCAATGCGGCGGCGAAAGAGGGCATGACTTACGGGAAGTTCGTGGAAAAATATAAGTTGTGAGGTGGTATTTGATGACGCATTATATCAAGATCTTGTCAGAGTACTTTAATGCAGTAGCGACCGGCAGAAAGAGCTTTGAGGTGCGGTGTAATGACCGCAAGTATGCGGTAGGGGACCGGTTGATTATGCAGGAGGTCGATGAGAATGGCAGGCTGAGTGGGCAGAGTATTGTCTGCAAGATCACCTACATATTTTCTGATACGGAATATATGAAAGAGGGGTATGTGGTTCTCTCTGTGGTGTTTATCCGTAAAAATCCGCTTACTACGCTGGAGGTTTGGGCAGAGACCGGCGAGGAATACTACGCCGTTTACGGCGTTGATGGTACAGATATCTGTGAGAGCTTGTGTCGAGATCCGGAGGATAAGACGGCGGAGCACTGTGATGGCTGCCTGATGCGGCAGCTGATCAACCGCCTGGGTGACATCGAATATTGGGGGAATCTTTCCCGGGGTGAGGATGATGAGTAAGAGCTGTGTCACCTGCGCCTTCTATAAGCCGTTTGATGTGCCGGCGGTCAATGAATCATATGGCATATGGGGCAAGTGCCTGTACGGTGTGCCGGAGGGAGGCACTGGCTACAACGTGTATATCCCGCATGGCTGCTGCAAGCGCTACTCCGAAAAGGAGGGGACGAAAGATGGAAAAACAGAACCTTCCGGCGGGTAACTACACCGCCATTGTCGTAGGAGCCAGAGTGGAGCATTATCCTTCTGGCTCCTATATTGTCCAGCTGCTTCTGTCGGTAACGCAGGGCGAGCTGAAGTACTCCAAGTGCTGTAAGAACATGTTCTATCAAGATACGCCGGAGCAGTTGGCGTTGGCTCGATCGCACTTCGCCCGCATCGGCGGTAAGCTAGGCGACCGCACCACCGTGGATAAGGATGTTCAGACTTTGATCGGAAATGTGTTGCCGGTCACGGTGTATTACACCGATCATGGGAAGCAGCGGGTAGCCGTAAAGGGGCGCATTGGAACGGATGACCCGCAGGAATATCGCAAGGAAGGTAAATACAATGTATGAAAAAATACCTCTTGAATTAAAGCAGCTGTCCCATTGGGTAGGGTGGAAATATATGCAGCGCCCCGGCGAAGATCATAAACGTAAAGTGCCGATCAACGCAATGGACGGTCAGCCGGCAAAGAGTAATGACCCGGTGACCTGGTGCGACTTTGATACGGCTTGCCTCGGAAAAGAACGCTTTGGCTTGGATGGCATTGGATTTATGTTCTCCGGCGATGGGATTTTTGGTATAGATATTGACCATTGCTATGACCCGGAAACGCGGGAGTTGGATCCCGCTGCAGCAGAGATCATCGAGACGGTACAGAGCTATACCGAGCTGTCACCCAGCGGGACAGGTATTCATATCCTCTGCAAGGGAGCTCTGCCGGAGGGGCGCAAGCGCCGCGGTGCAGTTGAGATGTATTCCACTTTACGATACTTTACCGTAACGGGTAATCAATTTGGCTTGGAATACCCTTTTTCAGACTGTACAGAGCGTGTCGCGGTGATGCACCGGAAATACCTCGGGGAAGAAGAAACCGCCGGAGGGGCGCAAAAAGCTGCGCTCCCGATTCCTGCCGGACGGGGCACCAATGCAGACATGACGGTTGATGCCATTCTCCGCCGAATGTTCGACAGCAAGCATGGGCAGAAGCTGCAGGATCTCTATAACGGCTCATGGGAACAGTATGGCATCGGGGACGGCTCTCAATCCTCGGCAGATCAGGCTTTCTGCAACACGTTGGCATTTTGGTGCCGGTGTGATGCGGCGCTGATGGACGCTATATTTCGTCGATCAAGGCTGTACCGCCAAAAATGGGATAAGCGCCGCGGCGCAAAAACATACGGGCAGATTACCATTGATCGTGCGATCAAGGACTGCAGGGATATTTGGGGGCCGCAGGAGCGGGTGCAGCGCCCGGCGCCTGCGGTCCCCCCACCCCCTCAAAATACTTTTAACGAAGTTCCAGTAATGGAAAATACCACGGTAGGTGAGACGGGACAGCGGAGATACTACACCTATGATGATACCGGCAACGCGCAGCGGTTCCGTGATGCCAATGCCGGACTGATCCACTATAACCATGTGGACGGCTGCTGGATCTACTGGGACGGCGTGCGCTGGGCGTCCGATGAAAACGGCGAGATTAAGCGGCGGGCAGATAAGATGCTGGCGGACATGGCAAAGGATCTCAAGGAGATGCAGGATGATCCCGCCTACAACGCCTACAAGAAGCATCTGAGCCGGAGCAGGAGCCACCGGGGAAAAGAAGGGTTTATTGCCGAAGCGCGCCATCTGGAGGGCGTGCCGGTGCTGCCATCGGAGATGGACAGGGCAGGGAACGCCTTTAATGTGCGCAACTGCTTGATCTCCCTGAAGACCGGCAGAACCGCCGAGCACGACAAGAAGTACATGATCAGCAAGCTGGCTCCGGTGACCTATGATGAGAATGCGAGATGTCCACGGTGGGACCGCTTTATTGAGGAGGTCACCTGCGGGGATAAGAGCCTCCAGCTTTATCTCCAGCGCATGATCGGATACTGCATGACTGCCTATACCAAGGAGCAGTGTATGTTTTTCCTTTATGGGAATGGATCCAACGGTAAATCCGTCTTTGTAGATACCATCGCTTATATGCTGGGCGAGTATGCTGCCAGCTGCCAGCCTGAGACGGTGATGATGCGTGACCGTAATAACACTGCCCGCGGAGACCTTGCCCGTCTGAAGGGCGCCCGTATGGTCGTTACCAGTGAGCCAAACGACGGCTGCCGGCTGGATGAGGGCATTGTCAAGCAGATGACCGGCGGTACCGAGAACAAGCTGACTGCACGCTTCCTGTATGGACGGGAATTCGAATTCTCTCCGGAATTCAAGATCGTGATGAGCACCAACTATAAGCCGGTCATCAAGGGAACCGATAACGGCATCTGGCGCCGTGTGCGCCTGATTCCGTTTACTGCGGAGTTCACCAAAGAAAACCGTGACCCACAGCTGACCGAGAAGCTGCGGCGGGAGCTACCCGGTATCCTTAACTGGGCAATCGCCGGTGCCGTTGGCTGGTGTAAGGAGGGGCTGCCGCCCTGTGCCATAATAGACGAAGCAGGACAGGAGTACCGCAGCGAAATGGACCGTGTGCAGCAGTTTCTTGATGATTGTACGACCCGCAGCGAAAGCAGCAGCACGCAGGCATCTACACTTTATAAGTGCTATAAGGCATGGTGCAGTGAGCAGGGTGACCGCTTTCCGGTAGGCTCCACGAAGTTCTTTATGGAGCTGAAACGGCGCTTCAAATCAAGGAAAACCGAGGCTTATAACGAATATATCGGCATCAAAATCAACGATCTTGGCATGGATCTGTACACCAGGGCGGAGAGATGAAAATTCCGCAGCTGGAGGAGATGGATGGATGCACCCACTTTGCAAAAAGTTTTTCATAAGAGCGCGTTTTATGAAATACTTTATAAAAATGCTTCCATTCTTCCATGTCTTCCATTTTCACCATTTTCAGAAAGGAGAAAAGAGAAATGGACGGAAAAGAATACTGCAATAAGAGAGTGATGCTGGGGAAGTATCGCTATCTGATGGCTATGGTTGCACGACGGGGGAAAGAGGCTGCCAGATGGAATGATCTCGCTGCTCGTCCGGTAGGATCCGGCATTGGGTCTGCCCGTACCAAATCTGGCGCCCAGCCTGTGGATATCGGGGCGGCTAAGGTAAATGCTTTAGCGATTGAGCAGGAGTGTGACGAGCTGGCGGAGGAAGCTCGTCGGGAGCGTGATCGGCTGGGG
>ULTN01007053.1_pt1 | contig 18728 bp, 17 predicted proteins | sample 1957681 | NCBI WGS metagenome assembly ULTN01 (sample SAMEA4835736, study PRJEB28245) | human gut metagenome | biome: gut microbiome; material: fecal sample | place: Denmark | collected 2008
GATGCTGTCGCTCTGCGCCTTTGACCAGCGGTGACATTCATCCAGCAGCAGATAAGTGGACTGCCCGTAGGCGCGGCGCTCCTGCGCATCGGCAATCACCTTGCGCACGTCCGCCACGCCGCTGGTGACCGCGTTGAGCTGCACAAACGCGGACTTGGTGCTATTGGCGATAATCGACGCGAGGGTCGTTTTGCCGCAGCCGGGCGGCCCGAAGAAGATGGAGGAAGTCAGCCGATCCGCCTCAATCGCGCGGCGCAGCAGCCGCCCCTCCCCCAGCAGATGACGCTGCCCGATAAACTCCGCGAGCGTCCGCGGGCGCATCCGATCCGCCAGCGGCGCCTCCTGTCCGGAAAAAAGATCCGTCATTGTTTCACCTCAACAGCAAATACGCTCCCGCTCCCAGCAGCAGCAACTGCACCACCAGCAGAATCGGGAAGCCATAGCGAAAATACCAATGCCTCGTTTTATGATGGAAGCAGAACATCCCCAGTGTTCCTCCGAGGCTGCCGAACAGCACCACCGGCAGAAACAGTGTCCTTTCCGCAATCCGCCACGCCCCGCGTTTGGCGCGCCGCTTATCTATCCCCATAAGCGAAAACGCGAGGGTATTGACCGCCAGCAGGTACACCCAAATCAGATTCAACAACCAATTCTCCATAATTACAACCTCCCCAGAGGCTCTGCCTCTGGACTCCGCAAGGGAGTTCCTCCCTTGACCCTTTCGCGCGATTGGGTTGGTGACTTCTCCATACTTCTTCCGCGTGTCGCGCAGGGGTTTCGCGTCCGCAGACGCGATTCCCCCTGCGTGAAAGCAATCAATTTCAATAGAAAAATCAAGCCAGAACACGCACACCGATGGATTCCGTCAGGGGACAAACTTCCCCTGCGCCACCGCCGTGATTCCCCCGTGTGCCGCGCTGTACACCCACCGATGTGCCCCGCGCAGCGCCAGTTCCGCGTGGCATAGCGCAATGCCGCCGTCCAGCAGGGCGCGGTCGCTGATGGTCAGCGCAAACGCTCCGGGCAGCGCTTCCATCCGCCACGGCTGCATGTTCATTGCCGACGGCGCGATTTGCACCAGCTTCGCCACATCCAGCATCATGCCATCCGCAGGAACGGCGTTCATCAGCTTGTCGAGCGGCTTCCGGCGGCGATTCTCCGGCGCTTGAAGCGGCTTCTCCGGCACACCGACCGCAATCACCGCGAGTACCGTTTCGTTCTCCTGCATCGGCAGGCGAATCTGCTTGCGGCGGTATGTGCCGCTCACCCAGCACGTCCCCAGTCCCAGCGCCGTCGCTTCCAGCACGAACGCTTCGCCCAGAATCCCGGCATTCACGCGGCAGAGCGCTTCCGTCCCGCAGGCGATGACCACCGCCGCCATTTTGCAGCCCGTGATGCGCCCCATGCCCAGAATCGTGCCGGTAAACAGCGATTCGTCCACCGGTGTCAGCACCAAGCGCGCACCGGGCAGCGCGCACCGACCGACGACGTAGGACAGTGCCGCGAACGCCGCCGTGTCGGGCGCACCCGCAAAGCTCCGGCAGGATGTGCGCACCAATGCCGCTTGACGCAGTTTCTCCTTCTGCATGGGCGAAAAGAGCGTCTCCAGCGTCGTCATTCCCCCACCTCCAATGGTGTCGGGCGCAGATGGCGGCAGACCGCTCCCACGCGCTCATGCAGCACCAAATCCGCCTGATTGTCCAGCGGGGTTGCGTCGCGGTTGATAAGAACGATGTGCCGCCCGCGGAAGAACCGCAGCAGCGACGCCGCCGGATACACCGTCAGGCTCGTTCCTGCGACGATAAGCAGTTCCGCCTGCTGCAATTGGCGCACCGCCGCGCGAACCGTCGCATCATCAAGCCCTTCCTCGTACAGCACAACGTCCGGCTTGATGATGCCGCCGCAGGGGCATTTCGGCACGCCTTCACTATCCCGGATGTACTCCGGCGGAAAAAAGCGCGCACACTTCAGGCAATAATTCCGGTGGATGCTGCCGTGCAGTTCCAGCACCGTTTTGCTGCCTGCCTTCTGGTGCAAGCCGTCGATATTCTGCGTGATGACCGCCGTCAAACGTCCGCCGGCTTCCAGCTGCGCCAGAAAGCGATGCGCGTCGTTCGGCTGCGCGTCCAAAGGGAGCATTTTCGCGCGGTAGAAGCGGTAAAACTCCTCCGGATGGCGTGCAAAAAAGGTGTGGGACAGAATTTCCTCTGGCGGATAGGCGAACTGCTGATGATACAATCCGTCCTGCGAGCGGAAATCGGGAATGCCGCTCTCCGTCGAAACACCCGCGCCGCCGAAAAACACGATGCGGCGGCTCTCATCAATCCACTGCTGCAATTCTTCGTACATCGTTGTGGGCACCCCTCTCTTGTTTTGTTTCCTATGCCATTTGCAATCAATTCCATTTGGGTTTCGCCTCTGGGGAGACGACAAGGGGGCTGAAATCTTCCAGACGCGCAAAGGCACCAAGGAAATCATCCGTCAGTTCCAGCATTTCGCCGAGTTCATCCAGCAGCTTCGCGGCTTTTCGCCAACCGCTGGCGCTGCACAAGCTCCGCCGTAATTCCCTGATACGACAAATAATGGCGGTCGTCCAGAAAGCTCGCATAGTTCAGCGCCGTCATCGCGCGGCGATTCGTGTCCTGCATATCCATCGTTGGCATGGCAAACTCCTTTGCTCGCAGCAGGAAAGTAATCATTTTCAGTATAGCACACCCCGCCGCGTCATGCAAGACAAACGGGCAAGAAATCGCTGTTTGTCGCGGCTAATCATCTTCCTCTTCACATCAGAAAGGAAATATGCTATAATATAATCGGTAGATTCTTCACAATCGAAGGAGGCATATGATGGATGTCAAGAAGCTGCTTGCTGATGTAACGGCGCTGCCGGGTGTCAGCGGGCATGAGGCGCAGGTCAGCGCGTACTTTGCCGAACAATTCCGTCCGCTGGTGGACGAGGTGACGGTGGACGCGATGTACAGCGTGATTGCGCACAAAAAGGGCAACGGACCGAAAATTATGCTGTGCGCCCATTTGGACGAAATCGCCCTGATGGTAACGCATATTGAGGATGACGGCAGCCTGCGCTTGGGCAATGTCGGCGGGGTTGACCCGCGCATTCTCCCCGCGAGCCGCGTGTGGGTGCATGGGCGCGAGAAGCTGTTCGGCACCATCGGCGCGCTGCCGCCGCATCTGATGAGCGCCGCCGACCGCGAGAACAACTACACGCTGGACAACCTGCATGTGGACATTGGCATGAGCGCCGAACGCGCGAAGGAACTCGTTCGCATCGGCGATTTGGTGACCTTCGACGGGCCTGCCCGCGAATTGCTCAACGATCAGTTCGCATCGAAAACGCTGGATGACCGCTCCTGCGTGGCGATTCTGCTGCGCGCGGCGGAAATGCTGCAAAAGCTGCTCTGCGACGCGGATGTGTATTTCGTCTGCTCGTCGCAGGAGGAAGTCGGCGGGCGCGGCGCAATGACCTCCGCTTTCGCGATTGACCCGGATTTATCTGTCGTGCTGGACGTCGATTTTGCTGAAACGCCGACTTGTCCGCCGCGCTCTGCCCTGCCGATTGACGCCATGATTGTCACGCACGGGCCGTTTGTGCAGCCGAAGCTCAATCAGCGGCTCATCGACTGCGCAAAAAAGCACCATGTGAAGCTGAACGCGAACGTCGCACGCCGCTCCACCGGCACGGACGCGGACGAAATCGGCTTGTCCCGCGCGGGTGTGCCGAGCGTGCTGCTCAGCCTGCCGGAGAAGTACATGCACACGTCGGTGGAAACGATTGACCTGAACACGCTGGAAGAGGGCGCGCGTCTGCTGGCGAATTTCGTCGCGGAACTCGACGAAAGCTGGGAGGATGACCTATGGATTTGAAGACACTGACGGAAATCAACGCTCCCTCCGGGCATGAGCAGGCGATTCGCCGCTTTCTGCTGGATGAGCTGAAAAAGCTGGGCTTTGCGCCCGTCCTCGACCGCATGGGCAACGTCGTTGTCGTGAAGGAAGGCACGGGCGACGCGCCCCGCAAGCGCGTGATGGTCAGCGCGCATATGGACGAAGTGGGGCTGATTGTCACCTCCGCCACGGAGGATGGCTATCTGCGTATTGCCGCGGCAGGCGGCATCGACCCGCGCGTGCTGGTTTCCAAGCGCGTCACCGTCGGGGAGGACAAGCTGCCCGGCGTCATCGGCGCTGTGCCGATTCACCTGCAATCCGCCGCCGAGCGCAAGCATGTGCTTTCGATGGATGAGCTGCTGGTGGACATTGGCGCGAAGGACAAGGACGAAGCCGAGCGCAAAGCCCCGATGGGGACGTACATCTCCTTCGATACGCCCTATGTGGAATACGGCGACGGCTTCGCGTGCGGCAAGGCATTCGACGACCGCGTCGGCTGCCTGTCGCTGCTGCGTTTGCTGCAAGAAGAACTGCCGGTTGACCTCGTGGCTTGCTTTGTGTCCGAAGAGGAAGTCGGCTGCCGCGGCGCGAAGGGGGCGGCGTTCCAGCAGGAACCCGACATTGGCATTGTGCTGGAAGGCACGACGTGCAACGACCTCGGCGACGTACCGGAGACTGCGCACGTCTGCGAAGCTGGGCAGGGCGTCGCGGTGTCGTTCATGGATGGCGCGTCAATTGCGAACCGAGCGTTGTTCCGCAAGGCGCTGGACGTAGCGAAGCAGGAGAACATTCCGCATCAGGTGAAGCACAGCGTATCCGGCGGCAACGACGGCGGCGCGATTCAGCGCGCGCGGGAGGGTGTGCCGGTGGTGGTGCTGAGCGTACCGTGTCGGTATATTCACTCGCCGTCGTCGGTGGTGAAGCTGTCGGATGTGGAGAGCCAGTTTGCGCTGGTGAAGGCGCTGGTCAAGGCACTGTAAGCGCGGGCGACCTCATCCGACTTCGCTTCGCTCAGCCACCTTCCCCAGAGGGGAAGGTTTTGGATGTGCGCAATCTTCCTTGCCTTCCCCCTTGGGGAAGGTGTCGCCGCAGCGACGGATGAGGTTGGAGCAGCACGCGCAAACTGTTTGAAAGTGTCAGCAACTCAATCGCGAAAATGGGTCAAGGGTCGAAGCCCCTTGCAGGGTCAAGGGACAGCGTCCCTTGTGGGGTCAAGGGGCAACGCCCCTTGCGCCTCCCTCAAGTAAAGGAGAATAATGATGTTGGAATTGTTGAAGAAGGTGCTCAAACCGGTCGCGCCGTCGGGACTGGAAGAGCCGGTGGCGGCGGTCATCCGGGAAGAGGTTGCGCCGTATGTGGACAGCATCGAGACGGATGCGCTGGGCAATCTGATTTGCGTGAAGAACGGCACGGAGGCGAATCCGGAGAAAATCATGCTGTCCGCGCACATGGATCACATCGGCTACATCGTCACGGGCATTGAGAAAGAGGGCTTCCTGCGCGTGACGAACGTCGGCGGTATCAGCCCGACCATGAGCCTGACGCGGCATGTGTCCTTCCCGAATGGCGTGCAGGGTGTTGTGGTGTCCGAAGTGAGCAAGGACACGGCGATGAAGGACTTGTTTGTGGACATCGGCGCACAGGACAAGGCGGACGCCGAGACGATGGTGCAGATTGGCGACGTGTGCGTGTACGCGAACGACTGCTTCCAGCTGGGGGCGAACCGCGTCGCAAGCCCCGCAATGGACGACCGCGCGGCGTGTGCACTGCTGATTCGCTTCCTGCAAACCGTCGGCGCGACGAAGCAGACCATCATTGCCGTTTTCTCCGTGCAGGAGGAAGTCGGCTGCCGCGGCGCGAAGGTGGCGTCGTTCGCGAAAGCGCCGGACAAGGGCATTGCCATTGACGTGACCGCGTGGGGCGACACCCCCGGCACGAAGCAGCCGGACATTAAGCTCGGCGAGGGCATTGCCGTGAAGGTGATGGATCGCGGGAGCATCTCGAATCCGGATTTGCGGGAAGCGCTGCTGGCGGCGGGTGCGCAGGCGGGTGTGAAAACCCAGCGCGAGGTGCTGCCGTTCGGCGGGACGGATGCGTCGGCGATGCAGACCAGCCGCGGCGGGATTCCGGTGTGCACGCTGTCGATTCCGTGCCGGTATGTGCATTCGGCGTGCGAGGTTATCGACCTTCGCGATGTCGAGGGCGGCGCTGCTCTGTTGAAGAAGTATTTTGAAGCGTAATCGCTTCTGAATCCGCAGGGGGGAATCGCGTCTGCGGACGCGACCAGAGGGCAGTGAAAACAGACGAAGTCTGCGAGCGCCCTCTGGACTCCTTCGGTTTCGGCTCATCTCCATACTTGGTTTTTGCGCTGATTTTTTATTTTGGTGTACCATTTCATTGGAAGGGAGTTCCTTCATGACCGCATTCCTTGGCGTTTTGTATCTGCTTGTGTTTCTCGCGGCGGGGTGCACATGCGTGCGATTCCTGCTGCCGCGGAAGTCGCTGCTCACGCGCGTGTGGCTCGGCGTCAGCTTGGGGCTGCTGCTGATGATGTGGCTGCCGGCGCTGATTGCGTTCGCGGTGGATTTCACATGGACGGCGCATTTGCTGGCGCTGATTCCGCTGGCAGGGCTGACGGCGGGGTGCTTCTTTTTGCGTGACCCTTCGCCGGTGAAAAAGTGGGATGCGCGGGAAAAGCAGCTGGCCGGGCAGATGCTGATGGTTGTGCTGCCGCTGACGCTGCTGTCAGGGTATCTGCAATACACGCACTGCCTGCGCGTCGGAAGTGACGGCGGCTGGTGGGTCGGGCAGAGCACTTACGGCGATTTGCCGATGCACATGTCGTTCATCACGTCGCTGAAAAACGCTGCTTTTCCGCCGGATTATGCGCTCTTTCCCGGTCAGCGGCTGTCATATCCCTTCCTGACGGACAGCCTGTCTACGTCGCTGTACCTGATGGGATTCTCGCTGGAATGGGCGATTGTCGTGCCGGGTACATTGATGATGGCACTGTGCTTCACGGGCGTGATGGTGCTGGCGCGGGAGATGACCGCCGGGAAAAAGACGATTATCCTCGCGACGCTGCTGTTTTTCTTGAACGGCGGTCTGGGCTTCCTGTACAACTTTGACCTTGCGGGTGGCACACTGAACAATCCGTTCAGCACGGTCATCGAGCGAATCCGCGAAATTCTTGACGGGTACTACGCCACGCCGACGAATCAGCCCACGCCGTACAACCTGCGCTGGTCAAACGTGATTGCCGACCTGATGGTTCCGCAGCGGACGCTCCTCGGCGGATGGTGCATGGCGCTGCCGTGCTTTTATCTGCTGTTTACGTCCTTTGCGCCGGAAAAGCGCCCGGCGTTTGCGCAGCGCATTCGGCAAACGGGACTGCTGGCGGTCTGGGCAGGCGCGCTGCCGCTGATTCACACGCACTCGTTCCTCGCGCTGGGGCTCTGCTCGCTGGGCATGATGGTGTACGACCTGATTCACGACAAAGAGCGCTGGTCGCAATTGCAGTGGTATCTGGCGTATGGCGTAATCGCCGTGGTGCTGAGCGCGCCGCAGCTGATTTGCTTCACGTTCGAGCAGGTGTTCCAAGGCACGGGCAGCGGGAACAGCTTCCTGCAAATTTGGCTCAACTGGGTCAACGGGTATGAATCAAACGGTGAATTTGCGTTCCGCGACCTGTACTTCTGGTTCTACCTGAAGAACATCGGTCTGCCGTTCCTGCTGCTGATTCTGGCGCTGTTCGAGCGGAATCCGAAGCATCGACGGCTGTTCGCGGGCGCGCTGCCGATTATCCTTGCGGTAGAGCTGGTGCGCTTTCAGCCGAACATCTACGACAACAACAAGCTGATGTATCTGGCGTGGCTGCTTTGCTGCATGATTGTGGCAGACTGGTGCTGTGATGTCTGGCATCGGCTGAAAGGGATGCGCGGGCGCGGCGCGCTGGCGGTTGTAACGGCGATTGCGGTGTTCCTGTCCGCGGGGCTGACGCTCTGGCGCGAGTGCGTCAGCAACTATCAGGCGTTTTCCGCGTCGGCGGTGGAAGCGGGGGAATTTGCCCGCGATAACACGCCGGAGCATTCCACTTACATGACCGGGACGCAGCACCTGAACCCGATTGCGTCCATCGCCGGGCAGAACATCGTCTGCGGGCCGGATTTGTGGCTGTACTACCACGGGCTGGACACGAGTGAGCGCAAAATGGACATTGCGAGCTTCTACACCGACCCGGAGGCGAATCTTGACCTGCTTGAAAAGTACGACGTGGACTACATCTACGTCAGCAGCTACGAGCGGAGCAGCTATGCGGTGGATACGGATACGCTTGACCGCCTGTTCACGCGCGTATTCAGCAACTGGGAAGCGACGATTTACGCCGTGCATCCCTCATCGGAAACGGAGGACATGGGCAATGGAGCGTCTGCTGCGCTTCGCGGTGGAGCATGACCGGGTGATACGCCTGATGTTCATGCGGGATGGGCGGCTGTTTCAAGTCAATGCGCACATTGTGAGCTACGACGACAAGCAGGTGTCGTTCGTGACGACCCGTTCACCGCGAACGCAGGTCATCAGCCGCGAGGAGCTGCTTGCGGTGGATTTCCGCCGCGGGGATGATGGGCAAACTGTGTAATCCTGTGGCGCAGGATTGCATTCGGCGCAGGAGGTTCGCCTCTGCGGAGGCGACCAAAGGGCAATGAAAACAGACGAACGTCTGCGATCACCCTTTGGAAACCTTCGGTGCGCACTCCCATGTTTCTTGAGCTTTACCGAAAGTTTTTTAGTTAGTGTTCTTTGGGGTCATCAAAATAAAACAACTAAAATAACCAAACTGTAACTTCCGAAGGCGGGCGAAGCAGTCCAGAGGGCGACCGCAAAGCCCTCTGGTCGCGCCCGCAGGCGCGAAACCCCTGCATCAAACAAAAACAAGTTGCTTATACATCATCACCAGCATACACCATGCTGAAAGCAAGGAAAGGAGCGAAGGATGGAGCAAGAGGAAAAGAAACCCACGACACTAACCGGCGTCGATTTGTCCCAGACAGCATCGCTGCTGCTGCCATGGACGCATGACCCGTGGGGCAAGCTGCGCCCGCCGCTGTCCGAGGAAGCGCTGTGCATGAGCGCCGAACTCGCCAGCGCCGCGTATGGCATGGCGATTGAGCCGTGGGTCGAAGCCGGCTGGCGCGACGTGACCATTCAGGTGGATGGCGAACTGACTGCCCTGCCGCCGAATAACCCCTTGAGCGCCGAGTGGCGGAAATACTGGGTGCGCGCGCGCCTGAAACCCGTCAGCGCGCTGGGACAGATGCTGGGCGCGCTGCGATTGAGCAGCAGCAATAACACCACCGGCAAGGCGGTCGTGATGCTTCATCCCGCGCTGGACGGGCGCTACGTCGTCGCGGTTGGGTTCATGGGCACGGGTTCGCGCTTCTACGACTGGTTCAGCAATTTCCGCATGACAACGCAGGACGGGATGCACCGTGGCTTCCTGGAGCTCGCGCGGCAGTTCGAGGCGAATGAGGAGAAAATTTCCTTTCCGGAAACAGCGGAAGAGCTGGGGCTGGAAAAGCTCACCCTGCGCGACATTCTGCAGAACATGCGAAGCCCGAACAGCCGCTTTGTCCTCTGGGGCTGTGGGCACAGCCAGGGCGCGGCGATGATGCAGGTGTACGCGCACCTGAAGATGAACGAAACGGGCATCTCCGCGCGCAACCTCATCGGCTACGGCTTCGCGTCCCCCACGGTGATGGCGGGGAGGGCGGTTCGCGACCCATCCGCCTATCCGCTGTATAACATCCTCAACAGCGACGACCTTGTCCCCCACTGCGGCGCGGCGGTGCACCTCGGCATGTGCCTGAAATATCAGGCGACGGAGAATCTGCGCAAAAGCTGCTACAACTGGAAGCGCGACGAGAAATCCGTGCAGGCACGGCTGGCAATCCGCCCCGTTCTCTGGAAGATGGTCGATACGCCGACGTGCATCATCGGCGGCATGGCGCTGCTGATGGCGCTGGGGCGCGTCAGCGGGGCGGATTTCCTCAAAATGCTGGGACTGGGCGGCTTCCTGCCGCTTGACCGCGCGCTGGAAAAGGCGGATGCGGAGGATTTTGTCCGCGGGCTGAACCAGAAGGCAGCGGCGGCATACGAGTCCGTGACCGGGCATCCAATCGACATGGGGCAAGTGTCGGACGAGGCGAACGCCATGCAGCGCATCATCGACCACTTTGGGCTGCTTTCGTTCATCGACGCGGCAAAAGCGCTGATGACCTGCCCGCACTACATGATGGCGCACCCTGAAGAGGGGTACATCGGCACATATTTCTATATCGTCATGAACGGAATTCAGGATTTTGTGCCGTTCATCTGGCGTTCGGGCGATCCGCCGCGCCGCATGACGGTGGAGCAGCTGCCGCATGACATGGTGACACAGGACATGCCGGGGCTGTACAACCGCCGCCTGCAAAAACCCGACCGGCGCAAGCACCTGCCGATTACGCGGCGTGACCCGCGTCCGGGCGGCGACACGCGCCATCACCTGCCCCTGCTGACGGCAGGGACGGTGCAGCCGAACGAGAAGATCTACCCGGTGGAAGACATTGAACTGCGATAACCCACAATCATAAGAAAAGAGGCTTTTCCCATGTCCGATTACCGCATTGAAACCAAATGTGTTCAGGCAGGCTACACGCCCGGCAACGGCGAACCGCGCCAAATTCCGATTATCCAGTCCACCACCTTCAAATACGCCACGAGCGAGGAGATGGGCAAGCTCTTTGACCTCGAAGCGTCCGGGTATTTCTATTCCCGCCTGCAAAACCCGACGTGCGACCACGTTGCGGCGAAAATCGCGGCGCTGGAGGGCGGCAGCGCAGCTATGCTGACCGGCTCCGGTCAGGCGGCGAACTTTATGGCGCTGTTCAATATCTGCGAGGCAGGCAGCCACATCGTCGCGTCGTCCTCCATCTACGGCGGCACGTTCAACCTGATTGCCGTGACGCTGAAGAAGATGGGGATTGACTCCACTTTCGTCTCCCCCAACGCGACGGACGACGAACTTGACCGCGCCTTCCGCCCGAACACGCGCGCCATGTTCGGCGAAACGATTGCCAATCCCGCGCTGACCGTGCTGGACATTGAGAAATTCGCTCAGGCGGCGCATCGGCACGGCGTTCCGCTGATTGTGGACAACACCTTCCCCACGCCCGTCAACTGCCAGCCGATTCGCTGGGGCGCGGACATTGTGACCCACTCGACGACAAAGTACATGGACGGCCACGGCGCTGCGCTCGGCGGCGTCATCGTGGACAGCGGCAATTTCGACTGGATGGCGCACGCGGAGAAGTATCCGGGGCTCTGCACGCCCGACGAAAGCTACCACGGCATCACCTACGCCGAGAAATTCGGCAATGCGGGCGCATACATCACCAAATGCACCAGCCAGCTGATGCGCGATTTGGGCTGCGTGCAGTCCCCGCAGAATGCGTTCATCCTCAATCTGGGGTTGGAGAGCCTGCATGTGCGGATGCCGCGCCACTGCGAGAACGCGATGGCGGTCGCGCAGTTCCTCGAAAAACAGCCGCAGGTGGCGTCCGTCAGCTATCCGCACCTGCCGTCCAGCCCGTACTACGCCCGCGCGATGAAGTACATGCCGAACGGCGGCTGCGGGGTGGTGTCGTTCGTCTTGAAGGGCGGACGTCCCGCTGCGGAGGCGTTCATGAAACGGCTGACTTTGGCGGCGATTGAGACGCACGTCGCCGACGCGCGGACGTGCTGCCTGAATCCGGCGACCTCCACCCATCGGCAGATGACCGAGGAGCAGCTGGCAGTTGCGGGCATTCCGGCGGGCATGGTACGCATCAGCGTCGGACTGGAGAGCAAGGACGACCTGATTGCCGACCTTGCGCAGGCGTTGTCCGGCATCGAAGCATGAGCGCGTACATCAATCGGTATTTCCTGCTGATGGCGGTGTTTTTGCCCCTATGGTGTATCATTCGCCGCCCTTGGAAGCGCTGGAGCCTGCACGAAGGCTGCCTGATGGCGTTCGCGGCGCTGTTGTTTTCGCTGCTGTGCCTGGTGCTGCGCGGCACATGGGCTGCGCCGGGGGATATGCTGGCGTCCGCGCTGCACCGGCTGCGGACGGGCGAGGGCATTCAGCTGCGGCTGTTCCGCACCATTACGCGGCAGCTGCGGTACGCCCGGCAGGAGGAGATGCTCATTAACATCTGGGGAAACATCCTGCTCTTCATCCCCTACGGCTTCTTCCTGCCGCTGCTGTGGAAGCGGTATCGCCATCCGCTGCAACTTTCGCTGATGTGCCTGCTGCTGCCCTTGAGCATCGAAACGTGCCAGTTGTTCATCCGCCGCATGACGGATGTGGATGACCTGCTGCTGAATTTCGCGGGCGGGATGATTGGCGGCGGGTTGTTCGCGCTGGTGCATATGATATTCCCCAAATTCACTGATAAGGCGCTTGTGCGCGGATAAGCAAACGAAAACGTCCCCTTCCGGCAATGGAACGGGACGTTTTTACTATTTGGGGATATGTGCCGCGAATTTTTCGTGCTGGCTAACGTAAGTGGAATGCAGCGGGCAACAATTCTCGCATTGCCTTACCTCCCACTCGTTTCCCTTAAATTATGCCATAAAATAAGGGAAACGTCAACCGATTAAGGGAAAAAGCCCTGATACTATTTCCGAATCAAAAGGGAGCCGATGAATTTGGAAATCGTATCATATCATCCCCGAAATACTTGACGATGCCTGATACGATACGAACATTTTTCACACACAGTTTACCAAACATAAAAAGGTGTATTTTCTCAATCCGTATAACGGATATGGTTTTCTTTGCACCACTCTTCAGCTGCTGAACTTAAATGTGCCAACTCATATCTATACCAATCTGTATCAAGGAATTCTTTTTCAATCGCAATTAGGAACTCACGATCCATATCCTTTGCAGATAATTGAGATAAAAATTTAACCGTCTTTCGAGATAAATAAACCTGCGCATATTTCATCTCCAATGCCGGAATATCTACACGAAAGCAAGGAACATAGTGTCCATAGCATTGAGCAATGACGCTCGGCAGCGAATGAACATCGCAATCAAATACACTCCCCAATTTTTCAGCATCAATCATTTGAGACTTTTTTTGTCAAACCACCAAAGATCATAGTCTGTTTTGCAATATGGAAACCATCGTCCATAGTGCGCAATTTCCTTTATGTTAACCATTGTTTTTACCTCCAATTTCAATAAGTAATTGTACCACCATACCAAATATGAAAAGTATGCGTACTACCGATATTCTACCATCAACGTTTCTTCACTGTCAACCATGCCGATAATACTACTTCCAGAAAGCGAAAACGGCGAAAAAAACGTCCCCTTCCGCCATTGGAACGGGACGCTTTCGTTATTTCTGTTTCTTATGATACCCGCAGTCGCAGTACGGTCCGCCGGACGCAAGCGTGTATTCGCGCACAAAGTCCGACGTTTCACCAGCTTCCGCCATCGTGTAATCCAGTCGGCACATGGCGGGCGTGAGGTCATACAGCCCCAGTTCCTTCGTCAGCACGCAGATGCCGCATTTGGTGAACCGCGCCTCGTAGCCGCTGCCGTCCGCGTAGGGCAGATAGTCCATGTTCCACGAGTAGGGGTTGCGGTCGGCGGCGCGGAGCTTCTCCGCCTGTTTCATCCCCGCAATGTCCTTTTCGGAGAACTTGTTCTTCCCGCTCTTGCGGCAGAACCAGCGCATCGCGGGCGTCATCATGGACTTCGCGTAGTAATCCGTCAGCGTCTGCACGGTCGGGCGCTTGGGCATATGCAGCACATACGCGCAGAGCATCGCGCAGTTGACGATGTTCATCTGGAAGCGGTCGCCCGGCTCAAAATCCGGCACACGCGCGATAATCCGCCGATACTCCTGCTTCGCCGCATTCTCCGTTGCCTTGGCGGATTCCGCCGACTGCCCCAGCACCGCCATCAGCTGCCGCGTAAACGAGCGGTGAAACAGCATCCACATGCCCATCGGCATTCCTGCATACTTCATGAACCTGCCTCCCCTTGCATTTGCGAATGAGTTTGTTATGTCAAACTCATTGTAGCGCATTTAGGGGCGGTTGGCAAGGGGAATTGCAAAATTTTTGTCAGAACAGCGAGTTGCCATCGGCACAGTAATATTCGCAGAAGCCGCCGCCGATGACTGCCGCCAGCCCCAGCAGGAAGCGCAAGCCGACGGGTATGGATTTGACAGCATCCACAACGCCTTGCAGCTGCGGTAATATAGTCGTCTCATCAATATCCACAGTGTTCAGAACCGATAATTCCATAAAATTTATATCCAGCTGTAACCGAAGGCTCTCCAAGAAACTTGACTCACCAAACCAGCCAACGACGCCCTCCACCATACCTTGAATGCACAGTGCGCCGCCCACCATGCCCACAAACGAAGCAATCGCCCCCAAACATGGTTTATAGCCGCACGGCAAAGTTGTTACAGATGAAGTGGCGATGACTATATTGAATAGCGGGTAAACCAAAATTGCATAAAACGCAATACCAATCGGCAGGAGTAGCAGCGTCCAGAGTTCGTTTGTCGGGAACTTTTTGATGATTAACTCAACAATCAGTCCAACAACCCAAAAAATCGCCACCAGCACCAACGTCAGCAGCGCAGGCATAAATGGAAACCACGCATTACTCGTCGCGAAGAGCCAATTCACAATCACGCCTACGACAAGTACTGCCGGGAGAATCCACCAAAGCGTCTCATTTTGCAGCAGGGTCATGGTAATAGCCACAGGCGCAAGCAGCCATGTCATAGCATATTGCGCCATGATGAACAGCAGCGCCAGTCCCAGCACAACGCAGCAGAAAACGCCAAACCCCGTTCCAGTCGCCACCGGCACCAGTTCAATCAGAATGTACATCCTCTATTTCCTCCCCTATCCGCCTAATAAATTCGCTCCGGGGGCAAAACGTGCTGCCTTGCACCCGGAGCGTTGTCTTTGGTATGCGGAATTTTATTGCAGGTCGCGGTAACGGTAGTACGTCACTTCGTAGCTGTCCTGCTCATAGCTGACCGTTTCGTTCCACCAGTAGTTTTCATAGCGCTGATGTCCATCCGCCGTTCCGTTCTTAGAAAGCGGCTCATAGCTGCTCATGTATTCCCAATTTCCAGTACCCGGCTTATAGTTGGAGCCCGTATACTCAGTATAGGAATAGTACCATTTGTTGTAACCTGTGTTATAGTAGTGCCAGCGGGAGTAATGGTACACAGGAATCGAGTACGTTTCCGTCTCCACCCTCGTTTCCACCTGACGAGTGGCGCTGCTGCTGACCGGAGTGGTAGACCACTGCGTCCATGCAGACCACTGCGGCGGCGGGGTCGGCGTTGTCGTAATCGTAGGTGTAGGTCTTTTCGTAATCGGCGGCGTCGTCACAGGCGGATTCGTCACAGGCTGCTTCGTAACGGGCGGATTCGTCACCGGCTGCTTCGTAACGGGCGGATTCGTCACAGGCTGCTTCGTGACGGGTGGCTTCGTCACCGGCGGATTCGTAACGGGCGGCTTCGTCGTCGTGGTACTTGTGTTGTTCGAGGCGGAATTGCTGCTGATGAGCGCTGTTTTCTCATTCGAGGACAGCTGCCGCCCTTCCTTGGTCGTCGCGGCGACATAGTAGGTATAATTGTAGTTCGCGTACGCCGACGTGTCCTTGTAGGACAGCGCCGAGCCGCTGTAAATCAGCTGGAAGTTCTTGTCGTAATTGGTGCGGCGGCGATAGAGGCTGTAATTCGTCGCGCCGCTGACGGTCGTCCACTCCAAGCTAACCGCATTGCCGCTGACGTTGGCATACAGCGTCGGCGGATAGACCGTCACGGTCGTGTTCGCGTTATTCGGCGCAGACGTAGGCGCCGCTGTCGGGGCAGGTGTCGCCGCCGCGGAGGTCTGACGGCTCCACGCCAGCGCATACAGAATGCGGTTCTGCGCGTCCATGAAGTTCAGGCACTGCTGATACTGCGCTGCCGCTTCCGCATAGTTCCCTTCGTTTTCCGCCACGCGCCCATTCAGGTACGCCGCCCATTCCGCAACGCTGGGAATGTTGACGCCGTTCGCGCGGAGGTTCGTCAGGCGCTCATCAAAGCTCGTGTTGATGACAAGCGCGTCGATATACATCGGAATCAGCGTGTAGTTATTAGCCGACGCATCCGCAAGCCCCAGCGTGTAGTAATAGAAGGCGTTGCTGCCCTCGTAATTGCCAAGTTTCTGGAAGTCTTCCGCCAGCGTCGTGATGTTCACTGAATCATCCTGCAGGTTCATCAAGTAACGTTCCAGCCGCGAAAGCGCATCCTGATACCGCTCCGCAATCGTCCCCTGCGTTTCCGCAAAGACGACGCCCGTCAGCACCAAAGCCAGCGCCACCATAGCCGCTACCAAGCGTGAGAATCTTTTCACGTTCTTTTCCTCCTACTTCTTCCCGCTCATTTTGCGATTTTTCTCTGCCGTGGTCTGCTTCCCACAGACTGCCCTCCGGACGCATAGCGGTGCAGGCTGCGTCCGGAGCGTGTCTTTTGTGGGGCGGAAAGCAAACCGCAATAAGTGGAAGGGGGCGGGCTTTCCGCGGCAGGCGTCGCGTAACCGGTGTATTCGATGCCTGTCCCGAATTTCTTCGGCATTTTTAGCATACCACGAAGTGCGGTTGCATGGTAGTCCACTTTTTCGCGATTTTCTGCCACTTTTCCAAAAACGACAAACACCCCCGCACCACGTTCGGCGCGGGAGTGCAAGGAAACATCAGAAATTGCGGGACATATCGTACTTAGAATAGAACTCTTTGCGGAAATCAAGGAAGCAGTCGTTGGCGATGGCTTCGCGAATCTGCTCCATCAGGTGAATCAGGAAGCGCAGGTTGTGAATCGACGCAAGCCGTCCGCCGGTGATTTCGCCCGCCTTGAGCAGATGGCGCACATACGCGCGGGAGAAATGCTGGCAGGCGTAGCAGTCGCATTCGGCGTCAATCGGGCCGAAATCGTGCGCGTACTGCGCGTTCTTGACGACGACGCGCCCCTTGCTCGTCAGCACCGTGCCGTTGCGGGCGATTCGCGTCGCCAGCACGCAGTCGAACATATCCACGCCGCGCAGCACGCCCTCCAGCAGGCAGTCCGGCGTACCGACGCCCATCAAGTAGCGCGGCTTGTTGACCGGCATGTACGGCGCGATTTCATCCAGCATCTCGTACATCACGGGCTTGGGTTCACCGACAGACAATCCGCCGATGCCGTAGCCGATGAAGTCCATATCCGCCAGCGTCTTGGCGCTCTCAATGCGCAAATCCTTGTAGAACGCGCCCTGCACGATGCCAAACAGCGCCTGATCTTCCTTCGTGTGGTGCTTTTTGCAGCGCTCCGCCCAGCGGTGGGTGCGCTCCATGTTGATTTTCGCGGTGTTGTAATCGCAGGGGTACGGGCTGCACACGTCGAACGCCATGCAGATATCCGACCCTAACTTCTGCTGGATATCCATCGACTCTTCCGGCCCGATGAAGTGGCGCGAACCGTCCAGATGGCTCTGGAACGTCACGCCCTCCTCCTTAATCGTGCGGATGCCGGCGAGCGAAAACACTTGGAATCCACCGCTGTCGGTCAGAATCGGCTTGTGCCAGTCCATGAAGTTGTGCAGGCCGCCCGCCTCCTGCACGAGGTCTTCGCCGGGGCGCAGGTGCAGGTGGTAGGTGTTTGACAGCAGAATCTGCGTGCCGATTTCCTCCATCTCGCGGGGCGTCATGGCTTTCACGCACGCTGCCGTGCCGACGGGCATGTAAATCGGCGTTTGAATGTCGCCGTGCGGCGTATGCAGCACGCCCAGTCGCGCGCCTGACTGCTTGCAAATGTGCTTAAGTTCATAGGAAAAAGGTTGTGTCACGGCTCAATTCCTCCGTTGTCCGGGATGTCGGGGTTCAAAATCGCTTCGGCAGAGTTGTTGAAGCGGATGGCCATATCGGTCAGTTCTTCAGCATAGCAGTTCCAAATGGAGCCGCACGGAAGGTTCTGGAAGGTCATGATTTCCTTGCGCGTCGGATGCTCGAACACCAGCCGGTAGCCCCACAGGGCAATCTGCTGCCCCGCAATGCCGCGCCCGTACTTATTGTCGCCCCACAGCGGCGCGCCCATGTTCGCCATCTGCACGCGGATTTGGTGATTCCGCCCCGTTTGCAGGCGGATGGCACACAGCGCCGTGCCGTTCTTGCGCGCAAGGCACTCGCCGGACAGCATCGCCAGCTGCGCGCCCTTCTCGTCCGCGTCGCAGATTTCGACCTTGTTGAGGTACTCGTTCTTTTTCAGGTAGTCGATGCAGGTGAAGCGGTCTTTGACGCGCCCCTCGACGACGCAGAGGTACTCGCGCCCCATCTCGTGCTCACGCATCTGCGCAGACAGCCGGGACGCCGCCTTGCTCGTGCGCGCGAAGACCATCAGCCCGCCAACCGGGCGATCCAGCCGGTGCACCAGCCCCAGATACACCGCGCCGGGCTTGTTGTACTTGATTTTGATGTACTCCTTGAGCTGCGTGAGGATGTCGGTATCGCCCGTCTTGTCCGCCTGCGAGAGCATGTTCGGCGGCTTGACAGCGACGATGACGTGGTTATCCTCGTACTGCACGTCGATATTCGCCAGCTGATGCAGCGGGAATTCGTTCATTTGACCGACCACCTTCCGCTTGCGCCGCAGGGCAACACGCCGCCCGTCGTCACCGGCAGGCAAAGCTCCTGCGCGTCGATGATGCCCCCATGGCGGCTGCTGACGCACTTCATC
>ULTN01000872.1_pt1 | contig 18571 bp, 14 predicted proteins | sample 1957681 | NCBI WGS metagenome assembly ULTN01 (sample SAMEA4835736, study PRJEB28245) | human gut metagenome | biome: gut microbiome; material: fecal sample | place: Denmark | collected 2008
CTGCGCGGCGCAGAAGAGCAGCATCGCGGTCTTGAACTGCGCGACTTCGGTGTCCGTCAGCGTCTCGCCCGCCGCCTTCTTGGCGAAGATGGCTTCAATCGCGGCATCATCCGCCGGCTCATAGACCACATAATTCAGGCCGTGGTCAGACAGACGGCAGTTGTTCTCGTGGAAGTACGCCATGCGCTTTTCCAGCGCCGCCTTCAAGTCCGCGAAGGTGTGGATTTCCATCTCCGCCGCCTTTTCCAGCTTGGCGATGTACGCCATGAAATCCGGCTTCTCGATGTTGACTGCCTTGTCAGGGCGCCATGCGGGCAGCACGTTCGTCTTGAAGGACTTGTCCGCCAGCAGCTTCTGGTGATACTCCAGCGTATCCACCGGGTCGTCAGTGGTGCAGATGGTTTCGACGTTGCTCATGGCAATCAGGCCGCGCGTGGTGTAGCCGGGCTTCTGCAGCGTCTCGTTAGCGAGGTTCCACACTTCGTCAGCGGTCTTGGCGCTCAGCGTACCGTGATAGCCGAAGAAGCGCTGCAGTTCCAGATGCGTCCAGTGGTACAGCGGATTGCCAATTGCCTTGCCGACAACCTCCGCCCACTTGCAGAATTTCTCGTAGTCGCTCGCGCCGCCGGTGATGTAGTATTCATCCACGCCCGCGCAGCGCATCAGGCGCCACTTGTAGTGGTCGCCGCCCAGCCAGACCTTCGTGATGTTCTCGAAGCGCTGGTCTTCCCAAATTTCCTTGGGGCTGATGTGGCAGTGGTAGTCGATGATGGGGCAGGCCGCGGCATAGTCGTGGTAGAGCTTGCGCGCCGTCTCGGTGTTCAGCAGGAAATCCTTATCCATGAAGGTGGTCATACGTCATGAACTCCTTTCAAAAATTGCTACTATATGAAACCGCACCATGCGGGGAAAAGCTTATTTGTCTTGTGCCACCCGTGTTGAGCCTCGCTGGATGATTTCCGCCGTAAAGACGGTTTTTTCCGGCATCTCGCGCCCCTCCAGGACGCCCAGCATCGTTTCGACGATGCGCTCGCAGATAGCAGGCAGACGGTTGTCCACGCTCGTCAGCTCCGGCTCGGTACACAGGCAGAGGTTCGAGTTGTTGTAGCCGACGACGGACAGATTCTCCGGCACGCGCCGCCCGACCGCCTGCGCGTACTTCATCGCGCCAACCGCCAGCACATCCTCGCTCGCAAGCACCGCGTCGAACTGCAAGCCCTCTCGTTCCAGTTCCATCAGACAGTCGCGCACGGCGTGAATGCTGAATTTGTCCGCGTCGAAGCGGCGCATCAGCGTCTCGTCCACCGGCAAATTGTGCGCCGCCAGCGCGTCCCGGCATCCGGCGAGCTTGCGCTGCCCGGAGTTGTTGCTGGAGTGGTACAGGTACAACACGCGCTTGCATCCGCTGTCCAGCAGCTGGTTCATAGCTTCCTTCATCGCGCGCTCGTCATCGCACAGGACGCAGAACACGTTCGGGCACTGGAACGAACCATTGAGCAGCACAACCGGCACATTCGTCGCAGCTTGGCGGATATAGTCGTTCTCCTCCGACTTCTCCTCGATGAACGTTGAGCCCATGAGCACCATGCCGTCCACATGGCGGCTGGTCAGCAGCTCGACGCCCTGCCGGCGTGCCGCGAGATCGCGGTTCGTGCAGGAGAGCAGACAGTCGTAGTGCTTCTGGCGGAAGGCATGCTCCAGGCAAGCCAGCGCGCGCGCCAGATACGGATCAGCCGCATCCGGGCAGAGCAGCCCGATGGTCTTCATCGTGTTCAATCCCAGGCCACGCGCAAAGGCATTGGGTACATAGCCGCAGCCGTCAATGACCTTCATCACCTTCCGGCGCGTCTCCTCCGACACATGGGGGCTGTTGTTCAATACGCGGGATACGGTTGCGATGGATACGCCTGCGTGACGGGAAATATCATAGATGTTCACTCGCGGCATTCCCCCTTCCATTCGCGGTGTGTAAACACTTCCATTCTCCGCGTCAATCCACATTATACACGCTTTTTCCCCCTTTTGCAAGCCTCATTTTCGCGTTTTCGTGCCGACATTCACAGGAAATCCGGCGTACTTTTTCCCAGATTGCATAAATTGCAGGAAATATCGGCGGAACCATTGACGGAAGCGCGAAAAGAGAGTAGAATAAATGCAGGCGTGTTGTAATCGCTTACATGCCTGATGATTTGCCTGATGAATAGATGGAGGGACATCGAAATGGAACGTTTGAATGCTGCGATGGCGCCCGCGCCTGTCCGCCCGGTCAAGGTGCTGCAGTTCGGTGAAGGCAACTTCCTGCGCGCCTTTGTGGATTACATGATTGATATTGCCAACGAGAAGAGCGACTTCAACGGCTCTGTCGCGCTGGTGAAGCCGATTCAGATGGGTACGCTGTTCCCGGCGTTCAAGGAGCAGGATTACCGCTACACGGTCATGCTGCGCGGTCTGGTGGACGGTCAGGCGGTGGAGCAGACGCGCGTGGTCACGTCCGTGGCCGACGCCGTGGATGCATATGCGGACTATGCCCGCTATGCCGATTACGCCAAGCTGCCGTCGCTGCGCTTCATCGTCAGCAATACGACCGAAGCCGGCATCGTGCTGGACGAGACGGATGAGTTCTCCCTCTGCCCGCCCAAGTCCTACCCCGGCAAGCTGACGAAGTTCCTCTTCGAGCGCGCCGAAGCATTCGACTATGCGCAGGACAAGGGGCTCATCATCCTGCCGGTCGAGTTGATTGACGACAACGGCATCATGCTGAAAAAGTGCGTCAAGGCGCTGGCAAAGCAGTGGGCGCTGGGCGAGAAGTTCGAGCAGTGGCTGGAGACGGCGTGCGTGTTCACCTCCACGCTTGTTGACCGCATCGTGACCGGCTATCCGCGCGGCGAAGATCAGGCAATTTGGGAGAAGCTCGGCTATCAGGACAACCTGCTGGACACCGCTGAACCCTTCGGTCTGTGGGTCATCGAATCCCCCCGCGACCTTTCCGACGAACTGCCCCTGCCGCAGTGCGGGCTGCCCGTCATCTACACTGATAATCAGAAGCCCTACAAGCAGCGCAAGGTGCGAATCCTCAACGGCGCGCACACGTCCTTCGTCCCTGCTGCCTTCCAGTGCGGCTACGATATTGTGCTGGACGCGATGAACGACCCGATGATTGCCACCTTCATGCAGAAGACGCTCTACGACGAGGTCATCCCGACGCTGTCCCTGCCCAAGGCGGACTTGATGGCGTTCGCCGAGGCGGTCACGGGGCGCTTCCGCAATCCCTTCATCAAGCACGCGCTGCTCTCCATCTGCCTGAACAGCGTGTCGAAGTGGCGCGCGCGCTGCATGCCTTCCCTGCTGGGCTATGTGGAGAAGACCGGCGAGCTGCCCGCGCACCTGACGTTCTCTCTGGCGAGCCTGATGAGCCTGTACCGCGGCGGCAAGCTGACCGGCGACGGCCGTCTGGAATGCCAGCGCGACGGTCAGCCCTACTACCTGCAGGATGACGCCGCCGTGCTGAACTTCTTCGCCGAGACTTCCAGCGAATCCCCCGAAGAACAGGCGAAGGAATTCCTCTCCAATGAAGCGTTTTTTGGCGCTGAGCTGTGCAAAGTGCCGGGTCTGGTGGAGTCCGTCGGCGCGTCCCTGCGCGAAATCCTCGACAAGGGGATGCGCACGGTCATGAACGAGAAGTTCGGAGTGTGAAAAATGGCTGAACTGCTTCGCATCACCCCGCAGGACAATGTAGCGGTCGCGCTGACCGCCCTGTCCTCCGGGCAGACTGTGACGGTGGATGGCATTGCGCTCACCACGGTCACGGACGTTCCCGCCGGGCACAAGGTGGCGCTTTTCCCCATCAAGGCGGGCGAAAAGGTCATCAAGTACGGCTTCCCGATTGGCTACGCGAAGGAGGATATTCCCGTCGGCGCGCATGTGCATGTCCACAATCTGCACACCGGGTTGTCCGGCGAGCTGACGTATGAATATCACCCGACGTACCCGACGATTCCAGAAATTCCGGCAGCGACGTTCATGGGCTATCCGCGCAAAGACGGGCGCGTCGGCGTGCGCAATGAGCTGTGGATTCTGCCCACCGTCGGCTGCGTCAACGACATTGCCCGCCAGCTGGAGCGTGCGGCGCAGGAGCTTGTCGGCGGCGGCGTGGAGTGTGTCTGTGCCTTCCCGCACCCCTACGGCTGCTCGCAGATGGGCGATGATCAGGAGAATACGCGCACGATTCTGGCGGATTTGGCGACGCACCCCAACGTCGGCGGCGTGCTGGTGCTGGGGCTGGGCTGCGAAAATTCCAGCGCCGCCATCATCGAGGAGCACATGGGCGACTACGACAAGTCGCGCGTGCGCTTCCTCGTCTGCCAGCAGGTGGAAGATGAATTTGCCGAGGCGATGAAGCTGCTGCGCGAACTCGCGGCCAACATGCGGGATGAGCAGCGTGTCCCCTGCCCTGCCAGCAAACTTGTGATTGGCCTCAAGTGCGGCGGTTCGGACGGCTTCTCCGGCATCACGGCGAACCCGGTCATCGGCGGTTTCTCCGACCTGCTGTGCGGCATGGGCGGCACGACGATTCTGACCGAAGTGCCGGAAATGTTCGGTGCGGAAACCATCCTGATGGATCGCTGCAACACGCCGGAGCTGTTCGACAAGACGGTGCGGCTGATTAACGACTTCAAGCGCTATTTCGAGGAACATCATCAGACGATTTACGAGAATCCTTCCCCCGGCAACAAGGCGGGCGGCATTTCCACGCTGGAAGACAAGGCGCTGGGCTGCACGCAGAAGAGCGGTTTCTCCCCCGTGCGCGATGTGCTGGCGTATGGCGAGCGTGTCCACACGCCCGGCTTGAACCTGCTGTCCGCCCCCGGCAACGATCTTGTGGCGGCGACGGCGCTTGCTTCGGTAGGCGCGCAGATTGTGCTGTTCTCCACGGGGCGCGGCACGCCGTTCGCGTGTCCTGTGCCGACGCTGAAAATCGCCACGAACACGCCCCTCGCCACGAAGAAGCACGGCTGGATTGACTTCAATGCCGGTCAGCTGCTGACAGACGGCAAGACGCTGCCGGAGCTTTCACAGGCGCTGATGGAGGACGTGCTGGCGACGGCATCCGGGCGGCTGGTCTGCTCGGAGCGCAACGGCTTCCACGACCTTGCCATCTTCAAAACGGGCGTTACGCTGTAATACGCAAACATCCCGACGAGCATTTTCACTCGCCGGGATGCTTTTTATTTGGTTCGATTACTCAATCCAGAACACGCGGTTGTCCTTGCGCTTCGCCGCTTTCGGGGCTTCGCCGTCGATGTAGCCGACTGCGCAGTGCCCGATGCCTTCCCATTCGCCCTCGATACCCAGCTTTTTCAGCAGCGCCTGATATTCGGGCCGCTCGAATTCTTCCTTCGCGCGGTGAATCCAAATGCTGCCCAGCCCCAGCGAATGAGCCGCCAGCACAATCAGAATCGCCGGTGCGCCGTAGAAGGGGTCGAAATCCGGCTTGCCCATGATTTCCGCATTCGTTTTCGCCAGCTCGTCGCGCAGTTCCTTGTTCGTCACCGCGATGATGATGGCGGACTGCCTGCCCATGCCGCTGGCCGCGTACAGCCCGGCTTCCACAATCTGCGCCAAATCTTCTTTGGCGGGCATCGTCGGCTGAAATTTGCGGATGCTCCGGCGCTCTTCTATTGCCTTGATGATTTCGTTCATGATGCATTTCTCCCTTCTGGTATACTATTTCCAAATGAGAATGCAAGAAATAGTATTATTCTTCTTCGTCCTCTTCCTGATTCAAGAAGGCTTCCCGGAAAATCGTATCCGGGTCAAAGCGCGGGTCAAACGCCAGCGCTTTCAGGCTCTCCCGTCCAACGACGGTGTTCGTGCCGAGACAGTCGTTGGAGCGATAGCCGCAGTCCGGGCAGACGCAGCCCAGATGGTCGCTTTCTGCCTGAATCATGTAGGTGCCGCATTCCTTGCAGGAACAGCGCATTGAATTTCAGTTCCTTTCTTGCTTTTCGTCCGCCCAAATCACCGTGCCGCCGAGGTCTTGCACCACGCGCGCCACTTTTCGCAGCGTTTTCGCCGTATCCTCCCCGCCCAGTGACAGCAGGCGCAGGTCGATGCGTTCGCTGCGCTCATCCAGCGCGTCATAGAGCGCGTCCGCATTGCCGCCGTAGTAGTCCGGCAGACAGAGCAGCTTTTTCAGCATCCGGTGGACGGCTTTCCCGTCCGAGAACTGCCGCCCGTCAATCGTCAGAACGTGCATCAATTGGCGCTCACCGTGCCCTTTTCGCCGTCCACAGTCACGACCGCGCCGGATTTTAAGATATTCGTGGCGTTCTTCGCGCCGATGATGACCGGAATGTCCAGCGACATGCCCGCAATCGCGCCGTGTCCCTCCGGGTTGTCGTCCTCCAGCACAATCGCGGAGGATTTACGCAGCATGGAGAACATCTCTCGCGTCGTCTGATGGCAGACAATCACGTCGCCGGTGTTGAAGTTTTTCGCGTCCTTTTCCAGATTGCGGATGACGCACAGCGGTGCAACCACCTTGCCGCCATGCAGCCCCTGCCCGCGCGACAGCAAATGCCCGACGACATGCACCTTCATCAGGTTTGTCGTGCCGGAAATGCCCAGCGGAACGCCCGCCGTCAGCACAACCAGTTCGCCATCATGCACCAGCCCGTTCTGCACGGCAGCATCCACTGCGTGTTCAAACAGGTCGTCGGTGTTGCTTTCCTCGGCAATCATCAGCGGCACCGTGCCCCACGAAAGCGCAAGCTGGCGCCAGACGTGCTTTTCCGTCGTGCAGCCGACAATGACGCACGCGGGGCGGTAGCGGCTGAGGATTCGCGCCGTCGAGCCGGACTTGGTGACGGTGATAATCGCACTGGCGTTGAGGTCGTGCGCGGAAGTGACCGTCGCGTGGCTGATAGCATTCGTGACGTCAGTCGAGGCGGACGTGTCGCGGGAGAAGCGGCGGATGTAGTCCATATCGGCTTCCGCGCGCAGGGCGATGCGCACCATCGTCTCCACTGCCTCCACCGGATACGCACCAACCGCCGATTCGCCGGAGAGCATGATGGCGCTCGTGCCGTCGTAAATCGCGTTGGCAACATCAGTCGCTTCGGCGCGGGTTGGACGCGGGTTCTTAATCATCGAATCCAGCATCTGTGTCGCGGTGATAACAGGCTTGCCCGCCGCAATGCCGCGCTGAATCAGCTTCTTCTGCAGGCTCGGCACGTCCTCCAGCGGCACTTCTACGCCCAAATCGCCGCGCGCCACCATCACGCCGTCCACCACGCGGAGAATCTCGTCAATGTTCTCCACGCCCTCCATGTTCTCAATTTTGGCAATAATGTTGATGGTATGGCAGTTATTCTCCTGCAGGATGTGACGGATCTGCATAATATCGTCCGCGCAGCGCGTGAACGAAGCCGCAATGAAATCATAACCATTCTTGATGGCAAAGAGAATATCCTGATGGTCTTTTTCACTGATGAAAGGCATCGACAGGTGCGCATTCGGAATGTTGACGCCCTTGTTGTTGCTCACCACGCCGCCGTTGAGCACGCGGCAGACGATATCCGCCCCATCAATGCGTTCCACCTGCATCCCAATCAGACCGTCGTCAATCAGGATGCTGCTGCCGACGGCAATGTCCTGCGGCAATTCCTTGTAGGTGATGGACACGCGCTCTTCGTCGCCCTCCACCTCGTCAGTCGTGAGGGTGAACAGCTGGCCGTTTTGCAGCGTGACGTGCCCATTTTTGAACGAACGCACGCGAATTTCCGGGCCCTTGGTATCCAGCATCGTGGCGACCGGCAACCCCAGTTCGTCGCGGATACGGCATACTTCATCGTAATAATGCTGATGCGTTTCATAAGTGCCGTGCGAAAAGTTGAAGCGCGCGACATTCATGCCCGCTTTCATCAGCGGCGCAATCAGGTGCTTCTCAAACAGGTTCGGGCCCATCGTGCAGACGATTTTCGTCTTGCGAATCGGCGCATTCATGAAAACATTCCCCCATTTTCATAGAATCCTTTCCTATTATATCATACAGATACTCTGCTGTGAATCCCCCGCGATAAAAATTGTGAAAAATCGAACACAAAAACGGACGAAAGCCGCTGCTTCCGTCCGCTGATGTTTATACTATTGCCAAAGAAAATGCGCCAAGATGCGCCGCGAATTTTTCGCTCTGGCTAACGGGAGTGGAATGCAGCGTAGCAGCGCTACGCTAAATGGAACGACCGGACGACAGAGCGGAAAAGGCGCAAGCAGATGGCGCAGGTGAATTTGGCAATAGTATTATTTTTCTACTTCGCCAACGCCGTCGCATTCCAGCTTCGCGCCGTCCTGCCCGGTAATGGTCACATCTTTCAGCACGATTTTCGCCACGTTGATGGCCGTCAGCCCCTTGCGCGCAAGATACGGCACACCCTGCGCCATTGCGGGCTGCATGGGCGTAGCCTCCTTGTCGCAGGAGATGTGCACGTCCTCCATCACAACCGCTTCAATCGGCCGCTCCGGCAGACCAAGGAAGTAGCCCGCGCAGGTCACGTCCGTCGCCGTTACATGACGGAACGCAACCGTCCCGATGCGCGGCGTACGTTCGTCTACCGGCTGCTTCTCGCGGCTCTGGACGTACTCGCTCTTGCCGTCCGGATCGCAGAAGTACATGCAGTTGACCACATACGGCGTGCCGACGTGCTCCATGCGCACATTTTCAAACACAATGTCGTCAATCACGCCCTGCTGCCCGCGCCCGCGCCGGGTCTTGACGCGCAGGCCGCGGTCGGTGTTGCGCATCAAGCAGTCATGCAGGCGCACATGCGCGATGCCGCCCGCCATTTCGCTGCCGCAGGTCATGCCGCCATGCCCGTTTTCCATCAGGCAGTGGCTGATTTCAATGTGCTGGCAGGGCGTTTTGTAGCGCTGCCCCATGTACAGCTTGCCAGATTTGAGTGCAATGCAATCATCCCCCAAGGAGAAATGCGCGCCCGCGAGCAGGATGCCATCGCAGCTTTCCGGGTCGAAGCCGTCGGTATTCGGGCTGTTCGCCGGGGCGTTGATGCGGATGTTCAGGAAGCGCAAATCCTTAGAAAAATACGGCTGCAAGTTCCACGACGGCGAATTCTGGAACGTCACGCCCTGCACGGTCACGTTCTTGCAGTGATTGAGGAAGAGCATCCGCGGCCGCCACGCCCCGCGCCGCACCTTGCAGTTCTGCCACCAGTCGCTCTTGTCTCCCTGCCCGTCCAGCACACCTTCGCCGTACAGCACAACGTCCTCGACGTCCATCCCGCTGATAAACGCGGCGTACATGTCCAGCGGGTTGCCCTCCCATGAACCGAGATTCAAATCGTCCGTTTCGTCGGTGGACAGAATCATCCCCGGCAGAATCGGGAATTTGCTGCGGTCGGTTTCCAGCAGCAGCGTCGCGCCGCGCCGAAGCTCGATGCGCACATGGCTTTTCAGCATCAGCGGCAGCACATGATAACGCCCCGCCGGAATCAGCACGCGCCCATCCGCCGGGCAATGCAGAATCGCCGCCTGAATCGCCGCCGTATCGTCATGCACGCCATCGCCGACCGCGCCAAACTGCCGGACGTTCAGCGTGTAGCTCTCCCGCGCTGTGCGGAACGCGCATTGCCCGACTTCCTCCGCCCCCAAGCGGACGGACAGCACATATTCTGTCTCCGGCTGCAAATCATACAGCGAAGTCACAGCCGTGTCCGCCGTACCCGCCGCCTGTCCGTTCAGGAACAGCTGATAGACCGCCTTCGTGTGGTACAGACCGCCGTCCACAATCTGCACCGTGGCACTGCGCGCCTGCACAAACAGCTTGCTGATTTCCATTTTTCCGCTCCTTACGCCTGCTTCGCCCGCAGGTATTCGCTGTACGCCATGATGAACGGCCCGACGCCCTTGCTGTCGTCGGACTTTTTCGGCTCGGACAGATAATACGCCACCGAGCCGTCACGCTGCGGATTCTTGTCCGGGCCAAGCCCTGCCACCCAGCAGATATCGGTCAGGCGGACGACGCCGTCCTCCTCCGCACGCAGCTTGTTTGCCGCCAGCTTCTCGAACACATCCAGCGCAATCGGCAGATACTTCTCCGCGTCCAGCACACCGATGCGCACGCCCTTGAGCAGGCTGTACGCAATCATCGCGGAACCGGAAGTTTCGGTGTAGTTTCCCTCTGCCTCCGGATAATCAATCACCTGATAGAACAGCCCATCCTCCGCGCGGTATGCCAGCACGCCCCGCATGCTCTCGCGGAAGATGTCCACCAGCGCGCGATAATGCTCATAGAGCTGCTCCGAGCACAGCGCAATGCAGTCCACCAGCGCCATCAAGTACCAGCCTGTCGAGCGAAGCCAGAAGTTCTTCGAGCAGCCGGTTTCCTTGTCCGCCCAGAACTGCACGCGCGCCTCGTCGTAGGCATGGTAGTTCAGCCCCTTCTCCGGGTTGTAGAGGTACTTGCGCACGTTCTGAAACTGCCGGGTAATATCCGCCACATGCGCCATGCCGTCGAACTTCGCCTCGTACGCCATGTAGAACGGCTGCGCCATGTACAGCCCGTCAAGCCAAATCTGGTTCGGATACAGCTGCTTATGCCAGAAATTGCCGCACTGGCAGCGCGGATGCTCCCGAAGCCGCTGCATATGGAACTCAATCGCCTTGCGATAGCGCTCCTCGCCCGTCTCCTCCAAGGCGAAGAACAGCGCCTTGCCGCTGTTGATGGAATCAATGTTGTACTGCCGCATCTCATAATTCGGAATGCTGCCGTCCGCCGCGACATACGCCGAGACGTAATCCAGCACGAAATCGCGATACAGCACGTCCCCCGTCGCATGGTAGAGGTCGATGCACCCCTTCAGCACGCAGCCATCCTCATAGTTCCAATACTTCTTGTAGGGTGTGTAATTTGCCAGAAAGCGTTGAAAATACTGCTGAATATCCATTGTCATGCACCTTTCTGCGGGTATTTACGCTTCATTATATAAGGAATTTCGATAGGTGTCAACCGATTCCAAAAGACACTTGGGAATTTTTTTGTGATAGCGCTTTCATTTTGGCAGGAAATGCGCTATAATGGGATTATTCTCCCGATGAAGGAGGTTCCTCGCCATGAAACTCAGCAAAGGCAACCGCGATTTGATTCTGCACGGCTCATTGGTCAAGGCAGTGTTCGCCATTGCGATTCCCGTCGTCGTCAACAGCTTCCTGCAAACGATGTACAACTTGACCGACACCTACTGGCTGGGGCAGCTCAGTGTCGATTACCTCGCCGCCATCAACCTCGTCAGCCCCGTGCAGAATACGGTCATCAACTTCGGCAGCGGCGTCACCGTCGCGGGCGCGGTGATGATCAGCCAGTACATCGGCGCGGGCAAACCAGAAATGGCGCGAAAAATCGCCAACCAGATTATCACCGTCGCGATGCTTTTCTCGCTCCTGTGCGCGTCGGTGATGGCGGTCGCGACGCCGGGTATCGTCGGATGGATGGGCGCCGCGCCGGATTATTTCGACCACGCGGTAACGTACATGCGTCTCGTCGTCCTTGACATGCCGTTTTTGTTCATGGTCAACATTTACCAGTCCATTCGGCAGGCGCAGGGCGACACCGTCCGCCCAATGCTGCTGAACCTGCTGGGTATTGCCGTCAACATGGTGCTTGACCCGCTGCTGATGGTCGTCCTGCACTGGAACGCCGCCGGCGCCGCGCTGGCGACCGTGTTCGCGAAGATGGTGCCCGCGTGCATCGCGTTCTTCCTGCTCTGCACCCGCCGCGACGAAGCAATTTGTTTCGATCGCCGCTTCCTCCGCCCGGATGCGGCCTGCCTGCGCGACATCGTGCGTATCGGGCTTCCGACTGCCTTGGGGTCAAGCTTCATGCAGTTCGGCTTCATCCTCATGTCGCGCAACGTCAATGTGTACGGCAAGATGGCCATGGCGGCGTACGGCATCGGCAACAAGGTCAACGGGCTGATTTCGCTTCCCTCCACCGGCATCGGCAGCGCCGTCAGCACCATTGTCGCGCAGAACATGGGAGCGCAACAGGTTGACCGTGCCGAACGCGGGTACAAATTGAGCACGGGAATGGCGTTTCTGTTTCTGCTCCTCGGTGGATTTGTCCTTTCCCGACCGTCGGTCGCTTCTGCCATCGTCAGCATCTTCACGGACGAGGCGGAGGTCATCCCGATGGCAGCAGACTACCTGTCCATCATGGCGTTCTGGTGCTGGACGAACAGCATCCACGATGCGACCCGCGGTCTGTTTCAAGGGAGTGGACACACATTTCTGCCCGTCGCAGTGGATATGACACGCCTATGGGTGCTGCGTTTCGCGACCCTTGCATTCTGTGAGCAGGTGCTGCATCTGGGTGTGCGGAGCGTGTGGTACTCAGTCGTAGTGTCGAACGGGATTGCGTCGGCGATTCTGTTGGTGCTGTATTTTACCGGAATTTGGCGGAAATCGACCATCAAGATTCACGATTAAAAGCGTCTGCGGGCGCTTTTTTTCTTGGTCTTCTACCGATTTCCGACCAGAATCCGGTTTTTGCCGACCGAAAGTCGGTTTTTGTACTATTTTCAAATGAGAATGCGCCAAGATGCGCCGCGAATTTTTGTATTCTGGTTAACACGAATGAAACGCAGCGTAGCAGCGCTACGCTAAGTGGAATGAGTGGACACCAGAATCAAAAAGGCGCAAGCAGATGGCGCAGGTGAATTTGGAAATAGTATTACAGCGTTTCGATGGCTTCCACGCGCACTGCACCGAACTCCGCCCAGCCGCCGCGGTCATCACCGCCATTCATCGGCATACAGAACAGCGCCAGCCGCGCCCCAACCCATGTGTGGCGCGCAGGTTCAAACGGCTGCCCAATCGGGTGAAATTCGCCGCCCTGCGCGTACTCGAACGACACGACTGCCGTGCTGCTCGATGTCGGCAGCAGCGTCACACGAAAAGTCACGGGCGCGTCCTGAATCGGCACAGTTTCCGTTGCTGACTCCGTATGCTCCTTGCCCTCGCTCGTCACGAACACCAGCGATACGCCGTTTTCCGTCCGCCGAACCGCCGCGTAAGCGTACTGTCCGCCGACGAAGCCCACGCCCGCCTGTTCGCCCGCCTGCAAATGCGCCGCATCAAGCGTCGTCGTTGCGAAGAACGCCGGACACGCAATTTTCTGCGTCAGCGTCTGCGGGCACTGCCAGAGCCGATTGCCGCCATCGGGCAGTTTCCGCGCATACAGCCGCAGCTTGCCGCCGCCGACCTCGTAGAAATCCGGCTGCCAGTTGCCCATGAACTGCCATTGCAGCCCCAGTGCGCCGCTGAAATCATCATCCCCGATTTCGCCCGACGGCTCACATTCCGGCGCTTTCGGCTTCCGGTACGTTTCAACCGCAATGCCGCAGTCCGCCGCGTTCGCAATCGGCGCTGCTTGCGCGCACTCCTCGCCCACTGCGATTGCATCCGGCGGCACAGGCGTTTCATCCGGGATGCCGATGTACGGCCAGCCGTCCGCCTGCCACGTCATCGGCTGCAAGTGCGTCACGCGCCCGTACAGCCCACGGCTCTGGAAGTGCAAGAACCAATGCTCCCCCTCCGGCGTCTCGACCCACGCGCCCTGATGCGGGCCGTTCGTCTCGCTGCTGCCCTGTTTGAGTACGACTTGGGTCTCATACGGGCCGAAAATACTCCGACTGCGCAGGCACACCTGCCACCCCGTCGCAACGCCGCCAGCGGGCGCAAAGATGTAGTACCAGCCGCCGCGCTTGTGCACCTTCGGCCCTTCAATCGTCGGATGCTTCTTCGTGCCGTCGTAGAGCAAGTGGTCGTCGCCGAGCGCCGTTCTGCCGTCGGGCGAAATCGGGAAAATCCCCAGCCAACTCTTGAACCCGATTCGACTCTTGGCGTACCCGTGGATGATGTAGGCGCATCCGTCGTCATCCCAGAAGGGACAGGGGGTCAATCAGCCCCTTGCCCGGCTTCACCAGTACCGGGGAGTCCCAATCCCCCAGCGGATTTTCCGTGCTGACCATGTAGATGCCCTCGTCCGGCATCCCGTAGTAGATATAAACCGCCCGTTCTGGAAGCGGATGGCGGGCGCCCAGATGCCTTGCGCATGCTGCGGCGCGGCATACCGCGCTTCGGGGATGTTCTTGACGGCATAGTTGCGTAACTTCCAGTTCACCAAATCGCGGCTGGTGAGAATCGGCAGTCCCGGCACATAGTTGAACGTCGAGGCGGTCAGGTAGTATGTGCCATTGACGCAAATCGCGTCCGGATCGGAATAATCGCAGTACAGCACCGGATTGCGGTACGTTCCGTCACCGTTGTCGGCGCACCAGAGAATCTCGCTCATGCCTCTACATCCTCCGCAGCGGACGTTGCAATCTGCCCGAACTGCGCCGCTTCCTTCTCCCATTGGGCGTATTCGTCGCACAGCAGCGCCGCATACGCCCCGCCCAAATCGTGCAGACCCTTGGCAATCAGCCCGCCGAACGCCAGCGCGCCCGCCGGCTGCAAATGCGTGTTGTCGTGCTGCCCCAGCGGGAAATGCGGGTAAATCCCGGCAGGCAGGTTCATGTAGTACGCCGTCTGCGCCGCTTCGCCCTGTTCATCCACCAGCTTTTCGGACATGGCGGTCAGGTCAATCAGCGCCACATGCAGCTTCTCCGCCGTGCGGCGCATACTTTCCGCCCAGCGGTCGTGGTGGAACTGCGCGCCGGGGGCGTTGCGGTCGTAGCGCGTCAGCGGGGTGATGAACACGGGGGTTGCGCCCTTATTCCGCGCAACGTTGACGAACCGCTCCAAGTTCGCCGGAAAATCCGTCTCCGGATCAGTGTAGCGCGCCGGGTCAGATGCTTTCTCGTCGTTGTGCCCGAACTGCACGAAGAGGAAATCCCCCGCGTGAATGCGGTCGTAGATGGTCGCCAAGCGCCCTTCGTCGATGAACTGCTTCGTCGAGCGCCCATTCTCGGCGTAATTCTCAATCTGCACCTGATAGCGCTTGACGTAGCGGTCGAACACTTGCCCGATGCCCGTCTGCGGGTACGTCGCGATGGAATTCTGCTTGACGGTCGAGTCGCCCGCCCAGAATATTGTGGTCATATCATTCACCCTTTTCAGCAAAAATGGCCGCAGCAGGACAAAACTGCCCCGTGCGGCTAAGAAGTCGTCTATTACTCCTTCACGGCGCCAATGTTGATGCCCTTGACGAAGTATTTCTGGAGGAAGGGGTAGAGAATCATGAACGGCAGAATCGCCACGATAACCGCCGCGTTGGTGACGGTGTTCTCCGCCGCGCCGCCGTTGGCAGCGGGCAGGTCAGAACCCATGATGATGGAACGCAGCTTCATCTGGAAGTTGTACAGGCTCTGGTCGGTGGTGATGTAGAGCTTGTAGTTGGTGTAATCGTTCCAGTAGGAGACGGCGAACATCAGACCGATGGACGCCAGCGCCGCCTTGGACAGCGGCAGGACGATTTTGTAGAAAATCTGAATCGGCGAGCAGCCGTCCAGCGTCGCGGACTCGAACAGGGACGTCGGGATGCCCTCGAAGAAGTTGCGCATCAGCACCAAATTATAGATGTTGATGGCGGGCATCAGGATGACGACCCACAGCGTGTTCGTCAGGTGCAGGCTCTTCATGACGAGGTAGGTCGGAATCATACCGCCTTGGAAAATCATCGTGAAGAGCATGATGCCGGCGAAGAAGTTGCGGCCGGGCATGTCCCACTGAATCAGCACATACGCGCCGACGGTGGAGAGGAACAGACCAAGGAACGTACCCGCGACGGTCGTGACGACGGAAATCATCAGCGGGCGCAGCAGCGTCGGGTTCGAGAATACGGACTGATAGCCCGCAAGGCCGAAGTTTTCCGGCCAGAGCTTCATGCCGTAGCCGGTGGTCAGGTCAAGCGAGTCAACCAGCACCTTCCACAGCGGAACAAGGATAAACAAGCAGAAAAGAAGGAAGAAGAGGCCGTTGACAAACGGGAATACGGAAAAGTTTTTCTTTCCCTTCTTGACAGGGGGAAGTTTTGCTTCCTTTGCGGTTGCTTGCATGATGGCGTTCCTCCTTCCTTACACAATGCCGCGGCCGCGGATTTTCTTGCTGACCTGGTTGCAAATCAGCACCAGCGCCATGCCCACAAGAGAACGGAACAGACCGATTGCGGTGGTATAACCGAAGTTGACGTTGCCGCCGCTGTTGAAGGTCTGGTAATAGACGTAAGTTTGCAGCACCTGCGAGGTCTTGTAGACGGCGGCATTCTGCAGCACGAACACGCTCTCGAAGAGGTTCATGATTTTCGCCAGATTCAAGACCAGCACCGTCACAATGGTGTTTGCCAGCGCGGGAAGGGTGATGTAGCGCATCTTCTTCCAGCGGCCGGCGCCGTCAATCGAGGCGGCTTCGTAGATGCCGGGATCAATGCCGGTCAGGGTCGCCATGAAAATAATCGTCCCCCAGCCGGTGTCATGCCAAATGTTGATGATGTAGTAGCTGAAACGCCACCAGTCATTGTCACCCAAGAAGTAGATTTCCTTTTCAATCAGCCCCATTTTGATGAGCACCTGATTGACAAGACCTGCGGACGTGGGCGCAAACAGCATCCCGAAGACGCCGGCGGTAACAACCCACGACATGAAGTGCGGCAGGTAGATGATGGTCTGCGAGAGCTTCTTCATCTTCGTGGAGACCATTTCGTTGAGCAGCAGCGAAATGATGACCGCCATGAAGGTGTTCAGAAGCAGCTTAATAATGGAGATTTCCAACGTGTTGGTGAAGGACGACCAGAACTGCGGACGGCTGAACAGCTTCTGGAAGTTTGCCAGCCCGGTGAACTCAAGCGGGTTCGCGATTTTGCTGGGTTGATACCGGAAGAAGGCAAGCGAAATGCCAAACATCGGCAGGTAATGGAAAACAATGAGTGCCACAAAAACCGGTAGGAACATCACATAGAACCATTTGTAGTTCCACAGCCGCGTTTTCAGCGGTGCCTTGCGATGCTTTATCTGCGCTGGCGCTTGCATCAGGTAGTCCCCCTCCATGAAAAAATGTGCTGATTGTCTTAGCCCGTCTCGGGGACGGTCAGCGGATGCCAACCGTCCCCGGCGGAATGGGTTGTGATTACTTGTTCAGCAGCGCGTTCAGGCTATCAACGATTTCCTGAGACTGCGCAGCGTAACCTTCGGATTCAAACTGCTCCATCGCCTGCTCATAGGTCAGCTTGCCCATGATGACGTTGGCAATCAGTTCGTTCTTCTTCTGGATCAGTTCCGCGCCGTATTCGCCCATTTCTTCGGTGGTCGGCACGATGGCGGCCAGCTTGGAGTTGGCGTTGAACAGTTCGGATGCCGCACGGGCTTCTTCCTTGACGGACTTGGGATCCGGGTAGCCTTCCGCGAAGGAAGCAAGGCTCAGCATCGGGTCGATGTGGTTCTTGGTGTACAGGGTGCCAGCCTTTTCGAGGTTTTCGAGGAAGTGGAACGTGCCCTCTTCATAGGTCTTGTCCAGCACGGTTTCCGCCGCACGAGACCAGTGGGTGCCTTCCGCGCCATACGTCCACAGCATCTGCATATCGCCGCCGTCGAGCATGGTGTCGATGAAATAGGCGAACACGCCTTCCGGATTCTCGCAGGTAGAGGTGATGCACCAGACCGGCGGAATGCGGTCGAAGTACGCGCCGACTTCCGCAATCGGGGGCAGCGCAATCAGTTCAGAGTCATGGCCATTCGCTTCAAGGTTGGTCTTGAGGTTGGTTGCCCAAGTGCCCGCCCAGTAGGTGAACACGCCGAACTGCTCGTCGTAGAACTTATTGCGGCAGTCCTTGGTGGAGTTGGTCAGGGTGGTGGGGTCAATCCAGCCCTTGTCGTAGCCTTCCTTCAGGCGTGCCAGCGCAGCTTCCATTTCCGGCTGAGTGAAACCATCAACATACACGCCATCCTTGAGGATGAAAGACGGGTACGCATCCTGATAGAATTCCGGCAGGTAGTTGGTGTAGGGCGCTTCGTTGCCGATGAAGCCGGCAGCAGAGGTGCCGTAAGTGGTCTTGCCATCCACGCCCAGCTTAGAGAAGGCGTCGAGCATGGCAGCGTATTCTTCCCAATTGGTAGGCGCCTTGGTGATGCCAGCCTTGTCCATCCACGCCTTCTTGACGTAGGTGACGCAGCCGTTGCCGCGGGCAGGAGAGAAGCCGTAGAGGCGACCGTTAATCTTCAAGCCTTCGATAACGCTGTCGCCGGTGAAGCGGCCGGAGTTCTTCGTGTTGGAATTCTCCCACGCTTCGGTCATATCCCACAGCGCGCCGTTCGCCGCGAAGTCGGAATAATAGGTAGAAGACATGATGAGCACGTCCGGCCACTGGTCGGGGTCAGCCATCGTCTGCTGCATGACGTCGTAGTAAGCGGAGTGGTCAGGCTGGTTGATGACGAGATCGATGCCCGTCAGTTCTTCCCAACGTGCTTCAAAAGCGTCGCGGCCATTCGCCTGATTGACCAGCGTGGTGTCAACCATGATGGTAATCTTTTCAGGCTTGGTTACTTCCTTTTCCTCTGCGGCAGCC
>ULTN01031229.1_pt1 | contig 17013 bp, 19 predicted proteins | sample 1957681 | NCBI WGS metagenome assembly ULTN01 (sample SAMEA4835736, study PRJEB28245) | human gut metagenome | biome: gut microbiome; material: fecal sample | place: Denmark | collected 2008
TTGATAATGAACTCTAGCTGTGTGCCTTTAGCAGAATAGTCGGCTTTTGCAAACAATCCATCTAATGCTTGTTTGAAATGTCCGCCTGTGTTAAGTGTATCTGCAACTTCCATCATCATTTTTAGTTTCTTTTGCACATTATCAATCTTTAATGGCATCTTATTTAATTCGCTTAAACCTTTTGCCATGGAATAGATAGCACCACCTGTAGCAAACAAATCCCCTAGACCAATTAAGTTTCCGATTAATACAGGAGTCACTCCAGCACCAATCATTCCCCATACAGTAGTAATACCTTGAACAGCAACAAATACTTCGCCTAAAGTTTTTAGTTTATCCCAAATACCATTTAAATCTATTTTTGCTACTTCTTGTAATGATTTTGCAAGCAACCAAACACTACCACCACTTGCAAACATTGACACTGCAGAAGCTAATTGGTTTTTCCAATTTACCCTCCAAGCGGAATTGGCGAGTGTACTTAATAAATTGTTTAATTGACCTATAGCTGTTACAGCAATTCCAAGTCCTGCTATTCTTCCAGCTATTTCAGCAAAATTCATACCTTGGGTAGCATCATTGAATTCTTTTAGCCCTTTAGCTAAAAGAACCATAGAGCCACCACTTGCAAGCATCATACTTGCTGTTCCGAAATTGTTATACATTTTCGCTTGAGCATTACGCATATTAATGGAAGAATTCTTTAATGTTTCTACAGGTTTTGGTGCTTCGACTGTAGTAGTGTTAGTTGAAGTGTCAACTATTTTTTTAAAAGGACTTAGATTCTTTATTTTCTGTACGATTGTAGATTGTGCAATGTATTCTTTTATTTTTGCGTTCAATCCTCCGAACATAGAAGTCAGTTTTCCAATCGTATTAGCATACAGATTCAATCCTTTTATGCTGTTACTAAATCCTGAAGCATATTTATATATTTTACCGAACGTTCCAAACAATGTTCCAAACAGTTTGATTTGCTTTCCAACAACGCCAAATACCAATCCGACTTCTTTGAATCTTAGCATGATTTTTAAAAATCCAAGAATCTCATCACCATTACCTACTAACGATAATAATGGTCCAAAAGTCTTATCTATTACTCCTATAAAATCTTTTACAAAAGTAAGAGATTCCTTGATGATGTCACCTATTCCTTTAAAGAATTTATCTGCATCAAATTTTCCAAACATATTTCCGAATTCTGAAAATTCGCCTTTTAGTTCTGAAATAAAATTTAGGATGTCGTCTTGATGTGAAGCAACATATTTAGAAAAGTCTTGAATCTTTTCCATCATGACTTCTGTAAAATCATATATATTTTGATAGATGTTTAAACCTGTAGCTTTCTTTACCATCTTGTCAATCATTGCGATAAAATCAGCACCCGATTTTCCGATACGAATCTTAATCAAGTTGAATGCATTACCAATTGTCTGTGACGTCTGTTTAGCCATGTCAGACAGTTTTTTTAATCCACCGCCACCATTCTCATTCAGTTCAATCAAAGCGTCTTCAAACTGCTTTAAAGATATTGTAGGGGATGGTCCTGTAAATTTTTCACGGAATTCAGCAAATGTCATTCCCATCTTTTTTGCAACAGCTGTAAGTACAGGTGTAAAGTTCGAGTTCTCAAACGATAGTAATGTTCTTGCATCCATCTTAGAACCCATGATTTGAGAATATTGTTCAACTACGTTATTTACGTCTTCGGAACTACCGCCAAAAGCTAATACACCATTATTGATGGCTTCAAACAATTTCGATGAGCGTTCTACATCATGGTTGATAGACGTAAACTTCGTGACCATAGATAACGCATCATTTAATTTTGTAGGCAATCCCTCGATACTATCACTTAATTCTTGTTGCGCTTTAGCTGTTTGCTGCGTTGATACACCTAATGCATCCATTGTACGTCTAGACACATTTAATTGGTCATAACGTGTTACAGCTTGTGATAATCCGTCCGTTAATTGATTGATACTTGCATTTACAACTTGACTAGCACCATTAAACAGAACTGTCTTCGTTAAGAAGTCAGATATTCTACCGATAAAGTTATTACCATTGTTTGTTACAAGAGTAGAAAGTTGATTTCCTAAAGTCATTAAATTGCTACCAAAGGAGCGCAATTCTTTTGACTTATTCATTAAACTTGTAATTGTATCTTCTGCTCTTTTAACACTATCGTACTTAACTTGAAGATTAGGCTTCACTTCATTTAGTTTTGACATATCTGTATTAAGCTTTTTAGCGTTACTTTGTGCATCTTGTAAATCTTTATCAACTACAGACAGCTTTACAGTTTTTGCTTGTAATTTAGATATTTCATTGTCTATATCTTTGATTTGCTTTTGTACTGCATTATTATCTAGACTTTTGTTTGTAAAAAGGGATAGTTTTTTAGATTGTAGTGCTTCTATCTTTTTCTGAATCTGCTCGATTTCTTTTTTAGAAGCTTGAAGAGAAGATATATCACTATCAACCTTTATTCTTTTCTTGTTGATGTTATCAATGACTTTATCAACACTTTTTAAGCATTTTTCGACTTCTTTCGAGGATTTTATTGCATTCTCTGCAATTATTTCAACCGCTAAAGTATAGACTTCATCAGCATTTTGCATGTATTAATCCCCCTTAAATTCTTTTTTGCTACGATAGAATTTAACTGCATACATTTTAGGCAATTTCATTTTCTTCTTAGATGTCTTGTTATATTCTTGGACTTCATAAAAATTCTTTTGACTGTCTTCATTGGCATATATTCCATACGTAACAATTAATTCAGAAATGCCCCAATGGTTTAGAATCTCATTGGGGCGTAAATGTAACTTTTTGGCAACAAAATAAGCCATTTGAGAGTATATATTAATATCCGCTAAGAATTTTGTTGAAGAATCTTCTGTCGATTCTTTGCTTTTTTCTTTCTTAGCGATTATCCAAAAAGTACTTCAAATTCATTTAGGATATTAGGGTTCTTATCAATGATTTGATAGAAACAAGTAAACACATAATACGAATCCATTTTGTCTTTCAAAGTATCATCAATACCAAGTACTGAAGCAACGAATTCATTTAATGCTTTTCTTACATCATCATTGGACCATGCAATAAGTCGAATGACTTCTACACCATAATTGTTTGTGATATCATCAACTTTCTTTCGATAATTCGTATCATTCTTGTCGATACTAGCAATCTTTTTGTTCATTTTTTCCGTTAACTTGTCAACATCGTGAAAGAACGGCATTAATTTCATTAAAGAATAACCACTTCTTAAGCAATCGTTTGGATTGATTTCAACGTCTTTAAATTCCCGTGTCAAATACACCTTATTTCCTACAACTTGTGCGTCTTCGGGAATCTTTTCAAACTCATCTTTTCCAAAACAGAATCTCATTTTGATTGAAGAAATAGTTTCTTTTTCTGTATCGTTTGGGTCTCCAATAATACTTAATTGGTCATTGTTGTTAACCAAGAATGGTTTTTCACTATCTCTAGCTTTTTCAACTACTTTATGCATTTCTACCACTTGTGATGGTGTAATTGCTTGCTCGTTATAGCCTTTAATATCGTCAACTGTGAATTTTTGACTCATTTTTGTTACCTCCTATATTAGAGAAGTGGACTATAGAAGTCCTGCTTCTCTATTGATAATTGTTTGTCGGATATAAATACCTTGGGAATCAGGTTGGATAGATACAGACAATGTTTTTTCACTTGAATTGTCGGTATTTAAATCCATTGGGAATGCTGTAATCAACACATTACTAAGTTGGTTGATAAGCATTGTTCCATCACTTTTCTTTTCAGGGAATGTCATTTTATAACGTTTCTTATTGATTGATTTTGCATCATACACGATTTGTTCACTGGCATCAGCTGTTTTTGGATAAGAAACTTTTAATGTTTTTCCTACCAAGCTTGCATCAACATACAGATAAGAACCAACTACATCAACATCAGGGTTTTGTTCTGTATTGATAACTTGGAATTGACGTTCATCTAATGTCATGCGGTTTGGACTGTTGATACGTTTCAACAATGCATCTGTAATGTTGCAAGTATCATCCAAAGAAGCATAAATATAACCACATTCATCAATGAAATGGTCTTGTAGATGGATACGACCTTGTTTTTCGTTATCAGGGTCTTTTTCGACTACGAAATTCTTTGTAATCATGTAGAATCCACCATCTACATCGATTTTTCGAGCCATAGGGTGCAATTTCCAAGCGTTTGGAGAGTATTTCTTGAATGCAATATCACGTGTCAATTCAAGCGTACTATCGTCTAATTGAGCCGCTAAACAAGCTTCAGCTAACGCTGTGAAACTATCATTTCCATCAATAGATGCTAAACAAGATAATTTAATTGCATCGTTACCTTCTAAATCTTCGATTGAATCAAACAAAGAAATTGAAGAAATACCAACAGATAACGCTGTTTCAGATTCAGTTGCAATTTCAATATTGATAACTACACCATTTGTTGTAGCTGTCCATCCCTCACCTACATCAGCAGTTGGTGCAATTGCTAATTCAACAGATACCGGATAAAAACCTCCGTGTTTTGCTACTACAGTCTTTGTGTACTTATCGGCATTTTGCTGTTTATCATCTTTTAAATCAGAGATAGTTGTATCAATCGTATAAGTACCTTCTTTTGGCAAGAATACATAATAAGAAACAACACCTGCAAAATATTTAGTTGAATCAGAAATTGAGCTAAATTTTCCACTAGCAACAGATTTACTTTCTTTTAATTCTCCAAGGATTGTACGAGTACCTGTGTTTTTACATCCGAAAGTTTCACAAATGTTAAATAAATCTTGTGGAGTATTCAACGAACTATAAGATGTAATGTTTCCATGTGTTTCAATGAAATGTTTTGTGTTGATTTTTGCACAAGCTTCAATATCTTGCATTGCGGTAAAATCAACTTCCGTATATTTATCTAATTTTGAAGTTTGAATCAGATTAGCAATTTCCATATTAGAACAGTTTGACATTACGCTAATCCTCCTTTATTTTTTGCAATGACTCTATCCATTGCACGATTTGCTTTAGCTGTACCAACCATATTTAAGACATTCATTTTACGTGCGATAAAAGCGTCTACATCAACTTTAGGTTTTACAGCTTTTTTTACTTCTGCTTTATTTTCAGCCATTATATTCTCCTTTTCCTAGATATTAGGATTATAAGTTCCTTTAGATTTTGTATTTCTTCTAGCTTTAACTTCCATAAGTGCTTCATGCATGAAATTATTAGGCTTAACAGGTTTTACTTTCTTTGCATATACATATCTGTCCGAACCTTTTGGTTTGAATTTTAGAACCTTTGCCCTAACTGGATAAATAGTTCCATGTCCACCCAAAACATATTTAGCGTGTGGGGCAATAGATTTATCTATGAACACTTGAACTTCATATTTTCCGTTACTTTTCAAACGAATAGCCTTTCTAAGTGTTCCTGTGTCTACAGGACATTTTGCTATACATAGATTTTTCATCTGTGTGCCGATTTCATGACTTTTTCTTTGTGCAATGGAGTTTATCTTTTTTTCAAGACCGATTGTACCTACTCGGTTTCCAACCTTTACATAAGCCATTACTTAACCTCAACGAAAGGATAAACAATGTACTTACCAACTTGATAAGAGAAGTTTTTTAGATATTCTCCATCTTCTTGCGAAACTTCTTGCGGATGTCCGATTCTAAAAGTAATAGATTTTCCACTTGGAACTTTGAATGAACGTGTGAATTGCACTGTACGCTTTCTAACGACACGGGCACCGCATACAGGGCAACCACTAGATTTTGGTCTTGTTTCTTCTATACCTGTGTATTTAATTTTCATACAACCATTCCTAAAAATCTTCTATGTCTACTACATAGAGAAATTATTTCTAATTGTCTTGCATATGTCTTTACAATACTTCTTCTTACAGCAATATATGTATTTAATTGCTCGTCTGTATTGTCAAGGTTTACAATCAAGTCCTTTTCTGCATCTTCGTAATCTTCTGTGCTGTTGCATGTATCACACGTGCTACATTCACATCTGTTCATTTCAATTACATACTGTAAGTAATCACAAAAGACAGGTAACAAACATTCAGGTATTTGTTCAAACCCAGCGTCATACGTGACAATTAGTTTTTCTACTTTTTCGCAACTACATTCACCTGTTAAAAGATAATCAGATAAATCAATCCATAATTCATTTGTTGTAACGTCATATTCAAAATGTGAATTATCAATATCAATATATTTGATATGGATACCATCTCGAATCTTTAATTGGAGTTTGATTGAATCCGGTTGAACTAAATCATAGAACAATTCGGTATTCATGATTCCATTGTCACATCTACAGCATTTTGAAATTAAGGATACATCAATATATTCGACACGAGTTTGCATTAAGAATGTTTCGCAAACCTCATCACCACGTTTCCAACAAGTCAATGTTGAAATAAGGTTGATTAGTTGTTCAACATTCTTAGCAAATTTATCTGTGTCTTTTAAATCCTTATCTTTTAAGCAATCACAATAATCTTTTAGTTGCTGAATAATAGGTTCGTATAGTTCCATTAGTCAGTCAAGATTGGAACGATTGTTTCAGGTGTAATTACATAATCCAAGCCATCTAACTTAGAACCTAAGCAGTTAGCACTCATTGGAACTTTAGTAATTACAGCAAGTTTATTAGGGTCAGAAGTAAATGCAAGTCCTGCGTTATACATATAAGTACAGATATTTCCACAACCCTCTGTTGGAGTCTTTCCGTGAGTATCAGACTCGAATACATATTCATCTTCAGGACGTGGAGTTGTGATTAATAATTCACCTAATGCATCTCCATCACACATCCATACTTCACCATTTCCCGCTGTAACGTCTACAGGAATCAATTTATCTTCAATAAATTTGTGACCACGGAATGTAATTTCATCGCCATCACGTGACCAACCCTCAGGATATTCTCCATTTTGTCCTTTCGTGATAACCGAACGGATTCCATCCATTACTAATGGGTGACATACGAATACAACGTCTGAACCCTCTCCGATAACAGAAGAACGACAACGAATCTCATCAAAAGCACCTAAGATATTAGTACCTAAGATTTTGATAACGTCAGCACCTTCCATAACTTCCATAACACCATGGAATTTCTTTAATGTATCAGTAGTTGTATCACTAGTACCTAAAATCAAGTTACGAATCGTGAAGAATGCCATAAAATCTTTTACAAAACGCATTTTTGCATCATTGTAAGTTTCACCTTGTCGCATATAGTAAGAAATCATATCATTTCGTTGGAAACGTTCTTTGTCATATAAGAATTTTTCCATTACATTTTGACATTCTTTCATACATAACAAGTTGAATGGTGCATTAGCTCCGCATTTTGCTAAATCAGGTGCAATCCAACAGCATTCACCTTTTGTTGATTCGGGATAAGTAGTACCCCATTTGTAAGGCAATGTTACTTGGAAGTTTCCATCACGGTCTTTTGTGATTTGTAAACTTCCGTTGTTGAAAGCGGATTTTGCCATCAAAGATTGATTTGTTTGTGCTAACCAATTGAAAAATGGGAAGATATTTTGGAATGCATTAGCTTCTTTGTTTTTGGAATAATCTTTACCAATACCAAATTCACCAATGTTACTCAATTGAATCACATTTCCCATATCAATTGAACGATTTGATAATTCTGTTTGTGATAAGTTAAACATTTAGTCTATTCCCCTTTCTTATCCAAATACAGCATCAGATTGTTTTTTGCTTTCTTTAACTGTACTTACAGAAGATTTTTTTAATAACGCATTTAATTTTTCGAAAGATTCACTCATGGAAGTATTTAATTGTTTGTTTTGTTCCGCCAATTGTTCTAATTGACTGTTCAAATTCGCTTCATTATTGCTGTATTCATTTACTTTTTTGGTTAATTCAGCAATTTGAGTGTCTTTATCTTTGAGTAATTGTTCTAAAGCTTCATACTCTTTAGATAATTCAATATCTTCTGCATTTTCTTCTACTTTTTCTTCATCTTCTTTAACTTCTTCTTCAACAGATTCTTCTGTTTTTTCTTCTTCAACAGATTCTTCTGCTTTTTCTTCTTGAACGTCTTCAGAAGCGTTTTCAACAGTTTCATCTTTTTCTGTCTTTACTTCTACTTCTTTAGATTGTTCTTCGTCAGAATAAGAAGATAGCAATTTACTAAAAATGCTCATATTTTCTCCTTTGCTCATATGTAAATCGGTAGAACTTGCATTGGCTGGATTCCCTACGACCGAGAAACCTCTTATAAAGATTTTTGAGAAGACAGCAGTTTGCATAACTTCTGTTTTCTTCCAATCATATTCGACTTCCATTTCAACACTTACACTCAATGGAATGTTTGATGTTGATAGATATTGTACAAACGGGTTATTTTCGTCAAAATGTGGTGTACAATTCAAACCGACTCTACCATCTTTTGTTGGTACGATTTCTAAATCTGATTTTTCCCAATATCCTAAAATTAATGGGAAACTACATACATCAAAATGACCGATATTGATATACCCTACATAATCATCGGGCAATGAATCATAATAAGCCTTGATAGTACCTTTTGGAATAATAAAGTCTTGTGCAATATTCTTACCTTCGTCAAGCAAACGTACCTTTTCACCTTTTTGAACAGAAGTATTTAAGTAGATACATTTAGGCTTGCTTTTGTTTGACAAAGCTAACATTTCGTCAAACTTTTCTTTTTCCTCTTTACGTGATTCTATATCTTGGTTAATCCAAGAAAAAATAGTAGGTAATTTCATCTATTCACCGTTTGAAAAATCGAACATCTTAAACACTAACTTTTTAGTTCGTCCGCCACATGATTTACACATAGTAATCTCATAATCAATTCCCAATGCTTTTAGCATGTCTTCGGCTTGTTGATTGTAGCTATAACGAACAGTTTTTGCTTTTAAATATCGCAAAGCCTCGCTGTCAAAGTCTTCCACATCATAATTCTTGTTGATTTGGAATGTTGAACGCACCCAAGACAGATATCCTTTATTTTTTTGCGGATATACGACTTCTTGATTCATCTCAAAGCAATTTTGTAGTTTAAATGTTTTATTTGACATTCTTTTTCACTTTCTTTTCTTTTGGCTTTTTGTCTTCGATTGGAACTACATCCACCTTTTTGTTTTTACCACGTAAATAGGCTAATCTTTCTTTTTCCGATTCAAAGTAAATAGGTTCTTCCATAAATTACTCCTTATCGGGGTCTTTACATTTACCCAATGTTTGGTCTTCTGTTTCTGTCGTATCAGTTTTTTCTACCATTACAACGTCTTGTAATTTAACAGAAACCGTAGTTTTTACTTCGTCAACTGTTTTTTCAAACACGAATGGGCGTTCATAATGTCCGTTCATCCAAGCAGAATAGAAATTTTCTGCATCAGCACCACTTAATGTGATAGGTGTCAACCCCGATTGTGTTGAAAACGTAACTTTCGTAGTAAAACTTCTTTTTACAGTCTTTACAGCCATTTCTTCATGCTCCTTTCATAACTGCACCCTTTCGGGCAATATTTATACTAAAAACTCAAAAATTGAGCTTTAGTAACGAAAAATGTCCATATTTTCGCATTTATAACAGACTTTTTAACGATTTTTGTTCATTAACGCTGTTTTCGTCTTCTTGAATAGCCTTTAAAATAATTACCATATCATCAATAGACAGTGAATCATTGAACTTGTTGACGAATTCTGCATCACTTACGCTACCTTTAGCTAAAAGCTTATAATTTTCATCAACTTTACCAACGATATATGTCGGAATATTCTTAAGATATACATTGTTGCTGTCTTTTCCTTTGATAGCTCGATAGTCAACAACAAATTCAAGTGCTTTCTTATTGCCATATTTAGTGATTCGGTAAACATTTTTAGTGAAGATTTCCGGATTCACACAAATATTTTCAGAACGAGAACGAGCATAACTTACTCCATCAGGATTCAATGGTCTTTCATCAAACTTTACCTTGCGCCCTTGAATTTTTTCTTTAATCAATTCACGTCTGTTGCGTTTTTGCGCTTCTTGAAAATCATAAACATTTTCACCATCAATAGTGGCAAACGGCACTGCTTCGGTTGCTTTTAAAGTTTCTTCTAAATAATCCATAATTTTTCTCCTTTTTATTCAAATCCCATCTTTTTAAGTACGCTTTTCAGCTTACTTGTGGATTTTTTATCTTCTTTTTCTTTATCTTCTTGCTTTTTTTCGTCTTCTTTGATTCTGTTGTACTTTTCTCTTGAAGTTTCATAAGACTTGTCGGGTTGATATGCACCAAGTTTCTGCATCATGCTATCTAAAATCGCATATGCTGTTTCGACACACTTTTCATCTCGAACACCATTTTCATCTTTTACGTTCATCAAGAACTGTACTGATTCTGAATTTTTAAAACGTTCAGAAGAATCATCAATCTGTTGTTGTAATTCGTATTTATCAAAGAAAACTTTCTCGACACCAAGATGATAAGAAAGAGAATAACTAAATTGTGTTGCAATCTTTTCACGTTCGGGAACGATATTGTTTTGCATAGCGTTATCAATGATTTTTTCCATTGAAACGTTACCACTTACATCACCTAGACCAATAAGTTCCGGTGTGATACCAAAGTTTTGAGCTAAAATAGAGCCCTCTTTATTCAACCAATCAAAGAATTCAGTACCTTTAGTAACACGTGGCAAGTGTTCTATGTTTTTATCGAACATGCTTGAAGCAAGAACTACTTCATCAGAAGTACTGTACTTGATTTTATTTCCTAATTCTTGCAATTCATTAATTGCTTGTTCTTGTCTGCTTTTTTGTGAAGCAATAGAATTATCAATCAATTGGCTAGATGAAAGGTCTACAGCACCGCCGTTGAATATATCGTCTTTTAACCAAAAGATGATACGACCAGGTCCGTCATATTTGATATCGTAGTTTAAACGTGTATAAACGCTAGCAAGCAATGTTAAACGCTGTTTATCTTTCAATAAGACAGATTCACCATTTTCAATGATAGGTTTATTACGTAGATTTACAAAATCTTCGGGCAAGACCACAACGATATCTTTGCTTGTACTAATCAAACGTCCATTTTCCAAGAATTCAGCTTTATCTAGTTCAATAGACTGTGTCATATTAATAGCAACGTCTTCATTCGTGCTTACTGCATAAGCTACAGTACGTTTGAATCCTAGATATTGTTCATCATCTTGTGTAATGGATACATAGTGGTCATGTGGAACCAAAATCCAACCATCTTCATCCGATAACCAACGCAAACCACATTTTCCATATTCTTTAGCGTGGATAACAGCTTGCTGCAATGTCTCGTAATTGGTGATTCCTTTGGCATTTTGCTTGTACATAAAGCTTTTCAGTACTTTATCATCCTCAAAATCACCTGTTGTAAGTCCATTAGAGAACAAGTTGTTGATATATTGTCTTTCTACATATGGAAGTGTAGGAAGATTTGCAATCAGCCATTCTAGTTGTTCTACATCATCATCAAATGTCTTTGGAAAACCTACACCACAACCCTCTTTGCACTTTGTTAAGTTGTCTAGCAAATCGAGGTCCGTAAAATCCTTACTTATCTGCTTTGGATTGTGCTGTTTTTTGTTGTATTTATAAGACATTTTCTTTGTAGCAATCTTCTTTTTTCTTCTTCTACTCAAATTAGTTGCTGCTACTCAAAATATGAACAAACATATTCATATTGAGATATTGAAAACCTCACGGTATTTTCTTACTGCTTCATCCTGCATGCTTTTGTAATGAATAAATTCGTATACTACTAACAATTTGTTGTGTAGTCCACAGTCGTAAATTCCCGACTAGCCATCGGTACACGCCTAAAAGTGCGTGCTTATGCTAGCTTATAGGTTTTTGCATCTCTTAGATTCAAACTTGCGTTGAAATCTCTGTCCGCTTCGTATCCACATGTACATTTATAGGTTCTATCTGAAAGCTTTAAATCATTTTTGATAGCACCGCAGTGATGACATGTCTTGGAAGAAGGATAAAAGCGGTCTACAATGCGCAGTTCAATTCCGTATTCTTTACATTTTGCTGTCAGCTTGACTCTGAATTCATAGAATTTCTGTGCCGCAACAGCTTTTGAAAGATGACGATTCTTCATCATTCCAGATACATTCAAATCTTCAATGACAATATAGGCTGGCTTGGTTTTCACCACATCCCATACACACTTGTCAATGTAATCTGTTCGGATGTTATCCAATTGATGATGAAGCTTTTGAACTTTCAATATCTGTTTTTGAATATTTTGTTGAGTAGTATCTCCTTTCTCTTCTTTTTTGCGTTTCTTTAGACTTTCGTATTTCCTCGAAAGCCCACGCTGTGCCCTTTTGAGGCGCTTTTCTATTTTTCTAACCTCTGCCGTCTTGTTGATGTTTTTCATAACCTTTCCATCACTTAAAACAGCAAAATCTTTGATTCCTAAATCGATTCCGATTCCTTCGCTTTGCATATTAGCTTTCAAAATATCAGGAACGTCAATAATCACGGAGATATAATAACGGTCTGCTTTCTTTGAAATAGTTCCACTACTGATGGTATATCCATCTTTTGTGGTAGGAATAAAGCCTTTCTCTTTTAACTTAACCCATCCCAATGTTGGAATTTTAATTCGGTGACGCTGGCATTCACAATCCGCCTTGTTATTTTTAACAAAATACATTTTAACGTCACTTTTGTTCTTCTTTTTAAAGTTAGGGAATCCAGCCCTTTTTTTGAAAAATTTTTTAAAGGCCCCATCTCCATTCATAATGCTTTTCTTTACAGACTTAGAACTTACTTCTTTAATCCATCTGACTTCTGGATGAGATGGAATATACTCATTATTCAGCCATTTTGAGAAGGTCATACCAGACACAAATTGTTTTGTTTCTTTATATTCTTTTTTGTTTTCTGCAATGTATAGATTATAAACAAAGCGACATACCCCAATTGTTTGGTTAATTTTTCGCATCTGGGCAGGAGTTGGAGCAATCTCTGTTTTAAAGCTTTTTTGCAATGTCCTCATCCTCCTTTTCATTAGGATTATCTACTTTGTTTGTGTAATTTTTATCATAAACAGGTAAATCATTGCCTACATTTAATATATATAACAAAAGTGCATGGACAGATAAAAGCGTACTATCTAATTCATCGGGTGAATGTTTTATGATATGTTTTATCTCATCCTTAGGTATTATACCAATTTTTCCACCGCTTTTGTTTATGCTACGCACTGCAGCCATCTGTGGTGCTAGAATCTTGGCAATAGGTGTTGTAAACCATATCTTTCTGCTAGTCATAAGCTCTTGTAAATCGAGATGTAATTCAGCACGCATATTACTTCCGTACTTAGCAGAGAAATGACTCATCTTTTTTCTGTCGGGAGTTGTACCTGCTCCAAAGTTTATTCCGACAACACGGAATCCATGGGCATAGGAGTGCTTTGCAAGCCCCTCAACAAGCCAAACACCATATCCAACGTCCACACATACCATACGCACACCAAATTGGTCTACGACCTTTAAAACAGACTTTATGATGTATTCACTTGTAACACCATCAATCCATTTTTTGCCTTTGTTCATTTCATACATGTCTGCAACCAATACTTGACCCATGTCATTGATACCTGTAAGAGTGAGAATGATACTATCTTTACCTTTATAAGCACTATCAAGCCCGATAAACCATTTAAATCCTTGTAATTCCATCAGACTATCAATATCTCTGTATTGGATGTTCTTGAACATCGATGTATCACCATCTGTTTCAAGTTCACACAAGAAATATCTTTGACATGTGGAATCGTTTTTAAAGAAGTCAGATTCTTTCACTCGTTCTATACTAGGAATACGACCTTCTTCTAGAACTGTTCTAACATCCATCCAAATAATCAATGAGTCTTTTGGCGGATTTTCTTCTACCAATTTATCATAGAATTGACCTTTTTGATGTGGGTTAGATATCTGCACAAGCAATTCTCTTTCACCATCTACGTTTGAGAAGTCACGTCTACCGATTTCAGCAAATGCGTCATCGCTTGTAAGACTTGCCTCATCATGAATATAAACACCACCACGACCAATAGCGGATGAACTCTTCTTATGGTCGCTGGATGTAGAACCCAACGTACCACTACTGATAGAGCCACCAGAAACAAACGACAGACTTTCTTTTGTTACACTTGAATTCAATTTATCAATCTTATCTCTGTATTCCAAAAGTGATTTCTTAATTGAATCATCTGCGGTTTGAAGATGGCTTAGTACATTTTTCATTATGACTTTAGTAATATCATCTTTACCAGCCACGATATTTACATCCTTTTTTTGCAATTTTGCCAAAAGTATAGCAACCATGGAAATCGTCCATGATTTTCCATATTGTGAAGTGGTTACGATTGTGATTGTCTTATACTTACTGAACAAACATGCACCAACGATAAGAGATTGTGTGAAATATGTCATTTCACCAAAGCTCGCATTGACCACGGCAACGCCTTTTAAAGCTAGTTCTCTAGCCTCGTCCATATCAATATTCAATCGCTTGTAATGCTCGGGAATATATCCTCTAAACCACGTTTTAAGCTTATTGTGTGGTGTGGCACTTTCGCATAAAGCTAATGTACGCTCTTGTGGACTACTCATGTTCTACAACTTCCGTTTCAATGACATTATCATTTTTATGAGATTCAAGTAACATTCTTTCAGCATTTTCCAAAAAGGCTGTAGTTTTATCTTCAATACTTAGATTTTCTACATTCGTTACATTAAATACATTGTTTTCTTTTCCGATTCCATCCATTCGATTCAATTCTTTCAAAGCATTGATTCTATCAGAAACATTTAAATCTTCATTCTTACGGATACTATCTAGCCACAATCTTCTTTCTTGGATATTGCTTATCTGCTGCTGATACATTTCTTCTTCTGATTCTTGGTATTCCTTGATTCTTTCTCTGTTTTTTTTAATTATTACATTTCCTAGAGCTACAGCAGAATTATATTGGTAATGTGGGAACACACTTAAAACGGCTTTAACCATTACGTGTCCGTTATTTTCCCATTCTTTAAGGATTTTAATCTCGTTTTCCTTGCTGCAATATGTATACCCGACTGTAGTTCTTCTCTTTTCCTTTTTCTTTGTTATAAAAACCACCCCTTTGTATTAATATATCACGTTCTTTGTGTACTTTGTAAAATGACAAAGGCTCGTTTTTTTCTAACGAGCCAATATAAATATAAATTTATTTTTTTCAATCTATAGGGGGGTCATTCTTCTATTGAATCCATTATAGTATTCCAAATTTCAAAAAAATATGCACTGTAGCTTTCAGAAGAAAGTTTTCCTTGTTTATATTCTTCAATAATACTATTTCTCGTATCTTCAATTTCTTTGGATACTTTCTTCAAAACATCATCTATATTTTCAACACTGTATTCTTCTTCTATGGTTTTGCTTGTTTCTAGTACATCATTATCAAACTTATCTTTATCATAAGCAATGATAATGTCTGTGAATACATATTCATAGCGTGTGGTAGATTCTACAAGACCATAATACTTTTCTTTTTCATATTCTTCTTGTAGGTCTTCATCAGTAACGTCAATCTCTTCCCATTCGATACGATAGAAGTTGAATTGACAGGGTCTAGCACTTCCATAATCAAGTGTTACATTGTTTCCAAATTCATCATATGTAACGCAATTATCTTCGTTAGGAACAGGAACAGGGTCGATAGATACTGGCTTACTTAGTGTGTTTAATTCTCCAATGGAACCATTGTATTGGTGTTCTGTGTACCATACTTTTCGAGGTAAATTAGTTACACGTGTATAAACTTTATTATTCTCTTTGATTTTGCTTAACATTTTTTACTCTCCTTGTTTTTTATTATATCATGGTTTTGTGGTGTTGCGTAGGGTATGAAGATGGTGGGTGTTTGGTAGAGAGGGAGAGCGTATATAAAGGCAAGTGAAAACCTGTTGCGATTTTCACTTTTTCAAAATTATTTTTAAAGTCTCATAAATTAGCACTATCGGAATGATAATCAGCCCACTAACTAATCCAATCATGTTTAGTGCCAAAGAAATCAGGAACAGCGATATCATATGTTAACCTATTCATTACCATTCGGCAACGTCACTAATAACATATGATTCCGAGTTGAAACATTTCTCTTCTTCGTCCCAATCTTCAAAACAAATGTCAATTGGAATTTCAAACGCAACCACATTTCCGTACACATTATGCAATTCAACTTTAATGAACCCATTTAGCTCACACCAACTACCGTTATCTACTATTAAATCGAATACATCGTTTACATCAAAGGTTCCGCAACCGTCGCTCATGCGGTAGTAATATTCACGGCTAGTGTTTAGATTATCCGCTATTTCGATAAAGTCACGCTCTGTGCGACATTCTCTGAATTCCTTATAATTATCGCGTAAATATTCTTTTTCCATATGTTTTTACCTCCTGTAATAATACTAACATATGCAATGCATATTGTCAACAAATATGTGCTAACATATTCTGAAAAACCTGGATAGCTACGCTTGTTAAGTAAATCATAGCTAACCGATATCCAACCCTACTCATTTTTTTACTCCATTTCTTTCAGCTCATCATAATCGTCTATAATTTCTTGTGCGCCATCGCTCAAAAAAAGATGATGTTCGTTGTCAATAATATCCTGAATATAATCAACATAAAGATAATCATTGTATTCACGTTCATCAGTACTAACAAGATTTCCATACCCGTTAAAATAGAAATACTTACGATTAGGGTTGAACGTTTCTCTCTGTTCTGATTTGGAATAAGCGTTATCATATTCGAAAAACGCATTTCTCAGAATTTCGGTAGCATCTTTATTTTCGTAAAATTCATCAAGCATATACATCGGCTCGATACGACCATCTCCGAG
>ULTN01037190.1_pt1 | contig 16826 bp, 10 predicted proteins | sample 1957681 | NCBI WGS metagenome assembly ULTN01 (sample SAMEA4835736, study PRJEB28245) | human gut metagenome | biome: gut microbiome; material: fecal sample | place: Denmark | collected 2008
AGGTGCTCCCATGCTGCGCATCGGTCTTACCGGCCCCACCGGCAGCGGCAAATCTACCGTGACCGCCCTCATGCGTCAGTGGGGCGGCGTCGAGGTCTTAGATGCCGATGCGATTGCTCACGAGGTCAACAACAGCCCCGCCGCAGCCGCCGCCATTGCCAAAGCCTTTCCCGGCGTGCGGCGTCCCGATGGCACCATCGACCGTCCCGCACTTGCCGCTATTGTTTTTTCCTATCCGGAGGAATTACAGCGTCTGGTCAGCATTACCTTCCCGCTGATCCTTGCCGAATGCGAAAAACGCATGGAAAAGCTCTCGCGCGCGTCGCGCGTGCGTGCCTGCGTCCTCGATGCCCCCACACTTTTCGAAAGCGGCGGCGATCAGCTCTGTGATGTTATCGTCAGTGTGGTGACGCCGCGGGAGGAACGCTTGCGTCGGGTATTGGCGCGGGATGGCATTACCCGCGAGGCTGCCGAGGCACGCATGAAAAACCAGCACGAGGACGAGTACTATACTGCCCGCTCCCACTTCGTTATCACAAATTCGTCGGATCTTGCTCATCTCGAAAAAGAGGTGGAGCGGTGCCGCCGATTTTTGTGCCTATAAATCTACAAAGCCATAAAACCATCAAAAAACCGAAAGGAGAAGAATAACCATGAGTGAAAAAACCAAGGGCGAGCAGCTCCGCGAGGAACTGCTGATGAACCCCAAGAACCTCACCGAGACCATGCCTGAGGAGGAGCTGAAAGCCGCTTACGATTTCTGTGAGGGCTACAAGGCATTCCTTGATGCCGCCAAGACCGAACGCGAGGCGGTCGTCACTGCCATTGCCATGCTTGAAAAGGCGGGTTATGTCCCCTTTGACCACGCCAAGCAGTACAAGGCAGGGGATAAGGTCTACCTCAATAACCGCGGAAAGGCGCTCATCGCCGCCACACTCGGCCGCCGCAGCGTAGCAGAGGGCGTGCGCATCGGCGTAGCGCATATTGATAGCCCCCGCCTTGATCTGAAGCCCCGTCCCCTTTACGAGGAGGGCGAGCAGTGCTTCCTTAAGACCCACTATTACGGCGGCATCAAGAAATACCAGTGGACTGCCATTCCGCTGGCACTGCACGGTACGGTCGTTCGTAAGGACGGCTCTACGCTGTCCGTTGCCATCGGCGAGGAGGCGGGCGATCCCGTTTTCTGCGTCACCGATCTGCTGCCTCACCTTGCCGCTGACCAGATGAAGAAGTCGCTGGCAGAGGGCATCGAAGGCGAAAGACTCAATATTCTCATCGGCAGCGCTGCCCTGCGGGACGATACCGGCTCCGAGAAGGTCAAGATCGCCATTGCCAAGCTGCTGTTTGAAAAGTACGGCATCGTGGAGGAGGACTTCCTCTCTGCCGAGCTGTGCGCCGTTCCGGCGTTCAAGGCGAGCGATCTCGGTCTGGACCGTTCCATGATCGGTGCCTACGGTCACGATGACCGCGTTTGCGCTTATCCCATTCTCATGGCGGAGATCGACGAAAAATCCCCCGAATACACCTCGGTTACCATTCTGGCGGATAAAGAGGAGACCGGCAGCAACGGCCCCACCGGCATGAATTCCTATTTCCTCAAGGATTTCATGGAGGATCTGGCGGATATGGCAGGCTGCAAGGTGCGCCATGTTGCGGCAAACAGCCATTGCTTCAGCGCTGATGTCAACGCTGCCTTTGATCCCATTTACGGCGAGGTGCATGAGCGCCGCAATGCCAGCTACATCAATTACGGCGTAGTGGTGACCAAGTACACCGGCGCCCGCGGCAAGGCCGGCACCAATGACGCCACAGCCGAGATGATGAGCTTTGCCCGCCGGATCCTCGATGCCGAGAAGGTCGGCTGGCAGACCGGCGAGCTGGGCAAGGTCGATCAGGGCGGCGGCGGCACCGTTGCCATGTATGTTTCCCAGCATAATATCGATACCGTCGATCTGGGCGTTCCGGTGCTTTCCATGCACGCTCCCTTCGAGGTCGTTGCCAAGACCGATGTGTATATGACCTATCGCGCCATGCGCGCCTTCTACCGCTGATCGTTTTCCTGCGGCTGTCCGCCTCGGGTACTGTCCCTTTTCGGGGACAGCGCCCGGGGCGGTTTCCTTTATTCGGGCGGGACGCAGGTAAAATGCCGTTACGAAAATTTCACCAAATTTTCTGGATTTTTTTCTTGACATCGCCGCGTTTCGGGACTACAATAATATACTGTATCATAATGGCTTTTTATGACTAAACGGTATTGTCAAGTGTGCATAAGTCACGATAATACTCTCGTGATACTGTGCATAGTCAACAAATATTTATGCAGTCATTGATGTCCAAGTGATGGCGAAAAAATGATGGAATGGAGTGGAACATCGGATGGTAAACACCAAACCCGTAAAACTGGGCAAAAATATCCGCCAGAGCTTTGCCCACATCGATGAAGTGGCAGAGATGCCGAACCTCATCGAAGTACAGAAAAATTCCTATCAGTGGTTCCTTGATGAAGGTCTCAAGGCTGTCTTCAAGGATATCTCCTCGATCACCGACTATCAGGGCAATCTGCAGCTGGATTTCATTGATTTTACGCTGGACGACAAACCCAAGTATCCCCTTTTGGAGTGCAAGGAGCGCGATGTAAACTTCGCCGCCCCCCTGCGTGTGCGCGCAAGGCTCTTCAACAAGGTCACCGGCGAGATCAAGGAATCCGACATCTACATGGGAGATTTTCCTCTGATGACCGATGCCGGTACCTTCATCATCAACGGTGCCGAGCGCGTCATCGTCTCCCAGCTGGTGCGTTCCCCCGGTGTCTACTACGGTATGCACCACGACCCCGCCGGCAAAAAACTGTTTGATTCCACCGTGATCCCCAACCGCGGCGCCTGGCTGGAGTATGATACCGACTCCGCCGATGTGTTCAGCGTCCGCATTGATAAAAACCGCAAGCTGCCCATTACCACCTTTATCCGTGCGCTGCTGCGTCTGCGCGACGATGTTCCGGTGGAAAAAATCACCGAAGATGTGGGCAATGCCCTGACCGATCTGCGCGGCACCGATGAGGAGATCTATGAGCTGTTCGGCCGCAATATCTACCTCGTCAAGACCGCCGAAAGCAAGGATGCCGAAATGCTGGGCGATGAGGCGCTGCTGGAGGTTTACCGCAAGCTGCGCCCCGGCGAGCCGCCTACACCGGAATCCGCCGTCAAGCACCTGTCGCAGCTGCTATTTGACCCCCGCCGCTACGACCTGTCCCGCGTCGGTCGCTACAAGTACAACAAAAAGCTCTCCCTGGTGCCCCGCATTGCCGGTCAGGTGCTTTCCCGCCCTGTTGCCGACCCCCGCACCGGCGAGATCCTGCTGGAAGCCGGCGCCCTGCTGAGCCGTGAGGACGCCAAAATGCTGGAAGCCAAGGGCGTGGATACCGTTTGGATTACTCCCGCCGGACTGACCCCTGCCGGACTGCAGATGGCGCAGGACGATGGTGTGGAGGAGCTGAAGATCTTCTCCAACGGCATGGTGGAAATGTCCGACTTTACCGACTACACCCCCGATGAGCTGAAGGCTATGGGAATTCGGGAAAAGGTTCGCTTCCCGGTTCTGTGCGAAATTCTGGATATGGACCTCAGCCGTGAGGAGATGGCGGACGAAATCGCCCGCCGTGCCGATGAGCTGGTCCCCAAGAATATCCGCAAGTTTGATATTTACGCCTCCATCAACTACATGTGCGGTCTGCGCTATGATATCGGCACCACCGATGACATCGACCATCTGGGCAACCGCCGGATCCGCAGCGTGGGCGAGCTGCTGCAGAACCAGTTCCGTATCGGCTTTGCCCGTATGGAGCGTGTCATTCGGGAAAGAATGACCACCCAAGCGCAGGATATCGAATCCATCACCCTGCAGGCGATCATCAACAGCCGTCCCGTCATGGCAGCGGTCAAGGAATTCTTCGGATCTTCTCCGCTGAGCCAGTTCATGGATCAGACCAATCCTTTGGCGGAGCTGACCCACAAGCGCCGTCTTTCCGCACTGGGTCCCGGCGGTCTGAGCCGTGACCGTGCCGGATTTGAGGTTCGTGACGTGCATTACAGCCACTACGGCAGAATGTGCCCCATCGAGACCCCGGAAGGTCCCAACATCGGTCTGATCTCCTACCTTGCCACCTTTGCCCGTATCAATGAATACGGCTTTGTGGAGGCACCCTACCGCCCCGTGGATAAGGCCACCGGCAGGGGGCTGGATACCGTCCAGTATATGACCGCCGATGTGGAGGACGAATATATCGTGGCGCAGGCGAATGAGCCGCTGGACGAGAACGGCCATTTCGTCAATGAAAAGGTTTCCGTCCGTTACCGCGACAGCGTTCAGGAGGTTCCCCGCGATAAGGTGGACTATATGGACGTTTCGCCCAAGATGGTGGTCTCGGTTGCCACCGCTATGATCCCGTTCCTGGAGAACGACGATGCCAACCGTGCCTTGATGGGCGCCAACATGCAGCGTCAGGCAGTACCGCTGATCAAGACCGAGTCGCCCTTTGTCGGCACCGGTATGGAGTACAAGGCGGCGCATGACTGCGGCGTTGTGGTGGTTGCCAAGGAGGACGGCTATGTCAGCTATGTGGACGCCGACCGCATCATTGTGACCGACGGCGAAAACATGGAGCATGAATATGAGCTGGTGAAGATGCTGCGCTCCAACCAGGGCACCTGCATCAACCAGCGCCCCATCGTCAAGAAGGGCGAGGAGGTCCACAAGGGCGATGTGCTGGCGGACGGCCCCGCCACTGCCAACGGCGAGGTTTCGCTGGGCAGAAATATGCTCATCGGCTTTATGACATGGGAGGGCTACAACTACGAGGACGCCGTTCTCATCAACGAGAAGCTGGTGCGCGACGACCTGTTTACCTCCATTCACATTGAGGAATACGAGACCGAAGCCCGTGACACCAAGCTGGGCCCGGAGGAGATCACCCGCGAGATCCCCAACGTCGGTGATGATATGCTGGGTGCTTTGGACGAGCGCGGCATCATTCACATCGGCGCCGAGGTTCATTCCGGCGATATCCTTGTCGGTAAGGTGACCCCCAAGGGCGAAACCGAACTGAATGCCGAGGAGCGCCTCCTGCGCGCCATCTTCGGCGAGAAGGCAAGAGAAGTCCGTGATACCTCCCTGAAGGTGCCGCACGGCGAGTACGGCATCGTGGTGGATATCAAGGTATTCACCCCCGAAAACAGCGATGAACTTTCCCCCGGCGTCAACGAGGTGGTAAGAGTTTACATCGCCCAGAAGCGTAAGATCTCGGTCGGCGATAAGATGGCGGGACGCCACGGCAACAAGGGTGTTGTTTCCCGTATTCTGCCGCCGGAGGATATGCCCTTCCTGGAGGACGGTACCCCTCTGGATATCGTACTGAACCCGCTGGGCGTTCCCTCCCGAATGAACATCGGTCAGGTACTGGAGGTGCATCTGGGCATGGCGGCAAGCCGCCTGGGCTGGCATGTCATGACCCCCGTATTCGACGGCGCCCATGAGGACGACATTCGGGAGTGCTTCCGCATGGCAGACCTGCCGGAGGACGGCAAGAGCGTTGTTTATGACGGCAGAACCGGTGAAAAGTTTGATAACCGCGTTACCGTCGGCTATATGTACTACCTCAAGCTGCATCATCTGGTCGATGATAAGATCCATGCCCGTTCCGTTGGCCCGTACAGCCTTGTAACCCAGCAGCCTTTGGGCGGTAAGGCACAGTTCGGCGGTCAGCGTTTCGGCGAGATGGAGGTTTGGGCGCTGGAGGCTTACGGCGCAGCCTATACCCTGCAGGAGATCCTGACGGTGAAATCCGACGACGTGGTAGGCCGTGTGAAGGCGTTTGAATCCATCGTGAAGGGACAGAACATTCCGGCTCCCGGTATCCCCGAAGCGTTCCGCGTCATGGTGAAGGAGCTGCAGTCCCTTGGTCTGGACGTCAAGATCCTTGACAAGGATAACGAGGAGATCGACATCAAGCAGACCTACGATGAGGACGACAATATGCCGAACGGCTCTGACTACTATGATGAGACCGATGTTGCCGTGGATTCCGAGATCGAGGACAACTACACCATGGAAAATCCCGATGAGGACAGCGATCCCTTTGACGATGCCGACTTTGACGGCAGCGACGATGAGGACGACGACGGATTTGATTTTTGATAATGGAGGGGAAGAAATTTGGATAACAAATCTTTTGAATCGATCAAGATCGGGCTGGCTTCCCCCGATGCCATTCGCTCCTGGAGCTACGGCGAAGTAAAAAAGCCTGAGACCATCAACTACCGTACCCTGAAGCCGGAGCGCGACGGCCTGTTCTGCGAGCGCATTTTCGGACCGACCAAGGACTGGGAATGCTACTGCGGAAAGTATAAGCGGATCCGCTTCAAGGGCAAGATCTGTGAGCGCTGCGGCGTGGAAGTGACCCGCGCCAAGGTGCGCCGCGAAAGAATGGGTCATATCGAGTTGGCGGCGCCGGTGAGCCACATCTGGTACTTTAAGGGTACCAGCAGCCGTATGGGACTGCTGCTGAACCTGAGCCCCCGCGTGCTGGAAAAGGTGCTGTATTTCGCATCCTATATCGTGATTGACCCCGGCAACACCAAGCTGAAAAAGTACGCCCTGCTGAGCGAGCGGGAGTACAACGAATACCGTGAGGCGTATGAGGACGAATTCGACGCCGGCATGGGCGCCGAGGCAGTGAAAAAGCTCCTGCAGCAGCTGGATATCGAGGCGCTTTCCGCCGAGATCAAGGAGGAGCTGGAGAAAGCCACCGGACAAAAGAAGGCGAAGCTCCTTAAGCGGCTTGATGTAGTAGAGGCATTCCGCCAGAGCGGCAACAAACCGGAGTGGATGATTCTGGACGTGCTGCCTGTCATTCCGCCTGATATCCGTCCCATGGTACAGCTGGACGGCGGACGCTTTGCCACCAGTGACCTGAACGACCTGTACCGCCGCGTGATCAACCGCAATAACCGCCTGAAAAAGCTGCTGGAGCTGGACGCGCCGGATATCATCGTCCGGAACGAAAAGCGTATGTTGCAGGAGGCGGTAGACGCCCTGATCGATAACGGCCGCCGCGGACGCCCCGTGACCGGTCCCAACAACCGTGCTCTCAAGTCCCTGAGCGATATGCTGAAGGGTAAGCAGGGACGCTTCCGCCAGAACCTTTTGGGTAAGCGCGTAGACTACTCCGGTCGTTCCGTAATCGTGGTAGGTCCCGAGCTGAAGATGTACCAGTGCGGTCTGCCCAAGGAGATGGCGCTGGAGCTGTTCAAGCCCTTTGTAATGAAGCGGCTGGTTGACCTGAAGGTTGCCGAGAATATCCGCAAGGCACGTAAGATGGTGGACCGCGGATCTCCCAAGGAGGTTTGGGACGCACTGGAGGTGGTCATCAAGGGTCACCCCGTGCTGATGAACCGTGCGCCTACGCTGCACCGCTTGGGCATTCAGGCATTCGAGCCGATTTTGGTAGAGGGACGCGCCCTGAAGCTGCACCCGCTGGTTTGTACGGCATTCAATGCCGACTTTGACGGCGACCAGATGGCGGTACACGTACCGCTCTCCGCCGAGGCGCAGGCAGAAGCTCGCTTCTTGATGCTGGCTGCCAATAACCTGCTGAAGCTCTCCGATGGCCGCCCTGTGGCAGTGCCCTCGCAGGATATGGTGCTGGGTTCCTACTATCTGACCACCATTATTGATAAGAACTATGCCACCGATGAGATCCGCAACCCCGGCGTATTTACCTCCATTTCCGAATGGGAAAAGGCGTATGCCGAGAACCCCCACGAGCTGAAGATCTATCGCAGCCCCGATGAGGCGCTGATGGCATATCAGACCGGCGCACTGTCGCTGCATGAGCCGGTGCTGGTGCGTACCACCAAGGTGGTGAACGGTAAGACCGTGACCGGCAGTATCCACACCACCGTGGGCATCAATATCTTCAATAATCCCATTCCGCAGGATCTGGGCTTTGTTGACCGCACGATCCCCGAAAATGCGCTGCGTCCCGAGGTCGACTTCCAGGTGGGCAAGAAGCAGCTTTCCAAGATCATTGACAAGAGCATAAAGAAACACGGCACCACCGATACCAGTGAGGTTCTGGACGCCATTAAGAGCCAGGGCTACAAGTATTCCACCCGTGCCGCACTGACCGTTGCCGTCTGCGATGCCACCATTCCGCCCAACAAGAAGGATATTCTGGCGGACGCAGAGGAGAAGGTTGCCAAGATCCGCAAGAAGTTTGACCGCGGCTATATCTCAGAGGACGACCGCTACCAGCAGACCATTGCCATTTGGCGTGACGCCACCAACGAGGTAAAATCCTCGCTGAAGGAGAACTTCGGTAAGCTGAATCCCATCTACATGATGGCGGATTCCGGCGCCCGTGGTTCGATGGATCAGATCAACCAGCTTGCCGGTATGCGCGGCAACATTGCCAATACCTCCGGTCAGACCATCGAAATCCCCATTCGTGCGAATTACCGCGAGGGACTTAACATTCTGGAATACTTCCAGTCCAGCCGCGGCGCCCGTAAGGGATTGGCGGATACCGCACTGCGTACCGCAGACTCCGGTTATCTGACCCGCCGCCTGGTCGATGTATCGCAGGAGGTCATTATCCGCGAGGAGGACTGCGGCACCCATGAGGGCATTGATGTGGAAGCCATCACCGACGGCAACCGCGTCATTGAGGAACTGGCGGAGCGCCTGACCGGCCGTTATCCCTGCGAGGACGTGGTGAATCCCCAGACCGGCGAGCTATTGGCAAGCCGTGAGGAGATGATCACCTACAAGACCGCAGAGGAGATCGTAGGCGCCGGCATTACCAGCCTGAAGATCCGCAGCGTCATCAACTGCCGTGCCAAGAACGGCGCATGCAGCCGCTGCTACGGCGCCAACCTTTCCAACAATACCCCTGTCGCCATCGGTGAAGCCGTGGGCATCATCGCGGCACAGTCCATCGGTGAACCGGGTACCCAGTTGACCATGAGAACCTTCCACACCGGCGGTATCGCCTCCGCCAGCGATATTACGCAGGGTCTGCCCCGCGTAGAGGAGCTGTTTGAGGCGCGCAAGCCCAAGAGCGTGGCTGTTATCGCCCACAACGGCGGTCTTGTCAGCTTTGATAAGGACAACAAGGGCGTAGATGTGGTAAAGGTGGATGATCCCCAGACCGGCGACCACTTCGAGCATCAGATCGTTTTCGGCAGCAAGGTGCGTGTGCATGAGGGCGACCTCATCGAGAAGGGTACCATGATCACCGAAGGCAGCGCCGACCCCAGCGAGGTACTGCTGGTCAACGGCGAGCTGGCGGTTCAGGAATACCTGATCCGTGAGGTGCAGATGGTTTACCGGACGCAGGGCGTAGATATCAACGATAAGCACATTGAGGTCATCGTTCGCCAGATGATGAAGAAGGTGCGCATCGAGGAGCCGGGCGATACCGAGTATATCCGCGGCATGATGGCTGACCGCGCCGAGGTGCTGCACCTCAACGAGCAGATCGACCGTGAGAACGCCGAGGACGGCGGCAGCCGCCAAAAGGCGACCTACACAGCGATTCTGCAGGGTATTACCAAGGCTTCCCTTGCCACCGACAGCTTTATGTCCGCGGCTTCCTTCCAGGAGACCACCCGCGTACTGACCGAGGCTGCAATCAAGGGCAAGGTAGACCCGCTGCAGGGTCTGAAGGAGAATGTCATCATTGGTAAGCTGATTCCTGCCGGTACGGGTCTGGTGACCTATACCGAGGAGGAAAAAGCCGAGGAACAGGCAGACGAAGCCAATCTGGAGGCACTGATGGCACGCTCGAACGCCATTGTGATGTGATCTTTCCGTAAAAGGGCAAATTCCCCAAAACGGGATTGCAAAGATGGTGAAAAATATCCAAATCATCGCTTGACAATCCCGTGGGGAATTTGGTAAAATATTTAACTGGGTGGGTATTCACCCACCGCACCAACAGGTCATGTAAACACAACCCGGAACACCACCGGGTTTGTGCGCATGAATAAATATTTTTTGATGAAAGGAGGACAACCATGCCAACCTTTAACCAATTGGTTCGCAAGGGAAGAGAAACCGTTGAGAAGAAGGCGACCGCTCCTGCGCTGCTGAAGGGCTGGAATGCCAAGAAGCGCGTCATGACCGATCAGAATTCTCCCCAAAAGCGTGGTGTTTGCACCGCGATCCGTACCTCTACCCCCAAGAAGCCCAACTCCGCGCTGCGTAAGGTAGCAAGAGTACGGCTTTCCAACGGCATCGAGGCTACCGCTTACATTCCTGGTATCGGTCATAACCTGCAGGAGCACAGCGTAGTGCTGATCCGTGGCGGTCGTGTAAAGGACCTTCCCGGTGTTCGTTACCACATTATCCGTGGTACCTTGGATACCCAGGGCGTCCAGAACCGTAACCAGGCCCGTAGTAAGTACGGTGCCAAACGGCCTAAGAAGGCTGGTGCCGCGAAGAAGTAATCACACCCGTATGAACAGTGCCAAGAAAGATGGCTTTTATATAGCCTATGGATTGGCGCCGGCGGGAGTGGGGACTTACTTTCGAGTACCGAAGATCTCATTTTATTATGAAGGAGGGAAGCGAAGTGCCAAGAAGAGGTAATATCGCAAGACGCGACGTTCTGCCTGATCCGCTTTATAATTCCAAGCTGGTCACCCGTCTCATCAACAATATCATGCTGGACGGCAAGAAGGGCGTTGCACAGAAGATCGTTTACGGTGCGTTTGACATCGTAAGGGAAAAGACCGGCAAGGACCCGCTGGAGGCTTTTGAGCAGGCAATGGAGAACATCATGCCCGTTCTGGAGATCAAAGCTCGCCGTGTCGGCGGCGCGACCTATCAGGTACCCATGGAGGTTCGTCCTGAGCGCCGTCAGACCCTGGGTCTGCGTTGGCTGACCACCTATAGCCGCAACCGCAGCGAGAAGCTGATGGCTCAGAGACTGGCCGGCGAGATCATGGACGCCATGAACGGTCAGGGCGGCGCCTGCAAGAAGCGCGAGGATACCCACAAGATGGCCGAAGCCAACAAGGCTTTTGCCCATTTCAGATGGTAATTCCGGCGAAGACTGCATTTTTACTGTTCTTTGCCCGTTTAGCGGGCTGGGAATTCGCAAACTTATTAGGAGGGCATTATGCCAAGAGATGTATCCTTAGAGAAAACGCGTAATATAGGCATCATGGCGCACATTGACGCCGGCAAAACCACCACCACCGAGCGAATCCTGTACTACACAGGCGTTAACTATAAGCTGGGTGAGACCCATGACGGCAGCGCCACCATGGACTGGATGGAGCAGGAGCAGGAGCGTGGTATCACCATTACCTCCGCCGCTACGACTGCCTATTGGAAGGGTCACCGCATCAATATCATCGACACCCCCGGACATGTTGATTTCACGGTAGAGGTAGAGCGTTCCCTGCGCGTGCTGGACGGTTCTGTAACCGTTTTTTGCGCCAAGGGCGGCGTAGAGCCGCAGTCTGAGACCGTTTGGCGCCAGGCTGACAAATACCATGTGCCGAGAATGGCCTTTGTAAACAAGATGGACATTATGGGCGCAGACTTTTACAATGTTGTGCGCATGATGCGCGACCGTCTGAAGTGCAACGCCGTTCCGATCCAACTGCCCATCGGCGTCGAGGATACCTTTAAGGGTATTATCGACCTGGTAGAGATGAAGGCGTATGTGTACTATGACGACCTTGGCAAGGATATCCGCGTAGAGGAGATCCCCGCGGATATGCAGGACAAGGCGAATGAGTACCATCATGAGCTGCTGGAGCATGTGGCAGAGCAGGACGAGGAGCTGCTGATGAAGTACCTTGATGGTGAGGAGCTTACCATCGATGAGATCAAGAGCTGTATCCGCAAGTCCACCATCGCCAACCACATGGTACCCGTCTGCTGCGGTACTTCCTACCGCAACAAGGGCGTGCAGAAGCTGCTGGACGCCGTGGTAGACTATATGCCTGCCCCCACAGACGTTCCTGATATCAAGGGCGTCAACCCCGACACCGAGGAGGAGGAGACCAGACCTTCCAGCGACGACGCACCCTTTGCGGCGCTCGCTTTCAAGATCATGACCGACCCCTATGTTGGTAAGCTGTGCTTCTTCCGTGTGTACTCCGGTACCGTAGATGCCGGCACCAGCGTTTATAACTCGGTGAAGAAATGCAATGAGCGCATGGGCAGAATTCTGCAAATGCACGCCAACCACCGCAAGGACATCGAGACCTGCTATGCCGGTGACATTGCGGGTGCCGTTGGTTTGAAGAATACCACCACCGGTGATACCCTGTGCGACGCGAAGCACCCGATCGTTCTGGAATCCATGGAGTTCCCGGAGCCGGTTATCCGCGTAGCCATTGAGCCGAAAACCAAGGTCGGTCAGGAGAAGATGGGTTTGGGTCTTGCCAAGCTGGCGGAGGAGGATCCCACTTTCCGTACCTACACCGATGAGGAGACTGGTCAAACCATCATTGCCGGTATGGGCGAATTGCACCTGGAGATCATCGTAGACCGTCTGCTGCGTGAGTTTAAGGTAGAAGCCAACGTGGGTAAGCCCCAGGTTGCCTACAAAGAGACGGTACGCAAGATGGCCGATGTGGATCACAAGTATGCACGCCAGAGCGGTGGTAAGGGTCAGTACGGTCATGTAAAGATCCGTCTGGAGCCCAACGAAAGCGGCAAGGGCTACGAGTTCCGCAACGCTATAGTCGGCGGCGCGATCCCCAAGGAGTATATCCCAGCTGTTGACGCCGGTATTAAGGGCGCGATGGCAAGCGGTGTACTGGCGGGCTATCCCGTGGTTGACTGCATCGTAACGCTGTATGATGGTTCCTACCATGAGGTAGACTCCTCTGAAATGGCGTTCAAGATCGCCGGTTCGATGGCGTTCAAGGAAGCGATGAGAAAAGCGGACCCCGTTATTCTGGAGCCGATCATGAAGGTTTGTGTGATCGTCCCCGAGGAGTATATGGGCGATGTAATCGGTGATTTGAACTCCCGCCGCGGTCAGATCCGTGGCTTTGAGGACCGTCCCGGAGCGAAGCAGATTGACGCTTTTGTACCCCTTTCGGAAATGTTTGGTTATGCTACCGACCTGCGCAGCAAAACGCAGGGTCGCGGACAGTACACCATGGAGCCGAGCCACTATATCGAGCTGCCTAAGAACATTTCGGAAAAACTGGTCACTTCCCGTACCAAGGCGGAGTGACGAAACCCCTAAGCATGATCCCGAACCCACACAACATAAGGGGCAGGGAAAATAATATTAAAAAACAAAGTATAACAAAGGGAGGATTTTACGATGGCTAAACAGAAATTTGAGCGCAACAAACCCCACGTAAACATCGGTACCATTGGTCACGTTGACCATGGTAAGACCACTCTGACCGCTGCGATCACCAAGGTACTGGGTCTGAAGGGCGATGCCGAGTTCATGGCTTACGACATGATCGATAAGGCTCCCGAAGAGCGTGCCCGTGGTATCACAATCAACACTGCTCACGTAGAGTATGAGACCGACAAGCGTCACTATGCTCACGTTGACTGCCCCGGACATGCCGACTATGTTAAGAACATGATCACCGGTGCTGCCCAGATGGACGGTGCTATTCTGGTTGTTTCTTCTGCTGATGGTCCTATGCCCCAGACCCGTGAGCACATCCTGCTCGCCCGTCAGGTAGGCGTTCCCTACATCGTTGTTTACATGAACAAGGTTGACCAGGTAGACGACGAGGAGCTGCTGGAGCTGGTTGAGATGGAGATCCGCGAGCTGCTTTCCAGCTACGATTTCCCCGGCGACGAGATCCCCGTAATCAAGGGTTCCGCTCTGCAGGCTCTGGAGTGCGACAGCAAGGATCCTTCCGATCCCGCTTACGCTTCCATTCTCGCCCTGATGGACGCTGTTGATGACTATATCCCCACCCCCGAGCGTAAGGCTGACCTGCCCTTCCTGATGCCCATCGAGGACGTTTTCACCATCACCGGTCGTGGTACCGTAGTTACCGGCCGTGTTGAGCGTGGTCAGGTCAAGGTTGGCGACGAGGTTGAGATCGTTGGTATCCATGACACCCGCAAGACCGTTGTTACCGGCGTTGAGATGTTCCGCAAGCTGCTGGACTATGCTGAGGCCGGCGATAACATCGGCGCTCTGCTGCGTGGTATCCAGAGAACCGAGGTTGAGCGTGGTCAGGTACTGTGCAAACCCGGCTCCATTCACCCCCACACCAAGTTCCGTGGTCAGGTTTACGTTCTGAAGCAGTCTGAAGGCGGCCGTCATACCCCCTTCTTCAACAACTATCGTCCTCAGTTCTATTTCCGTACCACTGACGTGACCGGCGTTATCTCCCTGCCCGAGGGCGTTGAGATGTGCATGCCCGGCGATAACGTTGAGATGGACGTTGAGCTGATCACCCCCATCGCCATCGAGAAGGGTCTGCGCTTCGCTATCCGCGAGGGCGGCCGTACCGTTGGTTCCGGCGTTGTTATCGCTATCGAGGAGTAATTCCGAGAGACTGCAATATTATAGCCAATCAAAAAGGAGTGCCCTGTATGGGGCACTCTTTTTTGATTGGTGGGGCAGGGCGCCCGCAAAGTGGGCGAGGACCGTCCGGAGCAGAGCGGAGGATCGGTCCGAGGGAGAGCGGAGCGGGCGCCCGGACAGAGCCCAGAAAAGAGATGAAAAGGGCTCTCCTAAAAGGGGAGAGCCGGGAATATACAAAATGCTGGAATTACAGCACGAGGCTGAGTGCCAGCAGAAGTTGACCGATATAGTAAGTGGTAAGATTGGCGAAGCGTACCCAACGGGGGCACTTGCGGCGGGTGTAGAAGTAGAGAGGGATCATCAGCAGGTCAGAGATGAGAAAGAGGGTAACGCCAATGCCGGACGCCCAACCATTGAAAGGAACATGGACACTGAGAAACGGCGACCATGTGATGCATTTGATGGAAGCACCCAGCCCGACCGAAAACATAAGAGTGACCACCATATAATAAAAAATGGCGGCAGGACGGGTACGACGGCTGAAATGGAAGGAAGGGTGTCGTGTGATATACATCATCACTAAAAGGGCGATGATGGGCAGGATAAAGTGATACCATTGCATGGGACAGAACTGGGTAAAGAACAGGAGATAAAAGACATGGGCAATGCAGAAAAAGCCGACTCCTGCCATGCCGGAGACCGAATGGGAAGCGCCAGTCGCACCGTGACGGTTATTGGCGACGCCGATAGCGATATCACCGAAAGCAGCGAGGCAGAAAGCAATGAGCAGCGACCAATAGGAATTCATTTCGATGGTGGAATGGCGCCATGCGGCAACGGAAATCGCTACAAATAGGATACTGTTTACTGCCTTAAACAGTGTGTAATTCTGAAAGAGGCGGGGCGTGTATGCTACGGTAAGCAGACAGATAAGCCAAAGGACATAGAAGCCACTGAGAATGTAAAAAAGAGTTGCCATATAAGGTCTCCTTTGTTGAGGAAATAAGAGCGAAATGGGAAAGGGGGCGGAGCGTTATACGCCCCGCCCCCTTAAAAGGCTTTACTGATTTGAAAATCAGGCATCCTCGAAGCCGGTGAAGGCTACGATACGAGAGATGCAGGACTCGCCGCCGACCAGTCTCCAGGGGAAGCAGCCGATTACGCAGCGCTGGTTGGAGAGCTTGTCGATGTCGCCGCCCAGGCACTCAGCATGAATGCACTCGTAGGGCTGGCAGAACAGCTGGATATGCATTGCCTGATACTGCTCGGGCCAAGGATACATCTCCTGCAGGGTCTTGCCATACTTCTCCTGCATGTACTTATCGCACTTAGCAGCATCCATGGGGCACCAGTCACGAATCTTGGTGTTCATGGGATGGTCAGCAGAACCGCAGTCAACGCCGATCCAAGCGATCTTCTTCTCCTGGCACCACTTAACGAAGCTCAGGGACGGACCGGGATGACGAACCATGTAGCGCTGCTCATCAGCCTCGGGGGAATCCCAACCATACTTATGATAACCGGTGTTGATGATGAGGATATCGCCCTCACGAACTTCAACGCGCTCCTCGATCATTTCGGGAGTGTAAATGCCGAAGTCTTCGCAGCAGGGAGCATCGGTCAGGTCAACAACGACGCCGGGACGAACCAGCTTGGTCAGCTCGAGCTGATCAACAGTACGGCCGGAAGTATCGAAATGCAGAGGGCCGTCCAGGTGGGTACCAACATGGTTGGAGTGGGTGAGGATCTGGCCGTTAGCGCCATTGGAAGACAGGCGCTTAAAGAACTTCATCTGTACGGGCTCATAGGTGGGCCAGGGGGGGCAGTTTACGCCGATCGGGATAGAGAGATCATAGACCTTAACATCAGACCACTTAGACATAGTGTTTTTCCTCCTAAATGTTTGTTATATGTTTGTAGGTGGGGGAGAGGGGAATCCTCTCCCGTCACCAAAACAACGATTAAATTTTGTGAGAGAATCAGCCCTCAGCATACTTGGCTACGAAAGCCTCGATCGCCTGCTCGAAGCACTCCATGGGAGGATGTACAACGCCGGCGCCGACCTGACCAACACCACGACGGTTGCAAGCAATACCGGTGTTGATAACAGGACGGATACCAGTCTCGATGACCTTGCGGATATCGATACCGGTAGCGGAACCGCGGAAGCCCAAAGCGGGGATCTGATAAGCAGTGCCCTCACCCTCGGTGATCTCGTACATCTCGGTGGAGTACTTGATGGAGTCGGCAACGGTGCCGCCTACGAACTTAACGATAGCGGGAGCAGCAGCCA
>ULTN01013451.1_pt1 | contig 16695 bp, 17 predicted proteins | sample 1957681 | NCBI WGS metagenome assembly ULTN01 (sample SAMEA4835736, study PRJEB28245) | human gut metagenome | biome: gut microbiome; material: fecal sample | place: Denmark | collected 2008
GCTTTCAGTTTTTCGGTTACGCCTTCGGCTTTCTTCATCTGCTCAACCAAACGGTCGAACATTTCCTCAGCCGCTTCGCCGATTTCTTTCAGATGGTCTTCTAACTTCCCATCGAGGAACATGCCGGTATAGATTCCGTTTCTATGCTCACGCAGATACCGATGACGCATTTTTGCAAATCTGTTGTACATATTTTTCCTCCTTACGCATACGCGATGTAAATCAAGTAGTTTCCGTTTCCGAGGCTCTCTGCCCAGATATTCACCGCGGTAATGTCATCGTCGCGTTTATAGCGGTCAAAACGGTGCGTCAGGTCCCGCTCAAGATAAATGCAGTCGGCGTTGGCGGTCGTCGGGTTATCCCAGCAATCCACCGCCGTTTCGTCAATTTCAAGCCCGATTTGAAGCGCGTAGGACTTTGCAAAGCTGATCCAGTAATTGACATCAAACTCCGCTTTCGGCGACTCTGTGACGCTCTCAGGCGGCGTTTCGACGGTTTCCGGCAACTCTGTCGGCTTATCCTCTTTGACCGTTTCTGCGGGCGTTTTTGGCATTGTCGGCGGTTCCGTTGTTGTTTCCGCTTTGATCGGAGCAATAGGTGTTTCCACCATTGTTTCGGTTGTGGTATCCGGTACTGGACTCTGCTCCGGGCGCTCAATGATGAGCGGCGCAGTCGTTTCTTCTTTTGGAACTTTGATAGCCGTTTCGGTTTCCTTTGGGGTGGACTCCGTCGTTTCCTCCGGAGCTGTCGTTTCTGCAACGGTCGTTTCTGCCGTCGGCTCGGTTTGCATACTTGACAAGGTTTCAGTCGGCTTTACCGCCGAACATGCGCTCATCAAAAGCGCCAGCAGCAGGATGATGATTTTCTTCATGGCTTTCGCCTCCCTTCACGTATATGGTAGCGAAAAGCGGAAGAAAACACCAATGTGCAAAAATCGGATTTGCAGATTTGACGGGGATGGCATCTGTGAGTATATTCGGTTGTCAAGGAACAGCGAAGGTTTGACCCTTCACTTGTTCCCACCAAGAAGCCCGAATCGTACACCCATTTCGAAAAAATATTTTTGAGTAAAAAGATAAAGCCCTCTCCGAAATTGATTGGAAAGGGCTAACGGTATACTCTTGACACACTATTTCCAAGAGGACATTTTGTCCTCTTGGAAAGCGGCAACATTTACCTGCCGCTCATGTGCCCAATTTGAGCACATGAAGCTTTTGGTGCATTCTTTGATGATATATTATTTTCAAAGGGAAAATTTTACCCTTTGGGAAGCGATGCATTCCTCCTCCAAGGTCTCAATTTGAGGGCTTGGAAGATTACAGGTACGGGGTAAAATTTACCCCGTACCAAAGAGCCAGCTAAGCAGTAAGATATCAAATTGATAACTTACTAAAAATCGAGCCGACGAAAAGAGGTAGTTCCTCAATTTGAGAAACTACCAAAAGGCCGGGCAAGTGGTAAGTTCTCAAATTGAGAACTTACCAAAGATCAATAACGAAAATTGGTAGTTGGTCAAATTGACCAACTACCAAAATCGAAACCTTGTACATCGAGTTGGTAGAAAGGAAAATTACCTCGTACCAAATTCTGTTTTTACCAGATCGTCTGACCATTAGAAACGCACTTCGTCAATCCATCCATGGCACGATATTTCAGGAAAAGATGCTCAAAATCAAGTAGCCATTTTGACCACATAAAAGCCGAATCTTTTTGTAGGGAGGCAAAACTAAATGTCCGTGGCATTGTCTTATCAAGCAACGAATCTGTGAGCACAGATTCACGTGCATGTCAGCGACTCCGTCTTGACCAGCACTGAACTTTGTGCCCAAAGTTCACTTGTCAGGGAATCCCCTGAGACCCTATAACATAGAATAGGCGAAATCTAATAATGCAAGGTTCATAATGCATATTTTTGTGTCTACACAGATAAAATACAATTTAGAGAGGTGGGCTCATGGAGAAACTATTAATAGTGAAGATCAGTGGTAAAAATTTATATTTTATGGGTAATATTACCGACAACGAAACAGCGGAAATAGAGAAAATTGCAAATCAAATTACTCCGGTAGACATAGATACCTTTCCCCTTATTTTTATTAAATCTGTTTATGAGCAAATTAAGATATCTCTGAGTCCATGTACTTCAATAAACATTATACGTGTAAAGTAATAGAGGCTGTTTTTGTAACAACAGCCTCTACTTCTTTAGATTTTGTCAAATTGGTCTTTTCCTATTTTGAATGCATCTTCAAGTATTTTGGAAGAGAACTTTCTATATTGACTTGATGTATATGGGAAGCTTTCGTTTGAAAAATCAAACGACCATTGTGAAAAGACTCTGTCATAATAGTCAAAATCATTTACACCATTGATTCCCAGTTGTCTTGTTAATGCAATAATAAATCCATTTAGACATATTACCGATAACAGTTTTGAGCTTGGATCTTTCCATTGCTTATTGTAATTCTTGCATACCGCTCCAAAGTACTCACGAAGTACACCAGCACAGTATTTTATGTAATCTTGTAATGCGGCATCGTTGATGGAAAGCAATGCTTCCTTATCCCCATTCCAATACTCAAATAAACTCTTTTTACCATCTGCCGGTGTAACTGTTACAAGATAACGTAGCGCAAATCGTACAATGGAAGCCGTTTTGATTTTTCCAGCATCCAAAGTAGATATTTGAAGAAGATTTCTGAAAATGCCTTCTTTGTTTAGGCATTCAACAACAGATTGTGCAATACTTTCATCGTCTATAGGATTCTGGATGCGCTTTATCTGAGTGAGCACTGTGCGCGGTACAGCAGTGGCATTTGAATTAATATCATGAAAAATTTCGCTTTGAATTCGTGCGCGTTCCTCTGGAGAAACATCCTTATCAAATACTAAACCGGTTACGAGAAGATGAAGTTGTTTTCGCAATTCAGCAATTCTTCGCTCTTGTTTCGTATCATTTCCGCTAACATAATGTGCAAAAATCCGGTGTTGACCATCAATGACACAAATGCTGTTCATTTCTTTGGGAAGGATTAATTCGCAGTTGCTCTCTAAATCATTAATTTTATCAATTCCAACTATACTGCCTTGTTCATCCAAAAAAGAAATATTGTCAGGTAACGCTACTATAATATTGTTGTAAAACGCCTCGCCTTTACTCTCCAGAAAATCCCTTATTTTTTTGATTTTACTTTTTTTAATAAGTCGCTGATACAACCATATTGAATCTTCCCAATTATCTTTTCTAAGAACATAACAGGTGTTTAGAAAATCTTCAGCTGACATCATAAATGATACAACTCTTACCTTGTCCGTGATACCTGTGAATTCTTTCGGATATATTATGGGTGCAATAATGTTATTATACTGGTTTGAACTTCTAACAGTTCCAATTTGATTGCTCTTTAAACCCAAAAAACGGAATATCTCATTGCGAGCAGAATGCTTTATACAGCCAACAATCCACTTAAAATAATTCAGTGTTTGAGGTAAAACAAAAATAAGATTATCAAACAATTCATAATCAGTATGAGCAAACAGCGGATCGTTCAAAGGTATGTATAGACCATATATTTTAATTCTACTGTCAGTATATCTATGAAAAAGATACTCCTTTTCAGGAAACAGTTCCGTTAGTTTTTGGATAAATGCAGATAAATTACTCTTAATTTCTCCAACCGCTTCATTTTTTGTCCTAACATGATCAGTAATATTCGAGGTTTTTACTGTATCTTCACAAACCAACCAAACATTCTCATAAATGAATAGAGAATCGATTTCGACATCACGGCGTCCAATATGCATTTCTTTATCATTGGTCGGGATATATTCAAAGCCAGCGCCCTCGAAAATACTCCTGATCTTTCTTTTTAATGCAGTTTTTTGCCTTTTTTGAATTTGCTCTTCGGTCAATGGAGTATTTTTATTTTTCTTCTTGCTCATGCTTGTTCTCCTCTCGAGCGGTTTTAAACTCTTCTGGCAATTTGGCTACTGCAGTATTTGGATTTGGCTTCATGACAGGCTTATCTTCTCTGATCTTCAGAGATCCATCTTTTGCGCTTTTTAGTCTCTCGCGCGATATATTATAGTATTCTGTCTTAATTTCAGCACCTGCAAATCTTCTCTTTTCAAGTATTGCAGCAACACCTGAAGTACCTGCTCCGGAGAAAGGGTCTAAAACCAAATCTCCAGATTGTGTAAGAGCTCTAATCAGCCTTTGTGGAATCGCCACCGGAAACTGACATGGATGCTCGGTTTTTTCTACATGCCTTGCATTTACGTTTGGAATCTCCCATACATCAGAAGGATTCTTGCCAAGCGGATTTCCACTTAAATTTCCTTTATTAGGCCCTTTATAAGATTTTTTCCCGGGGTATTTCTGAGGTACACGAACGCAATCTAAATTAAATACTTTCTGCTCTCCTTTAGTAAACCAGAGTATTATTTCATGTCTTCCGCTAAAACGCTTCGTGCTATTTAAACCGTGTCCAAATGTCCATATTATTCTATTACGAAGAATAAGAGGTTGTTGTTTTTCTTTGCTCAACGATGTGAACAAATCATAGATAACATAATCAAGAGGAATAACGCATTTATCCGATATATGGTATCCTACTTGCCAACATATGCTTCCTCCATTTTTTAATACTCTATACAGATCCTCAAATATAGCTTCGTGTTGCTTCTTAAATGATTCTATATCATCGTGAGGATCTTCGTATTCTTTTCCAATACAATATGGCGGAGATGTAATTATTAAATCTACCGTTTCATCTGGAATTTCTTTTAACAGTTTGGCGCAATCTCCGTTATATAGCGTTATTTCATTTTGCGTTTTGTAATGCTTATATATTCTCATGGTTTTCACCTCATATTATTTTCAGGGCTGTTATGCCAAATGAATGTTGCGATTGAGCCAAACCGATACAGCTACAGCTACAACGGTTCATTTTCCGAAGACTCAATTGTCCGGATTACGGTTAAGAACGACAAGTGTTAAAAATTAACCAGTTTTGAGTTGTGATACTCAATGAATTCTTTGGAAGGCAAGAAACGTGCGGGCAACGTGATTGTTTTGCCCTCATATTTTGCAAAGAATTCCGAAAACACTTCTGTTGTATAGTGCTCTTTTGCTTGCTTCGATATAAGAATGCGATAATCTGTATCAATAGTAATTATCTCGTTGTCGAACGCTTTGTGATGAAGGGCATTCAAGCACAGGCCATTTATCGGATTTGTGCGTTCGGTGCGCGGGTCACTATCGCCCCACGATTTAATATGGCTTGCTTGCAGTAATTTTGGGATGTTTATTCCCGTAATACAGCACGTGTTATCATAGGCGGAAAGCACGGCATTTCGAAAGAATGCCTGGCCTTTGCGAGCCTTTGATACGGTGGTAATATCCTCGCCAGCAGGTATTTCAATTTCTTCAGCAGGAAGTAGTAGGGATGCACCTGACAAAGTGCTTTCTGCTTCCGCATATAGCTCTTCCATGTTTTGATAGAATTCGTCCCAAATAATCTTGTCGAGTTTTCCGCCGTGAGCAAGTCCCGACACACCTCGCTTGGATAATTCAGGATCAAATCTACCAAAATTACACATTTTCATGGCTAATGCAGAGGGTGTCCTTCCTATGCTATTAGCCAAATCAACAATCTGCGGATTGGTTTTGTTTATCCTACCAAACGGGATCTTGCAATATAATGCCAGGGCAAGTATTGTTTCTTCTCTTGTCCAGTTTTTTCGTGGCATAAGATCCCTCCTATAGTATTATTTGTATTTGTTCAGCGATTCTTCTTATTACAGGAACACAAACCGAATTACCAATCTGTTTATATGCGTCGTTTACCGTGATGGTTTGTGGAAAGCGGTAGTCTTTAGGGAATCCTTGAAAATCAAGGCACTCTTGAACAGTGAGCTTTCGTATTCCGTAATCATCCAATACCAAATGAACTTGATTATCTCGTGTACCCATAGATGCGGTTAGAGTGGGGCACATATGGTTCTGTGTTATTTTGATACTGTCATGATAAACTCGATAGATGGAATCGTTGTGTTTCACAAATCTTTTTGCATATTGAAAAAACGGATCGTCTGCACCGTAATAATAGATCTTGTGCTTTTTTGTGTTTCGTTTTAGCACATCCTCAATAGTAGTTTCCAAATCAATCGGCTCAGGAAATCTAAAGCAATCACAATCATCTTGCTCTCTGAATGCGACCATATATATTCGATCCCTAATTTGAGGTACCCCACCGTACTGCGATGCTCTTAACACTCTGTATCGAATGACATAGCCGAGCTCCGATAAAACATTGTGAATAACATTGAATGTTTTGCCATTATCATGATCCATAAGGTTGGGCACATTCTCAAGGAAGACAAATCTCGGCTCATCCCACAAAATGAATCTTTGAATTTCAAAGAAAGCATTACCTCTCGGATCAGCGAATCCGCGCTGCTTGCCGGCCACAGAAAACGACTGGCACGGGAAGCCGGCTACGATAACATCTACCTTCGGTAGGGATTCCGGCTTGACATCATGTATGTCACATTCCAGCAATTCTGTAGTATCAAAATTATTCCTGTATGTTTTGCAACAAGCAGCGTCTTTTTCTATTGCCCATTGGACCTCAAATCCAGCTTGCTGAAAAGCAATATCGATGCCTCCAATTCCAGAGAACAGACTACCTACTGTCATTTCCAAGCACAATTGATTGTGATAATCGTCGCAGGCATTCCCATAAACTGAATATCAAATTTCAAGCTCGGTTCCACCTTTGAGCTTGCATTATGAATTCTGAAGCTCAGCTCCCATCCGTTATTCAAATACATCTCAATGGTGTTTGTGCTGCCGGTCTTGAAACGCATAGTAACCAGTTCTGTGGGTAACTGCACCAGAGGAACGGAAATCGCCGAAACTTTAATCTTGCTCGGCTGATTTAACGAACCATGAACATTGAACGAGTGTATCAATGTTAGCCGCTGACTATCGTGGCTGACCACTTTGTAATAGTCATTGATACCGATTAAATATTCGATCATTTTTCGAGGCATTGACAGATCAGATTCATATGCTCTATTCACTTCGTCCATAAACGCCTGTAGCAACGGTACATATACCGCTTCATCCTTATCACTGATCTCAGGCCATTTAGTCCCATTTTCTTTTTCAGTTTTCAAGCGGTCAAAAATAGGATCAACATCACTCCAATAATTCTGTGAACAGGGAATCCCAAACCACTCATTGCCAAAGTCAAGTTTGTGGCTCAATCTACTGTGCTTAATGGCTTCATGGTTGTGCTTAATGCTTAGACCAATCTCCCAGTCAATATCCTCTCTTTTTACGACAATGTCCCTGACATCTCCGGTTACTCCGGCATCATCCTTTTGAGGTTCAAGTTTCAGAACGTCATTATCGTTTTCCACCATACGCGGCTCTAATTCCAGAACAGCATCAACTGCCGCTTCTGCCGAAGTAGTCAGAAGCTCTTTCATCTCTTCGGGCATTACATCCCATGCTCTTTTATTTGCTTCAAGACTTGAATTGGATACAATAACCGTCTTACGAATATTACTCAATGTTTGATTCAGCGCATTTATCCATGCGAATTCATAAGCGCGTCCCTGATCGTTGCTGTTTGTACTCATTTTTCTCACCCTTGATTTCACCTTGGATTCGTAGTTTTCATCGATCCCGACGACCTTGTCTCCTTCGCCGTTGAGGAACAATTTAATCGCAACGGCTATTTCATACGCAAGATTCACAGGAACTGCGTTGCCAATCATTTTATACGCATCGTTCGTATCTTCATAAATGAACTTGAATGTATCTGGAAAGCCTTGCACTCTGGCAACTTCACGAATAGTCATTCTACGGTAAAGGTCTTCTTTGCCCTCGACAAAACGGCAATCGTTCTTTCCGACTTTTTCCATCTTCGGAGCCTGAGGATGTAACTGGCACTGACGACCTGACGCTTGCACTGTAAACGCCTGCTCGTCCCATGATTTAACACGATTTCTGCTCATGAATATCGGAGAGAACGCACCGGTAAAATACTCATTGTTATTGATTGCTTCCGGATTATGATGATTTCTTTTGCCGGAAGGTACTGCTGTATCCTGAAGATCCCAAATGATATTCCTAAGAGTAATTTTCTTTGAATCATCCTCGGTTGAACCTTTGGGGAATCTAAACTTTATTTTTAAGTCTTTTCTGAATCCTATATAAAATACTCTTTTTCGTTCTTCTGCTACTCCATAATCTTTCGCATTAGCCATCGTGAGAGACACATCATAACCTGCATCATCAAACATTTTTAGGATGTTTTGGACAGCGGCGTCGTGTCTATTTGCAAGCATGCCACTCACATTTTCAGCAAGAAAGAACTTGGGATTAAACTCTTTGAGAATCCTAATATAGTCAAAGAACAATTGTCCGCGAGCATCCTCAATTCCTCTGAGCGATCCTGCTTCAGACCATGACTGGCAGGGAGGTCCACCGATAATTCCATCTACTTCACCGTCTATGTAAGGAGCAATATCTTCTTTTGTTACCTGGCGAACATCTCCCTCAACGAGATGCGTTTTGGGATGATTCACCTTAAAAGTTTCATAAATCGTTGGATCAAATTCATTTGCAACAGGAATATCAAATCCCGCTTTTTCAAAGCCAAGATCAAGACCACCACAACCGCTAAACAAACTAATAATGTTCATTATTTATCTCCTCACTTTGAATAATGCACTAATTTTGCAGCAACAAGATTTGCTGGATTGTCGGGATCTTTTATATTAACATCGGTCAAAGAAAGTTCATCAATCGTTTTTTCAAGGTCGATTAACTCATTACGATTATCAAACGAATCCCATTTTTCTTGATTGATAATGCACATAAAATCAAAAGAAATATCCTTGTCGTATTCATAAACATAGTTGAATACTTTCCATGGGTTTTCTATTCCCCACATTCCTCGTACTCTCATATAAGTGATGCCTAAAGGGTCAACTTTGTTAATATGGGCAATTTCTTTTGACTCCTCAAAATCAATATCTGGAATTGATAATACTCCGGATTTAATTTTGCTAATCAAAGAATTATAGCATTCGTCAGAGGCGCAATAATCAAGTCCATAAACCATGCAGAAACGCTTTAGTAATCCACTTTTAACGAGTCCAATTGCGTAAATAATATCTTTTTCTTCCCAATCTTCTGCTTCACGACACTTCTTTGATATTTTATCGTTAGAAGATTTCAAAGTATGCTTTGGATAACTACTATTCAGTGCAACTTGTGAATCGCTTTCTATTTTTTTAATTTCTATAGCATCTCCGCCACGGAGCATAGCATCTGGAGGATTGTTACTATTACCCAAATAAGAAAAAACTTGGCTCTGGATACGAGTTCTTTGAGAAGGTGTCGCATCAAACGTACCAGCAAATAGGTCTTTGACATATTCCTCCAGTGCGTCGCCTGCGTTATTTGCTCTGTTCTTATTCTTGTATGTAGTGGTAATTGAGGTTATTGGGTTTGTAACAAGTCTGATAATAGCATCAATGATGTTCATTTCAACCCTCCTCTGTAGTTAATACGGTAGATGTACCATTTGTTCTCATCCAGGCATCTACTTCACTTATTTTGAACTTCCATGTGCGACCGACTTTAACGCCGGGCATACCGCGCTTTTCTATCCAGGACAGTGCTGTATCACGAGTAATGCCGAGGTATTCGGATATTTCCTTCATGGAATACCAACGTTCTATCTGTTCATTTCCCATTTGATAATTCTCCTTCAAACAGAGGTTATAAGTAGACATAATATATTGTACCATAAGCATCGCAAATTTTCAATAGGATTTATGCCGAAACTTGCCAAATTTCATCAGAAACTGCGTGTTTTTATCTAATAACCTCAAATCGTAGATTGCCACTATCGGCAAAAACCTGTGATTCTCTTGCTAACTTCTTTTCAAATTTTGCCGATAGGGCAGAAAAATCCGGCCCTGCCGTAATGGCAGAGTCGGATCGTCGTTTATATTTCATCTTTCAAGTAGTCCGTATACGGTGCTTTCGATGTGACGAAGGTATCGAACGCGAACTGAGCGCCGAGGCGGAAGCCGGTGATGAAGCTGTCGAGGGTGGACTCACCGTTGACGGCTGCCCAAGCATCGACATATTGAAGGAACCGTTTCTTTTCCTCTCCGGAGAGCTTATCCGTGAGGAAGTCCTCGCTTTCGTTCAGCGTTTGCATATCGTGCTGCACCTTTTTATTCTGCTCGGAGCTTCGAGCCTGCGGGTCGATATTGCCGTAGTAAAACTCTTCGATAAAACTATTCATGGCAGTTTCTCCTTGTTTTTATTGAGAAACCCGTGCGTCCATGCCGTAAAAATGTAGTGTTTTCAATGGTTTTTGTTCGTGTTCTCACACTTCCGTATCACTCTGCGGGACCATATCGTGAAGCCAAAAAAGATATCATGGCTTCGAACCCCCGAAATCTCACGATTTCGGGGGTTTTTCTCGCGTTTCCTCGCTTTTTCGCAATCATGAGGTTTGCGGATATAGAGTGCAGAAAAAAAGATATCATTTCAAAAAACGGCTTTGGACAGGATTTGAACCCTGTAGTACCCGTTTTTAAGGGCAGAAAGCGCGCTGATTTTACGCACCTTCTGCCCTTTTTTCGTATTTTTATTTGTTAAATATTTGTGTCTGCCTGAAAGGAGGTTCGTCATCGGTTACATTTATAAAAAAGAAGATTGCGACTGCCGCTAGCACCACAGGTTGATGTTATAGAACAAAAGGTCAATGTAGAAATCATCCCCACCGACATTGATGTGATATTGATTTCCGAGAAACGCAAAGCCGGTGCCAAGTTCCAATAGCAGCTTGGTGATGTCCTTGGCCAAGGCATTTTCGATATCACGCTCTACCATGTCCTCGCTGAAAGGAATGAAATCAAAAATATACGGGTCTTTCATGGTCTGCAAGGCAAGCTCACTTTGCTGAGAAGCGAGCCGATTTTCATAGTTTGCAATCTTTCCGGCAAGGACTTGACGTTCATACAGACTGCTTTCGATCTGACGAATCAGGACATTGTGCGACCAACCGTTTTCGGTTTTCTTTTGGATGTACCACACACGCTGATCTGCATCTTTTATCTTATCCAAAATAACGGGATTATGCGACCACGGTATTTGTGCAGACACTGCCTGCACAAATGCTTCATCAGTAAGTCTCCGCGAATTTTGGGAACGGTTATTATCGCATTTCCGCTTAGAAACAAGTGAAGATAAATAATACTGCAAACTGCCCGTTCTGATAAAAACAACACTTTGAGGAAGAGAAAAAACACTCTCTATTTCAAATGAAAAGGGCTTTTGACGGCTTCCGATGACAAAACCGCGGCGGTTTATCGGATATCGTCCGTGCCGTCAGCCGTCATATCCTTCCTGAATGGGACGTAGTTTCCGCTCTTTGCGCGCTTGGCGGTTATTGCGATACATTCAAGCCACGCATCGGAGCCGGGCACTGAGGCATCGGCGGAGGTCAGATCACAGTAATAATAGCTGCCGGAAAGGCAGATCCGGTTCCACGCATGGTTTCCGCCGTCTTTTGTGCCGTCTGTGCGCACGCAGAAAAGACCTGCTTCGCGGCAAAGATGCTCCATGGCGGAGGCGTAGCCGCTACACACAACACTGCCGTTTACCAGTGCGTTATAGGCGGGGTAGGGAAGGCTCATTGTAGAAAGAGAGCTGTCATATTCGCACCGTCCGGTTATCACGGCGGCAAAATAGCGGTATTTTCCGAGATCGGAGAGACCGTCCGGCATACATTCGACGATACGCTTGCATACGGCGTCGAAAAGCTCCATACGGGCTGTTATTTCTTGCGTGTCATCTGTCGGTTGGTCGTTGGAGGTGCCGGGCAGGAAGTATATGGGACGATAGATGTTTCCGCTGACATCGGGGTAGTAGTAAGCTCGACAGCGCGGGTTGTCGGCTCTCAGCGCTTCGTCCGCCTCCATAAAGTCAGAAAACGCCGTTTCTCCGTAGCTGACGGAATCCCATTCATACGCTCCGACGGCATCAACTGCGGCAAGCAGCATATCGTAAATATCGCGTACGGGGGCAGAGAGCCGGTCACGGCGGAGCGTGGGTACCGGTGCGCCGGAGGATATTTCGGCGGCGGGGTGCGCCGCCAGCAGGACGATTGCGTTCCGTATCGCGCTGTCGGCAATTTCTGAGGCACGCTGACCGTATTTTCCGTTATCCGCGGGCGGAAGAACCGCAGAAAAGGAGTCGCTTTGCTCAGTTGCGACGCTGTCTGTCACATCGGAAACAGATTCGGGTGGTAAGGCGACACATGAGGTTAAAAGGAGTATTGATATGGTGATTGCACCGATGGCTTTTGCTGTATTTTTTAGTTTCATCTGTCGGTAAAGCTCCTCTCGTATTATCGTTGCACCTGTATTATATCACACGGCGGGGCAAAAGGCAACAAGTGCGCGAAAGGATAAAATCGCGCGTGTCCGCTGTTGAAAAAGTTGGGCTATAAATGGTATAATCGTAGTGAAACATACGCAACAACCCGTTACGGCGGTTGTAAATTGGGAGGCAGGCATGACAAAAGAAGCGTTTTTGGCGTTTTGCGGAGCCGAGCTCGGCACCGAGCCGGACTATCCGTTTGATGAGGATTTCGAGATGGCGGTATTGCGCCACAAGGGAAGCCGCAAATGGTTTGCCGTTGTGATGAGGGTTTCGCGGCGCAAATTTCGTCTTGAAAGTGATGAGGCGGTTGATATTGTGAACCTGAAGATACCGCTTGAAATGTTCGGGTTTTTCGACTGCACATTCCTTACCGTCTCTTCGCGTAGAAATATGATCTCCCCCTTTGCGGATCAGTACACATACTTGTTATATCAGTTAAAACGTAATCAGTAAAGTAATATGTAAACAATTTCGGCAGGCAAAGCGCGGCTTTTTTGATAACCGCGGTTTTTCAGCTACGCAATGACCTCCCGGATACCGTCCGGAAAGGAAATACCCCGTCCGACGGATGTGTGCCGGTTCGTTCTCCGGATCTCCGGTCTTCGAAGCCTCATCCCGGACGGGGAATGTCATTCACTTTTTTCCCAGTAGGGATAATCCGTCAACACAAACTCTCCTGCGGCATTTTTCTCTGCCGGCAGATCGACAAAGTGCTTTTTTCCGTCCGGAGGCATTCTTACGGCAATCACGACAGTAAATTTCCCGCCGCCTTCATCACGGACGCTGTCCACACTGCTGTTGTAAGAGGCTTCGCCTCTGCGTTTCTTGCAAAGCACATAGACATTGCCCTTGCGTTCAATCAATTCTCTGTCGGCAACGGCGCGATTCAGCGTTTTATCGGTAAATTCCTCAGAAAAAACCTTAAGGAATTTTTTGCGTACCTTCTCGACGGTGTCTGTATAATCATACGGAGGAAACATCGGCACATAATTCCGCCGCCGGATCTTTATGGGTTTCGCACTGCACGGATACTCGCCGGCAAAATTCAGGCTCAGCCAGAGACTTCTCGCCTTATCGGCCAGATCCATTGCATTTGCGTAGTATAGGATCGCTCCGTCCTCGGGGAAAAACTTATACCCGTTTACACCGCGGAGGCTTTCGATTATGGCAAGCCTGTCATTTTTATAATTATTCCGGAGCTCAAGAAGCGCCTCAGGAACAACTGCCGCAGGTGAGGTTATCGGATAATGGTCGCGCACCGTGACATACCTGACATCTCCGCCGGATATAAGCCGCCCGACCTCCGTCCTGCCCTTATAGGATGGCGACGAATATCCGTTGCTGTCGTTGTCGATGATAAAGAATATCTGCCTGCCTCCGCCGTCCCTGTCAAAAGAAAACGTCACCATACCGTCCGAGAATTCCGCGCTGACATTGCCCACCCAGCTTTCGGGAAGCGTGATCTGATATGTCCCGTCCGAAAAAACCGTACTGCTTATTTTTTCGGTCGTTATCATCTCGTGAAGCTCCTCGGAAATCCTGCCGTAGTTTTTGGGAAAGTTGTTTGTGCCGCCGGCTTTGATTTCCGTTCCGTCCGGAAGAACCAGACTGAAGCTCATCGACTCTCCGTCAAGAACATACGGGGGATTCTTCCCGTAAAAGTCCGCCCAACCGCCTACCCCGCATTTGTCAAACAGCCCGCACAGCCTCCGGTAAAGGATATCGTCTCCGTCAAACGCGCGGACAATCCGGCGGAACTCATGATAATCGCGGATTCCGTTATCCCATATCTGAGTGCTGATATAATATTCTACATGAACTCCGTTTTCCGTCCGGCGTCCCTCCGCAACACGGGTCTGAGCCGATGTGCCGCATTCTGTCAGCTTAAAGCTGCTGAAATCCATAGAAATACCTCCCTTGAGTCAGCCGGTGTGAGGAAACCCCCGGCACCGCGGCATAAGCCTGAATGATCTTCATCATTCTCCTTCCGGAAAGCACCGGACATCGCCCGGTACCTTTCGGAAAGAGGCCTGCAAACGCAAGCCTCAGACGAACAGCAATTACATTTTCGGAAACCCGAGGTTATAGACACCGCAGGCATAGAGCTTTCCGTCCCTGAACCAGACGTGCATGACTCTTGCTTTGCTTTCGGCGGAATACCACGAATAGATCTGAGCATTGCGGTCGGCGTCGTAGCGGTATTCCGACGGGTCAACACCGATATGCGCAACAACATCCGCATAGGTAAGCTCTGCCTGCTCCGCGGCAAAGAAATAGTTCAGTCCGCCGAAATAATCTCTGAAAGTCTCCTTCAGAACCTCCTCGCCGGCACGCCCGCTGCACATGGCCTGCGGCTCCGTCGATTCCATATCAAGATTGTACGGATTATCTGTATTCACTGTATTTCCCTCCGTCAAATGTTCTGTCTCCCGGCGAAATCGCCGCGATACGGCGTCGGCGCGTCGCAAAACACGCTTCCCCGCATCGCGGCAGACACCGCCGGACAAAATCAGTCCGGATCAGACCCTCTCAAGAACAAGCATTCCGTAACTGTACTCAAGACAGCCGTCGTCCCTTACCGGGATCTCGGCAAAGGGATCGCACTTTTCGCCAAGGACCTCTCCCTCAATCTTGGTATCGTAGAAGTACTTGCCGTTCTCTTCCTTCCATTCGGTCGCCTCGATCACGGCATAGCCGTCATCACGCACCTCGACGCCGTGCTTTGCCGCTTCTTCCTTCATTTCTTCGGGAACGCGCATGAGCGTGTTGAGAACGCCGCCGTCGGCAAACTCGGTCAGGTACTGCATCATCTCGGTAAAACCGTCAAACCTGTCCTCCGTGGGAGGGGTGTCGGGAGTAAAGATCCTGACCCCTTCCGGTGTCGGTATATGGGCTTCTTTTACTTTCCAGATTCCGCGGATATCCATATGCTGTCTCCTTTAAATTCAATCACGCCCACGGGTCGGCGGACTTGGGGGTACGGACGCCTGTCAGCAGGTACTGCTCCCACAAAAACCACTTGCCGTCGGACGGACGCTGACGCAGCTTGATGGGACGGGGAGCGTCCGCGCCGCCGCAGGGGATAAACAGCTTCATGTAGCCCTGCTCCTCGCCGGATACATGATTGCTTTCGACCGTGATCGTATACGGCTCTGCAGGCGTATAATCGTTGTCCGGAGTCGAACCGGCGAAATAGGTGAAGGGCAGGTAGGTCTTGCCGTCGCGGAAACGGTCGTTAAGGAAGGAAATTTCCTGTCCGCTCAGCGGACGGGGACCGCGCAGCCAGTTCAGCATTTCGGTTCCGATGTTCTTGTCGGCTGCATAAGCGCAGAGCGCAAGAACCGTAAGAGCCGCCGTCTTGAAGGGAGTGTCAAGGCTTGCTTCGGGAAGCGCCTGAAGCTCCTCAAGGCTTTCCGGAAGCGCCCTGAAGGTAAATGTCTCCTTCTTGTTTCCGACCGACTTTGCCGCGGTGCTGACCGCCTGTTTTGCCGAGCTTTTCAGTTTGTCAAAGATACTCATTTTCTGTTGTCCTCCAATAATATATTCCGGTCGGTGCCGCACCGCGGGTCTTATCCTGACGGTGCGGTACCGCCTGTTTACTTATTCGGCGCCGCCGGTGCTTCCGGGATTACCGGGAATGCATCCGTCGGACTTTTTCTTTTTCTTTTTTACCAGCGCTATAATAAGTGCAGTCAGTCCGCCTCCGACGAAGACCGATGCTGAGGCAACCACCGTCGGCAGTATCCAGCTCTTATTTTCGGTACCGGTATTTCCGCCGGGTTTGCCGTGGTTGTCGGTTTCGGTCGGATCCTTGGGTTCATTACCACCCGAGGTATCCTCTTCACTCTTTTTGATAACGGTGTTTTCGTTCCGCTTCTTTCCGCAGACGGTGCACTCCTCGTGACTGATACCGTCCTCGGTGGCCGTTGCGGGTTTGTCTGTTATCCAGACAAAGCTGTGTTCTTCTCTGTTCAGATGCTCGGAGCAGCTTTTGTCGCGGCAGGCGTTCCAGTGGTAATTCTCATCGAAATACCATTTGCCGGTATCGGCTTCGTGGTTGTGAGGTCCTTCGGCATCCCTGTACTCCGCCGAAAGCTTCACCGCGCCCTCCGGCATTGTGAAGGTGACGGTTGCCGCCGACGCATCCTCAAGAGTGATCCCCTCCACAGCCCATCCGGCGAAGACCTTGCCTTCGGGAGCGGGATCGGCTG
>ULTN01020519.1_pt1 | contig 16553 bp, 35 predicted proteins | sample 1957681 | NCBI WGS metagenome assembly ULTN01 (sample SAMEA4835736, study PRJEB28245) | human gut metagenome | biome: gut microbiome; material: fecal sample | place: Denmark | collected 2008
AAATTGAAACTGCTGGCTGAAAATCAAAGGCAGGCACAGGCTATCGCGGATTTTGAACCCATCCGCCAGTATGTGGACGAGATACTTGAGAGCCAGTCGGCGATGGCCACCTCTCAGGTGGCAGCGGATTACGACCTCAGTGCAAAGGCGCTCAACAAAATTCTTTACGAGGCCGGGATTCAGCGCAACGTCAATGGGCAGTGGATCCTCTACAAGCGGTACATGGGCAAGGGCTACACCAAGTCTAAGACCATCCAGTTTATCCGTTCTGATGGCCGGTACGATTCGACGCTGCAAACACAGTGGACGCAGAAAGGTCGGATGCTGATACACGAGGTTTTGACCTCGCGAGGCATTCAAGCAGTCATGGACCGAAAGCCAAATGGTGAGGAGGGGAGAAAATGCCAAGAGTGAAGCCCTTGGGTGTGAACCCAACGGAGCAGAAGATCGTGGCGCTGCTGTACGGCGCGATGGAGACAGAGGGCGTGCAGAAGCAGGAGCTGGCCGCAGCATTGGGAATAACCCCCAAGACGCTGCGGCAGCGGAAGAAAGACCCGCTGGACTTCACGGTGCGGGAGCTTCAGAAAGCCTGCCGGGCATTGCACATCCCCATAGACGATCTGCGGTCGGCCATCACGCTATGAGCTGGCGGTGCAGAATATGCGGCGTGAGGTTTGACGCGCCGGTGATCCGGGAGAGGAAAGAGAACCTGGACGGGGAGAACGGCATAGAGGTACGCCGGGATATGTATTGCCCGGTGTGCGGAGAACCGTACATAGAGGAGGACAATGATGAGCAGGACCAGGAGTGAGCGCCGGCGTGAGCAGAAGTGGAAGGTACTGCTGGGCGTGAGCGCCTTTCTGGCGTGGGGCATCATCGGAGAAGTGGAGAACGGCGGCTCGCTGTGGCTGCTGCTTCTCGCGGGAGCCGCCCTGGTGGGCGCGTGGACAAGCTGTAAAGCCTTGAGGCTTTTCAGGTAAGGGAAATGGAGAGAATATGGCGGGAATAAATCTTACGGCGGAGCAGGTATTCGCCATCAATATGGCGCTGGCGAAGGGGCAGCGGATAGAGATCATCCCTCTCAAGGATCGGATAAAGGTCGTCGCAGTGAAGCGGGACGAGCTGAAAACCAAATAGTGTACCCCGCCTAAGTCAGTTGGCGGGAAGGGCGGAGCGTCGTCGAGTGGTTCGGAAATTCCGAACAGCTTGGCGGCGCTCTTTTTATTTGCGGAGGAAGTGAGAAAACGTGACGGAACGAACGGTATACGGCAGCCGCGCTGAATGGCTGGAAGGGCGCCGTGGTGGGCTGGGCGCAAGCGACTGCGGCATTGTGCTGGGTGTGTCCAACTTCAAGACACCGCTGCAACTGTGGCGGGAAAAGATCGGCGCGGTGGAGACAAGAGAAATATCCGGGAACGAGCGCATCGACTTCGGAAACCGGGCGGAAGAACCACTGAGAGCCATGTTTCGGTTGATGCACCCGGAGTATGAATTGAGTTTTGAGCCGTACCTGATTGTGCGGCAGACGGGGAGATACAGTTTCCTGACCTGTACCCCGGATGGAGAACTGGTGGAGCGCGAGACAGGCAGACGTGGCATCTACGAGAGTAAGACGGCAACGTGCCTGAGCCGCGCCGACTGGGACAAGTGGAGAGGAAAAATCCCCGATCTCTACTACGCGCAGATATGTGAACAGATGTTTACCGGCGAATACGACTACGCCGTGGTGTGGGCGCTGCTGGTGAACGCGGAGGGGGACGGAGAGATAAGGTTTTACAAATTTGAGAAAACAGAGTGCCAGACGGACATCGACTACATCATTCCGAAACTGGAGCACTTCTGGAAAAACAATGTGCTCAACGGGGTACCCCCGGCGGCAATATTACGACTTTAAGTGAAAAACGAAAGGAGAAATGAAATGGCATTTCGAGTGACCGTGCTGGACATGGAAACGGGAGAAGAGCGCGTATTCGTGCGGAACGCCTGCGGCGTGATATGCGCGGCGGTGATGCCCAAGGAGGGCGAGGAGGACAAGTATGACGGCGTGGCCGCCGCCAACGTAGCCGAAAACGTACCCATCGGCACGGCGGGACTGCTGGTGCGCCTGACGGAGAACGCCGTAAAGCTCGTTACCGAGAAGGACAGCCGCATCCGCCAGAAGATGGCGGAGGATGATGCGGCATGGGCTGCGGAACAGGCGGAGAAGGAATCCACCGCAAAGAAGAAGTCCGCCCCCAAGAAGGGCGGTAAGCGCACGGCCAAGAAGGAGGGCAAGTGATGAAACTGAAACTGACGATGACCAACGCCGAGACCGGCGAAGTGCTGCAGGAGGAGACAGACCTGAACTTTGCCATGATGTGCTTCGGGCGCAAGACGGAGGAGGGGATGGATTTCCAAGCTGTGACGCGGGGAGAAAATATGACCGCTGCGGACTTTGCACATTGCCTGACCGGCGTTGACAATGCCGTGGAAAAGAACCTCCGCGACAACAAAGCCGTGTGTATGGCCTACACGCTGGTCAAGCTTGGCGTTCTGGGAAAGATCGTAGACGCGAGCGCAGAAGCGCGTCCCGGAGAGGGCGCTGCCGATGCGAAGAAGGAGGGTGAGCAGGGATGATTGTAAAGGCGATGTATCACAAGCCGAAGCTGAACGGCTACGGCGGACAGGCGTACACCTTCCTCACCGACCTGCCGCTGCACCCCGGCGACAAGGTGCTTGTCCCCGGCGGCGATGGCACGGAGAAGAGGGCCATCATCACAGAGGTGGACCTGCCGAAGAGCGCCATTGACCCGGCGTGGGCGGACAGGGTGAAACACATCACCAAGTACGACGCGGAGGTGAGGGCATGAGAGCGGCGGAATTTCGCATCACCACAGACCTGGCTCCGCTTCGGCAGTTTCAGATCGGGGCTAACTTCGAGGAAACAAAGGCGTGGCTGACGGAGAACCTGGAGCCCCTGCGGACGATGGCGGTGACACCGGAGAGCACGGCGCAGGCGAAGCAATATCGCGCGGCGGTGAGGAAGATCCGGGACCACATCGACGAGAGCCGCAAGATGGCAAAGGCGGCGGCACTGGAGGCGTACAGCAGCTTTGAGACCAAGTGCAAGGAGCTGACCGCCCTGTGCGAGGAGACCGCGGGTGCGCTGGACGTGCAGATCAAGGCGATGGAGGAGGCGGCGGAGCAGGAGAAGAAAAATCGCCTTGCTGAATATTTCGCTCAGGTGGTGGGCGACATGGCGGAGTGGCTGACCTTTGATGACTGCTTTAATCCCAAGTGGCTGAACGCCACCTATGCCGAGAGCACGGCGCAGGTGGACATCAATGCCGCCATTGACCGCTGCCGTGCCGATTTGAACGCCATTCGTGCGCTGCACAGCGAGTTTGAGACCACGCTGCTGGACGAGTACACCCGTACCCGGAACCTCAGCGCGGTGCTGGTGAAGAACGAGACACTGGGCCGCATGAAGGCCGCCGAGGAAGAGCGAAAGCGCAAGGAGGCGGAGGCCGCGGCGAAGTACGAGGAGCAGAAAGCCGCCTGTGCTGCTGTCCGCATGGCGTCCGCCGGTGACGCTGTAATTGAAGAACACAGTGAAGTCGGACAGGTCATCGCCACCGTGGAGCGCGAAGCATTTGAGCGTGCCGTGTCTGAGCCGGAACCTACCTACACCGTGGATTTCCGCGTATTCGGTACGGCGCCGCAGTTGGACGAGCTGCGTGTGTACATGAGGACTAAGGGTATCCGCTACGGGCGTGTACCGCAGGAGTAAGGGAGGAGAAGGAACATGAAAACGCAGAATCAGACGGGCTTTACGCAGATGGCGCAGGCCAAGAAGCCCACATTTAGCATGGCGATCACGGCACCAAACACCCAGCAGATGATCTCGCGGGCGCTGAAGAACGACAAGATGGCGGCGCGGTTTACCAGCACCCTGATCGGCGCGGTGAGCGCCAGCGAGACGCTGAAAGCCTGTGACCCCGGCACCATCATTGCCGCCGGCCTGCGTGGCGAGGGCATGGGCCTGATTTACGGACACGGCTACTACATCGTGCCCTACGGCAGTGTGGCGACCTACCTGATGTCGTACAAGGGATACATACAGCTGGCCATGTCCACAGGCTACTACGCGGACATCGACTGCGTGGAGGTGCGCGAGGGCGAACTGGAAGGGCGCTCCCGCCGCACGGGCAAGCCGGTCATCAACCTGGCCAAGTACGACACAGACGAGGAGCGCGAGAGCCACAAGGTCATCGGCTACTACGCCTACTTCGAGCTGAAGGACGGAACGTTCCGCTACGAGTATTGGAGCATGGACAAACTGCTCAAGCACGCGGACCGGTACTCACCGGCCTTCAAACTGGATAAGTATAACGCACTTATCAAGGGCGAACTGGACGCCAAGGAGCAGAGCAAACTGCTGAACGGTACGCCCTGGTACGACGTGAACGGCGGACAGGACAAGATGTGCCGCAAGACCATGATGCGCCAGCTGCTGAACAGCGGCTATGCCCCGCTTTCCAACGAGGTACGCAGTTACTTCAACGAGGACAGCGACGATACCGTGGTGGCCACGGGGGACGGCGCGGAGACCGAGCCGGTCATCCCCACCACTGGCCATGTGGTAGAGGATGATGCCCCTGCCGCAGAGTCGGAAACAGCCGCCACCAGTCCCACAGCACCCTCTGAGAGCGCCGCAGAGCCGAAGAAGGGTAACGACACCGCCCCGACCCGCAAACGCACACAGAGCCCCGCAGAGGGCAAGACGGAGGCGAAGGACTACTCCGCAGGGTTCTTCGGGGAGGGTGAGCAGTAATGCCTCTATTCGTTCGGAAGCGTCTGGACGGAGAGGGCCAGGCTGACGGAAGCCAGTACATGATCTGTACCGGCTCCGTCAGCCGGGATCCCCGGATAGGCGCGATACCCAAGAACAACCTGCCGAAGGTGGAGTTCGGCATGGGCTACGACAGCAAGCAGTTTATGAACGTGTGCGCCGTGGGTGACAACGCCGCCACGAAGCTTAGCGCGTGTCTGGAAAAGGGCGATGCAGTATGCGTGGTGGGCACATGGCGGCAGAAACCGTACACCACCAAGGACGGCGAGGCAAAGGTGTGGAGCGAGCTTCGCGCAGACCATGTGATCCCTTTGGGAGCGCTGGAAACGCTGCTGCAGGTGCCGGTGGAGGTATTCCTACGGCTGGCGGATCTGCTGCCGCAGCTGGAAAAACTGTGCGCGGGAAAGACCCCCACCGGGAAGCCCAGCGGGACGCTGAACGCCGCGCCCCAAAGCGCGGCGACACTGCACGAGATAGAGGATGACGAGCCGCTGCCCTGGGACCGGGACGGCGCGGACGAGGACTACGACCTGGGCATTTGAGGGAGGAGTGATTCACGTGGCGGAAGAAAAGCGATATTTCTGGCTGAAACTGTACGACGACTTCTTTACCTCGAAGCGCATCAAGAAACTGCGGAAGATAGCCGGTGGAGATACCTACGTCATCATCTACCTGAAAATGCAGCTCATGGCGATGAAGCACGGCGGCACCTTGAAATGGTCGGGGCTGGAGGAAAAATTCGCCGATGAACTGGCCTTAGACCTGGACGAGGACCCGGCAAACGTAGCGGTCACGCTGCAATATCTGCTCTCCTGCGGGCTGGCAGAGGCATCCAGTGACCTGACGGAGGTTTTCCTGCCCTACGCGGTGAAAAATGTGGGCAGCGAAGGCGCTGCGGCCCAGAGAATGCGGGACTATCGGGCACGAAAAAGCAAGGCTTTGCCCGCCCCGGAGCGTAACGATGTTACAACGCCGTTCGAAATCGGTTACGGAGAGTCAGAGATAGAGTCAGAGTCAGAGATAGAGCCAGAGATATATACAGGCTCTAAAGAGCCTGTGTGTCGGACAAGTGATGTCCGACGCATCGTGGCAGCGTGGAACGACACCGGATTGACACAGGTGATGAAGGTAACGGCGGAGACCAAGCGGGGACGGTCGCTGAAAGCCCGCATCCGGGAAAACGGCGTGGACGGTGTGCTGAAAGCCATTGAGAACGTGAAGAACAGCCCGTTCCTGAAGGGGAAGAATAAGCGGGGGTTCGTGGCCAGCTTCGACTGGCTCATCACGAGCCCGGACAACTTCCAGAAAACCTTGGAGGGCAACTACACGCAGGAGTTCATCCCTGAAAACGACGCTCCCACTGTTGACCACGCCAGCGAAGCCTATCAGATCGCGCAGTACCTGGCGCAGGAGAAGGCCCGGGACAATCCCGGCAGGGCGCAGCCCACGGAGGCGGAAATGCAAAAGCAGGCCACCGCGCTGAACGAACTGCATGAGCAGAACGGCGTGGCGTGGGACACGATAGACAACGTGCTGTACTTCGCGCTGAACAGCCAGTGGTGGGGGAAGAAAGTGCAGAGCACCTATGACATGAAGCGGTATTTCAACGAGATATTTGCCGACATGGTGAAGGAGCAGGGCGCGGTGAAGGAGTGAAGAACACATGGAAATAGGCGTGATCGAGAAAGCACCGGCGGCGGAGGTAGCGCTGTGGCAGCAGGACTACTCCGGGGACGCGGAACGGGCGGTGATCGGCTCAATGCTGATTGACGCGGCGTGCGTAAAGGACGTGCTGAACGCGGTGGAGGCTGACGACTTCTACATCAACACCAACCAGGAGGTATTCACCGCCATACGGCGGATGCACGTGGCGGCGAAGCCCATAGATGGATTGACCGTGGCCAGCGAATTGGAGCGGGAGGGTCTGTACAGCAGCGAAACGCGCAACTACCTGCTGCAGTGCATGGAAATCACCCCCACCAGCGCCAACGTGCTGGAATACGCCGAGATCGTGCGGAAGAAGGCGGAGAAGCGCCGCTTCACCAAGGCGGTGATGGAGGCGCTGGCCACGGATGAGGATCCGCAGGCGGCGGTGGCGGCGATATGCCACCAGAAGATGCGCTCACGCCGGGGAGGACGGCTGAAAACCATGTCGGATGCCATGAGCGAGGCTATGAGCAGCATCAGCGGCAAAAAGGAGGGGCGGATAGACACAGGTTTCCCCCTGCTGGACGCGACGCTGAAAGGGCTGTGGCCGGGGCAGCTGATCCTTGTGGGCGCGAGACCGGGCTGCGGAAAGAGCGCTATGTGCATGGAGATGACGGAAGCCGCCGCCATGAAGGGCAAGACGGTGCTGCACATCACGGCGGAGATGCTTGCCGGAGAGGTGGGCGAGAGACTGCTGGCCAAGCGGGCAGACGGCGTGACGATGGACCAGCTCATTGACGGGATGCCGGAGGATGAGGACCTGTGGGCCAGCGTGGCTGAGGCGGCAAGCTGGGAGAGCCGGCTGCCGGTGTACTTCTACGACGGCCCGGATGTGACGGTGAGCCGTATACGGGAACTGGCGCTGGGCATAGACGACCTGAAAATGATCGTGGTGGACTATCTGGGATTGATGATCGGCGAAAAGGACAAAAAAGCCGAGAACCGCAACCTGGAGCTGGGCGGCATAAGCCGGGAGCTGAAGCTGCTGGCGTCGGAGCTGGAGATACCCATTGTGGCGGCGGCGCAGCTGAGCCGCACGGTGAATGAAACGGATAAGCCGAAGCTGAACTCCCTGCGCGACAGCGGCGAGCTGGAACAGAACGCGGTGAAGGTCATATTCCTATGGAAAACGGACCCGGGGGACGACACACAGGTGGGCTGCACGGTGGCAAAGAACCGAAGGGGCCGCACAGGGGACGTGAATTTCTACTTCGACGGGTCGAAGATGACATTTACGGAAATGAGCTATCGGACAGACAACGATGAGCCGGTCGACAAGTTCCACCAGCGGCCACGGAGGCGGCGCCTGGAAATGGGCACGGCGGAGGGGGACTGAACCGATGGGATTGACAATGGAGGACATAGGCCGCTTCGGGCAGAAGGCTCAGGCGCAGATATTGCAAAAAGTACAGGCGCAGCAGGCGGCACAGAAAGCAGCACAGGAGACGGAAAAGGCCGCAAAGCCGAAAAAGGGAAACAAGCTCCACGCCGAGAAAGTGGACTTGACCATGCCGGACGGCACGCTGATGCACTTCGACAGCAAGCGGGAGGCGCGGCGGTACATGGACCTTTGGCTGATGCAGAGAGCCGGTGAAATATCCGGTCTGCGGACGCAGGTAAAGTACGAATTGATACCGAAGCAGGTACACAAGGACGGCACGAAGGAGAAAGGCATAGAGTACGTGGCCGACTTCGTATACGAGCAGGGCGGCGAGACGGTGGTGGAGGACAGCAAGGGCTTCCGCGACACCAGCAGCGCCGCATACAGACTATTTGTGATGAAAAGGAAGATGATGCTGTATTTCCACGGCATCACGGTGAGGGAGGTTTAGAACATCATGTACGCAATGCAGGGAACGATGAGCGTCGGCGCATTCATGCGGAGCCTGGGCAGCGCCAAGGCCCCGTGGCTGACGGTGGATGCCGCGGCGGAGAGCCGGCGGCAGGAACATTGCGGAGAAACAGGACGATTTTTGAGCGGCGCGGTGGAGGACAGCCAGCATGAGCCGCAGGAGCGCATAGACACGTGCATGAACTGCCCGTACCCCGAGTGCCGCAACTGCTGGGAGCAGGCGCGGGACCGGAAGCGCAAGCGGAAGCAGTCAGCGCGGGAACTGGCGGACAGTCTGCGCCTGCGCCGGTGCGGTGAGGTGTAAGCCCATGACGACGGTGTATATGATCGTGTCGCGGGACAAATATCGCCTGCCCCGCTGGTGGGGCACGAGTACGGCGGAGCTGGCGCGGCGTTCCGGGCGGTCCTACGCCAGCACACGAAGCGCGATATGCAAGGCGTATCGAAACGGCGGACGGTTCGGGTGCTATGAGGTGGTGCACATTTCGGAGGACGACGGGAATGGGTAAACAGCATTTGAGCAGGGACGACCGCATCTTTATGCGTGGCAAGCTGCAAGGCACACGGGAGAACATGGACATGGTGGCGATGGTGCTGATGGACAAATGCGGCTGGCACGTCTTAGAGGAGACATCGGACAGCCGAGACACGCAGAGCATCGCGTATCTGTACGAGTGCCTGGAGAAGCTGGCAGAGGAGATCAACGAGGGCCGCATCGAGCGGAAGCACATCAAGGACGTGCTGAAGGACGAGTGCGGCGTTGTGTTTGGAGATTAGGAGGTGATTTAGGTGAAACATTTAGGCGATATTACGAAAATAAATGGGGCAGAGATTGAACCCGTTTGGTGTATTACAGGTGGTTCACCTTGTTAGCCAGGATCTATCCATCGCCGGGAAACGCGCCGGTTTGGCGGGAGCGCGAAGCGGCCTGTTTATGGAGCAGGTACGCATCGTAAAAGAAATGAGGGAGGCGGACGAAAGGAATGGACGGACAGGTGACATGGTTAGACCTCGGTATCTCGTGTGGGAAAACGTGGTCGGAGCCTTTAGCAGCAACAAAGGAAAAGACTTCGCAGCCGTGCTCGAAGAGATCATCAAAATCGTCGAGCCGGAAGCCCCCGGTATTGAAGTGCCTGAAAAGGGTTGGCCTACCTGGGGGGGCTACCACGATGAAGTGGGAGGACGATGGAGCGTGGTGTGGCGAACTCACGACGCGCAATACTGGGGAGTGCCCCAACGCCGTCGTCGTATCTCGGTTGTCGCAGATTTTGGAGGAGACACCGCATCCGAAATACAATTTGACGGCGAAAGCCTGCCAGGGGATATTACGGCGAGCGGAGCGTCGGGGGAAGGATTTGCCGAAACTGCTGAAGCAGGTGCTTCTTATGCAGTCCGCATCAGGGGGGGCTGTGACGGAGGAGGAAAAGGTGCGTTAGTGCAGACGGAGAAAAGCGGAACGCTGGGCACGGGGAACGATCAGACGATTTTCTGTCTGCAAGGCAACGGCATTGACCGCGCCGATACCGCAGGATGCAACGGGAAGGGCTGGCGGGAAGATGCGTGCTATACGTTGAATACCATAGATCGTCCTGCGGTGTGCGCGGAGGTTGTGTGCATGACACCTTGGGACGCACAGAGCCAGCGAGTATACGATGGTAACGGCGTTTCGCCTACGCTCAGTTCCAGTGAAAACAGTGGTCTGAACCGCGAAGCCGTGCTATGTGCCGGGTTTAAGGCCGGACAGGGCGCACAGGCGGGCGGCATCGGCAACGGCCAAGCCAACGAAGCCGGTATTATGGCGGAGGAAGTCAGCCAAACGTTGAACACCATGCACGATGCTCAAGCAGTGATGTGTGAGGACGTGAGCCACGCGCTGCGGGCAAAGGCGAACTGCGCTTATCGGGAGGACGCGGAGACCTATATTTGCAGTGCGGTAGATTGTCGGAATGGACAAGAAAGCGATGTTGGAGGGGCGCTGCAAGCGCGGACAGGTCATATGCTAAACGCAAACGGCGTAGTACGCTCGAATATGTTAGTGCGCCGCCTTACGCCGCTGGAATGTACCCGCTTGCAGGGATACCCGGACGGATGGGTGGACATTGGCGACTGGACGGATGAGAAGGGAAAGAAACACAAGGACGCGGACAGCCCGAAGTACAAGGCGCTTGGCAACTCCATCGCCCTGCCCTTCTGGGACTGGATGCTGCGGCGCATGGCGCGGTATCTGCCGGAGGGCGCGACGCTGGGGAGCTTGTTTGACGGAATAGGTGGGTTCCCGCTGTGCTTTGAGCGGATACACGGCAAAGGCACGGCGCGGTGGGCAAGCGAGATCGAGCCGTTCCCCATCGCGGTGACAAAAAGATGGTTTGGGGAGGAATGACATGACAAGAGACGAGATCGTGACCGCGCTGCGGTGCTGCGCGGGAGACAGTTGCGAAGGATGCCCATATGATGAAATTTTTGCCGTAGAAGACGCGAAATGTATCGGGGAAACGACGGGCTACGCCGCTGACCTGATTGAGAACCAGCAGCGGCACATCGATGCACTGATGAAAGCCAACGACAGCCTGAAAGACGCCATTGCACGGCGGGATAAGCAGATAGAGGACATGAAGCAGGGCATGGCACAGCTGGCAAAGGCTGTGGCGGTGAAGGAGGAGCAGAAATGAGCCTTGAGGTTTGCCCGATGACGCTCAAAGAGGCGAACGCCTTTGTGGAGCAGCACCACCGGCATCATAAGCCAGTGGTAGGACACAAGTTCTCCATCGGCTGCACGGACGGAAAGGAAATCGTGGGCGTTGCCATTGTGGGCAGACCGGTGAGTCGGCATCTGGACGACGGATGGACGCTGGAGGTCAACCGGCTATGCACAGATGGCACCCATAATGCTTGTTCTATGCTGTACGCCGCTGCTTGGCGGGCGGCACGGGCGATGGGCTACAAACGACTTGTGACCTACATACTGGACAGCGAAAGTGGCACAAGTCTGAAAGCCAGTGGGTGGAAATGCGTGGGGCAGGCTGGCGGCTTGCGGTGGACAGGAAAGCGCAGACCGGAGGTCGACCTATACCCAGCGCAGATGAAAATTCGGTGGGAAAAGGAGGAGAACAATGGAACGACTGACACAGCGACTTAGGACTGGTGAGGTTCTTATGGCATCAGATTACGAGGAGAAATACACGGAACAAGAGTGGATCAGTGTACTGCAAGACCGCCTTGCCGCCTACGAGGACACTGAACTGATGCCGGGTGATGTCGAGGAACTGATTAAGATGGCTGTGTCGAAAACAAACAAGGTTTTGCGGCTTGAAGAAGAATTGCACACCATAAAGAACGAGCTATGCCAATACTGCGGGAAGTACAAACAAGCACACGAGGGCGCCTGTGACGGGTGCAAATGGAGGGAAATGTGATGGCAGTGGTGGATATTTTTATCACGGACAAGAAGTACAACGTCATCTACGCTGATCCACCGTGGGCTTATAGGCAAAAGCAAATGAATTTCCAACATTACGATGAAGCGAAAAAATATGAGAACGGCGTAAATGACCATTACCCCACCATGACGTTGGATGAACTGAAGGCGTTGCCAGTGAACAAAATCGGTGCAGACGATTGCTTGCTGTATATGTGGGCGACCAGCCCCAATTTGGATATTGCTATAGATTTGGGCAAATCATGGGGATTTGAGTATAAAACGGTAGCTTTTGTGTGGGATAAGCAGAGAACCAACTACGGCTTTTATACCTTGAGCCAATGCGAATTATGTTTGGCGTTCAAAAAAGGCAGAATCCCAAAGCGGGCAGTAACAAATGTGCGGCAGTTTTTAAGCGAGAAATTGGGGAGACACTCAGAGAAACCAGCAAAGATCAGAGAAAGAATCGACACCATGTATGGGCATTTGCCCCGCATCGAACTGTTTGCCCGCCAACAGGCGGACGGCTGGGACTGCTGGGGGAACGAAGTGGAGGGAGAAGTAAATGGATGCTGTGAAGTTTATCAAAGAACGCGATAGGATGTGCAAGTCTTACTATGACGCAGAAAAGGGATATTGTTCGGATGGGTGCCCCGCGCATGACGTTCAATGTAGTGATTTGGACGGCTTGAGCACCGATGCCGAAGAGCTGGTCACGCTGGTCGAGAAATGGTCTGCCGCACATCCGCGCAAGACGTGAAAGAGCGTTTTTCTGGAGCAGTATCCTAATGCCAAAGTTGTCGCTGACACTGACATACCTTGTGTATACCCGTGCGATATAGAACAGGGTATGGAGGACGTTAACTACTGTGAAAGCCTATCTTGTTATGATTGCCGCCGCGAGTTCTGGATGCAGGAGGTAGAGTAGTGGGCTGGTTCTATGCCTTGCTCGGCGTGTACTGTATTGCGCTGCTTATTACCGCCATATACACGATGTATAAGAAACGGAGCTGCACTGTCTTTGCAGTTTTTGCCGCGGTTTACGTAGCGGCAATAATTGCCATTGTGGTATCAGAGATATGCGGATGAGGAGGTGAAGTGATGGAAAATCTGTTGCAAGACATCGCCAGCGTGTTGTGGATCGCACTGGGCGTGTACTGTTTCTTAGGGCTAAGGAAGTGGAACAAGCGGTTCAGTGAGCTGTATGACGAACTGAAGCATGAAACGGGAGGAGTTCATGGACGATGGGTGCCGTTCCATAGTGAGGTCGCGGGAGATATTCAGTATTGCTCCGCCTGTGAGATAGGGTTCGCGGCCAAGACGGACTACTGCCCACACTGTGGCGCAAAGATGGATGGTTCGGCATGAAGATATACAAAAATCCGTGGGTGACGCGGGAAAGCTACTTCGTAAAAACCGGCGCGGCAAGATCGGCAAAAATGGAAGCGGCAAAAAGCACTGGCTATTCCGTTGACTTCTGGGACGGCAAATGGAAGGTACGCAAGGCAACGTACTATAACAAATCTTTGGATGAGATGCCTGTGGTGTGCGAGAACAAAGTGAGCATACAGGCGGTCATCGAAAAGGCTGTATTGGACGCGGTGCGCGGAAAGTCGGATGGAGAGGAAACGCCGCAGGCGGGGTGGCTTCCGGTATACGAGAGCGAGATAACCGGGTGGGACCCCGCGCTTGCAGGGCGCGATCCAATCGGCGGCTACGCTTGCTCGAAGTGCGGTTATGAGGCGGTGTATAGCTGCAACGATGAATACGTTTTGTCGGATTATTGCCCCGGATGTGGGGCACGAATGGCCGGAGGGGCGGAGTGATGGGAGAGCACAAGCACAACCCCACGGCCACCGCCGCGAAGAACGGCGAACTGCCGCCTAAGAAGAAGCCGATGGGCACGGCGGAGAGCCGGGAGTGGGTGTACGCATGGATACGAGAGCACACGCTGCTGCCCATCATGGGACGGGAGATAAGGAGGAACTACAATGGCTGAATACATTAAACGCGATGCAATTAAGGCACGACTGGATGATTTGGTGGACTGGTGTCAGGACTTGAGAAAGCCGGGGCTTGAGCAGGCACTGGCCATGCTAAACGAGGAGCCTGCCGCTGATGTTGCCCCGGTGGTGCGTGGGCGGTGGGAAAAAGAGCCATCATCTTATTGGAGGTGGACGTCGTCTGGTGCGGTAGCGGTTACGCGTACTACTTACAGATGCGGTCTCTGTGGACGGGGAACCGCCGTAAAATCTAACTACTGCCCCAACTGCGGCGCGAAGATGGACGGAGGGAATAGTTGATGGTTAAAGTGTTCTGTGATATGTGTGGGCGCGAGATTGACTATGAGGTTGACGGCGTAAATTTGGATTTCAACCACCATGGCGTTGTGAATTTTAAGACACCATTTTCTGCGGAGAAACAACTGTGCCTCACTTGTGCGGCCAGAGTTTGCAACTTTGTGGAGAACTCCGCGAAGATGGACGGAGGTGTAGACGATGCCTGCTTGTAAAGTCTGTGGTGAGTGGTTTGCCAAAACCAATCCACACGAAGAACTTTGCTTCAAATGTGAGTGCGCATTGAGCCGACTATCCAGCTATGCTACCCGTGTGGTGCGCTGCAAGGACTGCAAGCACTATCGCAACTACCCAAACGGTTTGTGTTACCTACATACGGAGCCAAAGTCAAATGCCCGCGGGTATTCCGGCGAGGCGGTGTGTGTAGAGCCGGACGACTTCTGCTCCTACGGCGAGAGAAAAGAGGGTGTGGAGTAATGTTCTGCTGGATATTCACCCGTGCTTCACAAATGGAGGACCACGAATTTACAGACGATGTAGCATACTGCTTCTGCTGGACAAAGAAACAGGCTATTAAGAGGTTCGGCCTGCTGTATGACGATGTAAAGCCATTCGAGGTTGACAAGGTGGTGTTTGACCCATTCAGGCGGCTGCCGGTCGTGGTCACGGATTATTGAGGAGGTACGGAGCGATGGCAGAGATCACGCTGAAATACGTAAAGGGATATGAGATATGCTGCCCGCTGTGCGGAACACCGGAGAGCCAAAGCCCGGGACGATACCCGGACGCGCAGAAGCCGGGGGAGAACTGGATAACGTGCAGCAAGTGCGGCACGTCGTACAAGCCTCCCATGTGGCACGCGGCGGGAGGCGGAAGCTATGCTCACGTTTGACCCCGCAAAATGGGGAGACACGGAGCTGGAGAGGTGGAACGGCGTGGTGACGGCCATGCGGGTGAAGATGCACCAGTATATGGGCTGCGCGGGGACGACGCGATGCCCGGAGGAGTGCCGGTATAAGCACCTGTGCGCGTGGACGAGGGACGTGCAGATCATGTGCGGAAAGGAGCTGAACATGCGGAGTGGAGACCAAAAATAACTATGCGCCAAAGACGAAACTGTACGCGCCGTTTGAACTGCTGAAAAAGATTTTGCCGTCTCGGGAGAGCGTGGCACCGGAGGAACTGGCGGAATATGACCGCTTTATGGGCAGCAAGGACGCGCTGGGAAGCGAGTACGAGGAGTTCCTGAAAAAAGTGTACGGCTGCCGCCATGAGTGGGGCGAAACGGTGCAGGAGGACGCATGGCTCGATCTGCGGAGCCGGAAGTGCCGGAAGTGCGGCATCATACACTGCCAGATACGGGACGAAGAACTGGTGCTGGCGGAATACTACGAAGAGAAACCGGAAAAGGAGAGATAACACATGAAAACCATCAGCAAATATGAGGCATACGCCATAAAGGCGCTGCGGACGATGGGCGTGAGGGAGGACATGGCAGGCTTCGACTACACGGTGGAGGCGGTACGGCTGGTGCTGGAGGGCGCCGTGGAAAGACCGATACAGTGGACGAAGAAGGGCGGCGTGTACGAAAAGGTGGCGGAGAAGTTCGGCATGAGCGACTGGCACGGCGTGGAGAGGTGCATACGCTACACCATAGATATGCTGAAAAAAGAGGGCGACTCAAGGAACTACCGGAAGGTGCTGGACGTGGCCGCGGACAGCAGCATGAACGTGGGCGCATACACCAGCGCGGTGGCCAACTATGTAAGGCTGCAAGCCTATGAGGAGAGCCGGATGGTGGACCTGTCGCCGGCCATCGGGTACGCGCAGAAGGGCATGGCGCAGGTGCTGGTGACGGGCCGAGACCTGGACGTTCAGCTGTTGACGCCCAAGGCGGACGTGGGTGTGATCGACCCGGAGGACAAGGCGGAGATGATGAGACTGAACCCGGAGAATATAGCGGACGACGGGTCGGCGGTGTGCAAGGAAACAGGGGCATTTATCGTGCCGGAGGGCTGGAAGGAGGGCAGCATTGAACTGGACTGAAAGGCTAAGGCGGAAGCTGATACATCTGCTGGGCGGCGTGCTTATGGACGAGGTACAGCCACGGCCCGTGGCCGCGGCGGAAAGCTACACGATGGAGGAACTGACGTGCCGATATTGGAAATTCGGAAGCGGGCAAGAGGATGAGCGCTTCAAATGGGACAACCTTGCAATCATAGCTTGCAAGGCGGACAAGGCAGGGCTGGTGGAGTGGAAAGAAGTGCCACGAGAAGAGGAACCGGCGCTGTATAAGATGGTAGATGGGATACCGGGCGTGGAGGATGCGGTGCTGATGCGCGGAACACTGCGGGTACTGCGAAAAGAAAGAGGGTGAGCGCATGAGGGACAAGAGAGCAAAATACCGACGCTGGGCGGTGGTGTACATACTGCTGGCGCTGCTGCTGGCGG
>ULTN01014731.1_pt1 | contig 16476 bp, 8 predicted proteins | sample 1957681 | NCBI WGS metagenome assembly ULTN01 (sample SAMEA4835736, study PRJEB28245) | human gut metagenome | biome: gut microbiome; material: fecal sample | place: Denmark | collected 2008
CGATTGCATCAATTTTTTGTAATTGTGAATGCCGGGCAAGTAAGAATACCATTTTCGGTAAACTGGACATAGTTTTTACTATTATTATATTCATAGTAATAGTTATTGTCGCTGCCCTTATAGATGGTATAGCCATCATTTACCTTTATGGTATATGTAGTGCCGTTAATCTCCTTCGTATAAGACTCGCCGGCAACCTTTTCCGGTGTGTAGGTCACATTAACAGTATTCGCATCGGCACCGCCATTGCGCATGCCGGTGTTATCCATAGGCTTAAGGGTAGCGTTGCTGGCAAACTGCAGATTGAGCATGCCGGTCATGGAGTTCTTGGCATTTGCCACCATGGTGTTATCTACCACATCACCATCAAGGTAAACAATAGCAGTTACCTTCTTGCCAACATTCTGGGTCAGGGCAGTCAGGGTATTATCCACATTGCCAGTAACATTGTCGTTTTCGCCCTTGGTCTGGCCCTTCTTCAGTCCGAGAGAAATAGTGCCATCGTTGCCAACAGTGTAGTTATACAGGTTCAGCCCAACCTTTACACCGTTAGCGCCAGTCGTATCTGCATTTTCGGCAAGAGCAGCACCATCCTTCAGCAGGGTTCCGCCGGTGTAGGTATAGGTCGCACCATTATCGTTAGTGGTAGCGGTAATATCCGCCGCCGCAACGCCCAGCACATTGTATTTAATAGTGACCGTTTCTTTGCCCTCGTTAGTAGCAACAGTCACCTCGGGCTCTACAAACACTACACGCAGAGCGCTCATCAGGGCACGCAGTTCATCTATCGAGAAGTTGGTTGTATTAGATGTGGTGAACTGCATGTAGGAGCCGCCGCCCTGTGTTTTCGCTGCTGTCGCACTATCATTTTGTCCATTGTAAACACGCTGAATTCCCTCGGTTTGCAGCAGCAGATCGCTGGCAGCCGCGTTGGTGCGGAAGCCGAAGTCCAGCGCGTAGCCGAAGTGGTCGGTCAGCAAAGGCTTCGCAGTGGAATCCAATGTTGCCGCAGGTGCTGCGCCCACACCCAGCTTGGGGATCATCGGCAGGGTCGCACTGGTTTCATTTGTCACTACTTTGGTGGACATGTTGGTAGTTACAGTTGCTTTAATAGATCCGTATTCCACAAAAACCTGCAGTCCGCTTGCAGTGTAGTCGCCTACCAACTCAGCAATATCGGCATAAGCGCCGGAGCCCTGATTCATTTCAATATCGAGGATCATATTGTGTCCTGTCAGATATTGTATGATGGCATCAGCATCACTCTTTTTGGGGTCTGTCACACCTGCAACCGTCGTCTTCGACTTATCAATTAGTTTGTTGACAATGCCCATGATGTCGTTGGCACTGACTTCAACACCTGCATCTATTTTCCCTTGAAGCTCAGTTTTTGCAGTTGCAATATTGGTATTGATCTCATTCCACTTTGTCACAGCAGCATCTGTGCCTTCCGGCTTTGTGATGGTGCCATTGGCTGTGCTTCCTTGTGCAGGTGTATAGGTGGTGGGCAAATCATTCGCTTTTTTGCCATCAAATGCTGCTTTCAGCTGAGGAACATCTGCATCGGTGAAATTTGCATCTGTATTCGCGCTGCCAAGGTTATAAGCCAATACGGTTTGAACGATCGCTTCTCCGGCTGCATCGTTGGACTGTTGCAGCTTGTCAATCAATTTCATCAGAGTTTCCAATTCATTTACGGAGAATGTAGCATCTTTCCCAAGCGCAGCTTTTACAACGATATCCGCCAAGGCTTGACCCTGTCCTTCTTCCAGCAAGGACATCCGGGCATTGTATTTGGCAGATTCTATGCTTGCGGAACGCGCACTGATTGCCGCACGGTAGGCAATCAACCGTTCGGTAACACCGGAGGTCGTGCCGATAACACGGACGCCGTAAGCATTATCCGCTGCCTCATTCCACTGCCAGGTCTTATCGGTAGAATAGCCGCTGGTCAGGGTATCCTTATCCACATCCAGCACACGACCATCGCTGGTATAAGTGGGGGCTTTCAGCAGGACACCATTATTTAAGATATAAGTGCCCGCCTCGGTTCCTGCGGTGATATTCAGCCGGCTGGGGTTAATAACGATGCTCTGCAGACCATAGCTCTGGTCAGCAAGATCTACCAGGTTACCCCATGTCTTGTTGGCATCGGTCACTTTTGTTACCGCCATGGAGTTGTTAATATCAGATACTACACCAAGATCCTCTGCACTGCTGGTAAAACTCGCCTTGTTCAGCAGCATCATTTCCAGGTTGCCGTTGGCGCCCACATTGGTGGTGATGCCCTTGACTTCCGGCGCCGTAGAAAGCGTGAACCATGCATAGGTGGAGGAAACCATCATGATGCTGGCAACCATCAGCATGGAAATGGCGGCAACCAGCTTATTGCGAATACCGGCGGGCATAATGACTTTGCGCTTTTTCTCTTCCCGTTTGTTTTCGGTTTTCGTCATTTCTATTTCTCCTTTCGGGATATTGCGTGTTTACTCTCTCGCCAGAGGAGACTTATATTACTCGCCCTTCAGCGGGGTATTGACCGCCGGATTCAGCTTGATATCGGTGCTGAACTGCAGGTTGAGGGTACCAGTGAGGGACTGTGCCGCCGTAGCGGAAACATTACCGTTCTTTACCGCCGTACCATCCAGCCAAACGATAGCGCTGATCTGGTAAGCCTTATTCTTATCCATTGCATCAATCAGAACTGCATTGTTACCATCAAGCTTAGTCTCTGTTGTTTTACCATCGCCAGTCGTTTCCGTCTTATACAGGTAAATGGGAGCGGTACCCTCGGTGGTGACGACCAGCTTTGTGACATCGTCTTGTTCTGTCAGCTGATCCACATTCTTACCATTGGTATAGTCCTTCAATTCTGATGTATCCAGTTTAGCAGTCCCAATGATTTCGGGTGTTATCCCATCACCGGATACGCCATAATCCTTTACAAATGTAATACGGATCGCACCCAACAGCTCTTTCAGGGCGCCTGCTTTCAGGTTGGCTTCTGCGGGCACACTAAAGCTCATGGTGGAGCCGCCGCCCATAGTCTCCGCGTTATTGGAGCCATCATAGATGCGATTAACAGCCTGTGTTTGCAGCAGCAGCTTGCCGGGCGTACCATTATTATTAGTATTTACACGCATCGCAAGGTCAACTACATAGCCGTAGGCGCTGGTCACTTCTGTGCCGGTCAGCTCGCCAATCGCGCGCACACCATAATTTGTGCTATCAAATCCCACGCCGTCGGCTTTGCTCTTTATGCCAACATTTTGGGCGTCCAGCCCTGCAATACGACCGTCAAAGCCGTATTTAGCAATCGCCAAAGGCTTATCCGGCACGAACGCGGCCTCGGCAGCACCATCTGCCTTTTCATAGTTCAGCTGCGCAGGGTTCAGGCTGATGTCGTTTAAGCCATAGGGATCGTTTTCCCCTTCACTGAGAACAACCTGGTTTCCCCACTTGGTGTTTTTGTCCTTCAAGGCAGCAGTATTGCCAACCACACCGGCAGTAATATCCCTCAGCAAGCCGGTCGTTGGCATCAGTGCAATCTCCAAGCTGCCGTTGCCGGCTACCGTTGTGGAGATGTTCTTGACTTCCGGCGCCGTAGAAAGCGTGAACCACGCATAGGTGGAGGAGACCATCATAATGCTGGAAACCAGCAGCATGGAGATGGCTGCGATCAGCTTATTGCGGAGACCGAAAGGCATAAGAACTTTTTTCTTTTTTTCCTTTTGTTTATCCATTCTCTCCTACTCCTTTCGAGAGTGATTTTTTGGCAGGCGCCCACCTGCCGGAGCTTTATATAAACTGCGTCCTTTGCCGGTTGGAATGAAACCGCCAAGGCGCTGAATATATACATTATTTCTTACAGCCAGTCCCAGCCGGGGAAGATTGCTTTCCAGCCGGACTTATCCTTCTCCGGCTCATTTATCAGCCGGAAATTCATTTCCACGCCCATATGTGCCCCGATGACATCATCGGTCGCCTGCGGGTCATCGCCCTCCAGCCACAGCACCACGGTGTATTTATGTACCTCCATGGGGTCTACGCCGCTTTGTCCGCCGCCGGTAATGCGTTGGTCGCCCTCGAACTTATCGGGAATGACGCGCCAGTAGGTGATGGCGCCCACCTGCTTGATCACTTCAAACTGGTCGCTTTGCGGGGCAAGCTCCTGCAGCGGCAATCCCGCATAGCCGCGGGTGTTATCGCCCTGCGCAGGCAGCGCCTCCGCCTGACCGCTTGCGGCAGCCTTGGCATAAAAGCGCATGTTCCCGTCCTCAAAGACCATCGCCCACACCGCATCGGCAACATTCATCGTTTCCTGTGTGATGTTCAGGTTCCACAGGTAATCGACGGTGCTTTCGCCCTCATTGCGAATGTAGAAGGTGTAGGCAAAGTACACATCGTTGTGCTCGCCGTCAATTTCGTCCAGATTTGTCGGCAGCTGGCTGATGGAAACACAGGGCACATCTACCGCCGGATTGGCAAAAAGCTGGGTCGTGGGGTTTTCAAACCCGACGGTATCCGAAAGGGTAAAGCCCTCACGGAACATCTCATCGGACATATTGATGGTAAAATGCCCGCGCATCTTCTGCACCAGCGAAAAGAGCAGCAGCACCAACAGGAACGCCAGCAGCGCGCCCAGCAGAGCAGCCAGCCAGTGTCTACCCAGCCACAGCAGCAGCGCCGGTCGATGCTTATCAAAGTACAGTCCCAAACCGGAAGCCGTCAGCTCAAATTCCTTTTTGCTGCGGATTCCGCGGGCGCGCATCTCCTTCCGGAGCTTTTTGCGCCCTGTCTTGATTGCCTTCACCTCGTCCTCGGAAAGCACCACGCCTGCGCGGGTCTTTTTAATGAGGCGTTTTTGCTTTCTTTCGGCACCGGTTATCTTCGGCTCTTTTTGCTTGGGTTCTTTTTGGGGGGATTTGGGAGGCTCCGGACGGCTTTCGGCTTTTGCCGCTTCCTCCTGCATCTGCTGTTTTATCTCCTCCGGGAGATTATCATAAGGGGACGGCACCGGAACCCTCCTTTCGCAGTGTTTTTATGATACTTGCACCCGTTCCCGCAGCAGACTGTCACGGATCATCTCGTCCTCCTCCACGGCAATGCCATTGATATTGCCGGAGAACATGGTGACCCCCGCAGCCGAAAGCCACGCAGTCTGTTCGGTGCTGTTCACGCCCTTTGCCAACAGGGTAATGCCCTCGGCAGCAAAGCAGCGGATCCTGTCATGCTGCATCTGCTCGGTGGGGAGATCCCCCGCCAGACGCACCATGCTGATTCCCAGCTCCTTTACCTTTGCCAGCAGCTTGTCCGTGGGGTGGCAGTCCTCCGCCACCAGCGTCAAGCCGTTGCGCAGGTAACGCACCAGCGTTTCAGTAACGCTTTTGCCCGCCGTCAGGATCAGCTCCTCCGGTACGGTCAGCATCAGCTTGCCGCGCTCGATGGGCTGGTCACCAAAAAGCTGCTCCAGTGCCTTCATGCGGCTGCCCTGCCGGTAAAAGTCGCCCAGCACCGGCAGAATCACGCCGTTTAAGTGCAGCGTGCAGTTCTGGATCCGCAGCAGCGCGTCCGCCGCCTCGTACATCAGGTACATGGTTACATCGGCGGTCAGCTCGGTGCGGCGCAGCGCCTCCTCGGTCTCGGCAAGGGTCTGCAATGCCTCGGAATCCTGCACCAGCCCGCTGAACCACGGCTCAGCATCGTAGGCAAGCACTCTGCCCTCGGCATCGACCACGGGGCGGTAGCGCAGCCCCATCGGTCTGTCCTTACGCTTGACCACCAACGGAATGGTCTTAGGCACCGTTAAAGTATAATGAATGAATTTGTTGTAAACGCCGCGGCAGCGGTCACGGGCATTATTCAACACCCGGATCAGCTCCGGGCCGAATGCGGTATTTTCCTGCTGACGCAGCCGGTCATATGCCTCGCTGAACGGATCCTCGGATTTGGTCTCGGCGGAAAGCCTATCCAGCTCCTTTGCCAGCCCGACAATTTGTGCGATGGGGCTGATCTCATTGCCCTTTCTGCCATCGGGATAGCCGGTCCCGTCCCAGCGCTCCATGTGCTGCTGGCAGGATTCGCGGATCATCAGCCACGGGATATTCTCGGTCTCCAGTTCAGCGCCCTCCGGACGGTTTCTGTCACGGCGCTTCAGGGTCATTTCCTGCAGCGATGCCACCAGTTGTCTGCCGTCGGTGGTGTACTTGCGGTAGACTGCCAACTCCTCCTCGGTAAAGTCCTTCTGCAGGATCTGATACTCCGGCGGCACCAGCGCCTTGCCCAGCTGATGATACATACCGCATTTGTAGGCAAGGTCGGTGTACTCGCCGGTGATCTGCTCCCGTCCCTCGGGTGTATCATGGCAGAAAGAATCGGCGCACGCCTGCACAAACAGTGCCTGCGTGTAGGCTGCAACACGGACGGATTGCTTACGCACCTCCGGTGTCAAGCCACGGAACGCTTCGTCCCAGGATTCGTATTCTTTTCGCTTCCAAGTCTGCTGATCCACGCTTTTTTCTCCTTAGCTGCAATTACCGCCACCACCCCAACGGCAAAAATGTGCCGTTGGGGTTGGTAGAACCGGTTTATGTCATTTTTTGCTTTCTTCCGCTGTCCTTGCATCAGCAGCGGGCAGTGCCTTACTCATCGTCACTGATCTGGTAATCTACCAGGGGGGTGTTATCCTTCTTGTTGCCCATGCGGCGCTTGCCCAGCATAATGGCAACAATGGCAAGAATGACATTCACGCCCAGGCTGACGAAGAACAGAATGGGCCATACATGGTGAATGGAGATGTTGCAGTAATCGCCCTCATATACGGCGTTGGCTTCACGCAGCTTCTCCAGCTCCTCATTCAGCTGGCTGATGATGCTGTTGATGAGTGCAGCACCGTCATTGACCGCCTGCTGGTCGTTGCTGGTCAAGAGACCCACGCCGTCCTTCAGCGCGTCCGCCAGCTTCATCCACAGGCTGCCCAGCTCCTCGCTGTCACCCAGCTTCTTGGCGGCGGCGATCGCCTCCTCCAGCAAGGTGTAGTCCATCTCCTTCAGACCCTCGATGGCTTCCTTCAGTGCCTTGGCGCCGGCATCTACTGCATCCTGCTTCTTGCTGTTGCGCAGGTTCAAAGCCTTATTATAGGCTTCCTCTACCAGATCCCAGGTATCCTTGGTGTACTTGCTGCTATCCAGTCCCTGCTTTTCCTTGATCCACTTATTCAGCTCGGAATAGTCGATCTTCACCGCAGGCTCACTGGGCTTGTCGGGCTTGGTGGGCTGGTCGGGGGTAATGGGGGTATCCCCGCCGCCGCTGCTGCCACCAACTACCGTTACAGTATCAGTGTAGCTGCTAGATTGCAGGTCGGGACCATCATTCGAATAATAATAGTCAATCGTTACAGAGTATGTATCACCAACCTTTGCATTGGAAGGAGCCGAAAAATCGGCAGAAATCCAGAAATCCGTTCTTTCATCACTGTAACCAACCGAACCCTCACTTGTTCCGCCGGAAACAGAGTATCCACCTACGCTGCCGCCGCTTGCGCTGCCGCCGATGACCTGAACGCCGCATACATCGGATACGCTAAAGGAAATGCTGGTGGAACCGCCGGGGGTAACTGTGGCTGCCATTGCCGTAACGCCCAGCAATGCGACCATCAAAATCGCAATCAAAGCGCCCAGCAGAATTCTACTCTTTTTCATCATATCACCTCATTCAATTATCGCACCATGGAGATGTATTCTCCCGTCCACTTATGCTCAACCATGCTCCATTTATTGATCTTCTGTCTAATTAGAATTGCATCGTTGACTGCTACCAGACCGTCCTGGCTTACATCGGCTGCCATGCTCTGTGCTCCCTCTTCCAAAGGAATTCTCTTGCTCTCATCAGCCTGCAGCGATTTCACCAACATAACAATGTCATTGACAACCACAAGACCATCGCCGCTCAAATCGCCCAAAATGATAACGGTATAAACAACTTCCTCGGAGGTGCCGTTATCGGTGACTGCCTTGGCAGTTACCACACAGCCGTTGCAGATACGCATTGCATTCTTAAACTCTTTCAGCTTGCTGAAGGTCAACTGAACATCATCAGCGGTTGCGTTCTCCGGGTGATAATTGATAATGGCACGGAACTGCGCCTCGGTAATGCCCTCGGGGCAGGTATCCAGAATGATGTACTTGTTCTCGGTATCGACCTTGGCGCCCTTTACAATGGTGCCGTCCTTGGTCACGGTCGGGTCGCTGAGGGTCGGAACCTGGTTCTCACCCACCAGCTTCAGGTTCAGGTGCATGGTCACACGGGATTTATAGGTCTTGGAAAGATCGTAAACGCCGTACTCGCCGGTCTCATACGCGCCGATCTTCTTGCTGCTGCCCGTAATATCCGCATAGCCCAGCGCACGGTACAGCAGGGTCAAAATTGCGTGATAGGTGTTTTCCAGAGTAATTTCATTGCCCAGCTTGGAGGTATCCACACCCTTGCCTGCCAGCAGCTCCAGCACCTTATCAAAGTCAACATTTGCCTTCTTCAGTGCCGCTACCGCATCGGCGGTGGTCAGCGCATCAATGGCTTCCTTGATGGGCTTGGTCTGCTTGGTCTCGGTGTAGGTCTTCAGCGCCTCCACAAACTTGGTCTGGGTCTCGCCGGTGGTGCCGTAAGCCAGCACGGAAGCCATTACCGCAATGTACTCGGGCTTCTCGCTCATATCCATGCTGACATCAAGGTTTGCCTTGCCGTCCACCTTCAGCTTGTCGGCGTAGGTCACATTCAAGCCGGAAACAGAGGCATCGTTCACCGTGGCGATCTCGCCCATTTCCTTGGAGGCGTCCGCCAGGTTCTTCTTGGCTTCGGCGTCGCCGCCCACCTTGATGGTCAGGGTGCGGGTAACATATGTCGCTTCGGGAGCGATGTTCATCTGAATGTAATCGCCCTCGGCATTATAGCTGATGGTGGGGTGCCAGTCGCCGGTCAAAAGATCCATCTTGGCAACCGTGCCGTTATTGATCTTGCCGGAAAGGGCGGTAAAGTCGGACATGTCTGCCAGCAGCTTGTTGACAAGGCCCTCAATACCGGAGGCGCTCCAGTCAATATCAACCAGCTCATTGACGAGATAAGCCTTCAGCGCGTTCTTGTTTTCCTTATATGCCTTAACAAGATCGTCCTCATTAACGGTGTAAATATTGTACTCGGCGCCGTTATATTTCACCTTCATACTGGCGCTGGTATAGAAGTTCATCAGCAGATCGTCGGCAAGGTCAAGCGCCAGCGTCTTTACTGCGGGCTTCTTCGCCTGAAGTGCTTCCGCCTTCAGGGTCACGGTGATATTGCCGTTTTCGTCCTCTGCCAGTGTGTAGAACTCATTAACTACCTTGCCGTTCTCCACCACATAGCCCTGCTTCAGCATACCGCTTACATCGCCGGTATAGGTACCTGCGGTAAGCACTGCGCTGCCGGAAACGGTGCCGTTCACCTTACCGGTGTTGTTCAGGGTGCCGTCCAGCACGGTCACGGTGTCATTGGCGGTAATGCCGCCCTCAATAGTCTTGCCGTTGAGGTCAAGGAAAGTGCGGGCGTTGACCGTCAGGCTGTCGGGAACATTCTTGAGAAGGATCACAACGGTCTTTGCGCCGGTGGTCTTCAGGCTCTCGGAAAGATCCTTGGTGTAAACCAGCTTGCCTGCGCCCTTGGCGTTGGGATCCATAACGATTGCTTCGTAGTCGTTATTCTCCACATTATTCAGCGTCATGCTGATATTCAGCTCCAGCTGTTCGCTGGCAAAGAAGCTGGTATCAATGTTGCTGATCGCTGCAATAGCGGTTCTGGAGTTTGCGCCGATGGTGGCATTATAGGTGCCGCCCGCGCTCTCCTTATTGGTAATGGTTACGTCATCGCCCAACACAAAGTTCATCAGTGTGCGCAGCTTGGCATAATAGTCGTTGTACTGTGCCAGATCAGTAGTCTTGCCTGCCTGCTTCGCAGTATTATCCACGGTGGTCAGGGTCACACGCTCATCGGCAAACAGCGGGCGCGCCATATCCAGCGCGTAGTCGATCAGCTCCGCCGCCTCGATGTTGGTCACATCGCTCAGCTCGGTCTTGCCCAACGCCAGCATCATGGTCAGTGCCGCCTGATAGGCACGGTCGGGCAGAGTGCCGTTCATCAGCAGGGTGCCGTCGCCGTTAAAGGAAGCATCTGCATACTTCTGAACCTTCTCAACGGCATCATAGGCTTTCTTCATTCTGCCGGTGTCGCTGTCGTTGCTCTCCATGGTGATGTACAGCGGAACAGTGGTCTCGCCGCTCTCGGTCACCAGCGTAATGGTGGATTGCAGCAGCTTGCCGCCCAGCAGATTGCTTCTGCTCACATTGCTGTCTACAATGACCGTCTCACCGTCCAGCGTCATCTCGTTGATGGTACCGTCGGGATTCAGTGCGCTTTGGACGCTCTCAATGCTCGCCCCGCTGGAGGTCAGCATATTCAGGGCGCCGCTGAGGTAAACCTTGCCGTCGCCGTAGAAATTACTGCCGGCAAGACGGATCTCGCTCACCTTGCAGTCTGTGCTGGTCAGATAAGAACCGATGCTGTTGATCAGCGCAGTATCAAAGTTCTTGCTGACCGCCATGCGCAGAACCACAGAGGAAATCGCTCCGTTCTGCTCCATCGCAATAAAGTCGATCTGATCGCTGTTTAATTTGGCGTTCAGCCCCTTAAAGAAGGCTCTCAGGCTCTCCTCCTGGGCATTTACCTTGGTGCGCTCGATCGTCAGCTCGCCATTCTTAAAGAGGCGCTTGACCTGCTCCGCGGTAAAGGTATAGGCGGAAGCCGTGTTCTGTACGCCGACCTTTGCGCTGTCGATGACATAGTCATAGCGGTAGCCCTGCTCGGGTGCAGCCAGCGTAATTCCGGGGTTCTTGATGGTAAAGGTCTGATCGCTCTCGCCGTCGATATGTACGGTAAAGGTCTTTGCCCCGTAGATCACTTCCTCGACCTTTTGAGTATCAAGGACAGAGCCTGCGGTCAGCGTCAAGCCATTTACGATCGCATAGAAGGTATCATTGATATTCTTCGCAGCGGCGTCGGTATCCGCCTTCAGTTCCTTCCACAGGTTGTCACGCAGCGTATTCAGGTCAATGATATCCGCCGCGGTCAGCTTGTGGTTCTTCTCGTAGGTCTTGGTACCGCTCTTGGTCATACCCTCTGCCGTCACCTTTACGGTCACAACGACCATGTTGGGCGCTGCGGCAGTCAAGGTGGTCGTAAGCTTGAGGGCGGGAGCCGCAGTATGATTACCGGTATGGCCCTCCAGCGCCTTGACGGCAGCAACAAGCTGGATCATATCTGCAGCAGTGCCATCGGTATGGATCGCGGAATTGATCTCCTCTGGCAGGGCGTTCACCGCATTGTTGATCTTGGCGGTCGCCTCATCGATGCGGTCAATGTACTCGGAGCCGCTCTTGCCGTTGGGCAGGGTGATCTCGGAAAGGGCATTCTCAAAGTTCGGGTCTGCCATCACGATCGTCAGATAGTTGCGCAGCTTGACAGCCTCATCGCGAATCTTCTTGTACTGACCGTTCTGATAGAAGTACGCCAGCCCGCTCAGGTCGGTGCCCTCCATATAGTTGATAATGTAGTTGTAGATCTTCAGGTTCTTTCCGTCATAGCTGGTGATGGTCTTGCCGCTTGCATCGATCTTACCGATGATGCAATTCAGTGCGTCCATTGCCTCCGGTCCCAGCTTAGCGGGCGTATGGTTCGCCTCATCTGCTTCCAGCATAGAACGCAGGCCCTTCATCGCGTCCATGTTCAACTGACCCAGCTGATCCTTGATATCGGTGAACTGCTTCATGGCAGCCTCATGGCTCTTTGCCTCGGTCAGCAGCGTCTGCGGCAGGTTCATCATTGCCAGCACTTCGCTGCCGGTCATCGGCTCATTGCCAAAAGTCAGTGCATATTCCACCTGCACGCTCTCAAAGGCGGCGGTATCCAGCGTCGCAGTCTCGCCGGTAAAGGAGACGGCTGCCGCTGTGCTGCCGTTCAGGATCGCTTTGGCGGTTACGGGCTTCCAGCTCAGCCCCGCATACTTCGCACTGTACTCCTTAGCAGTCACGGTAGTTGTGCCGTCAGCGTTAACGCTCAAGCTTATCAGATTATCGCTGTTCTCCGGCACACGCACTCTTACTATGGTATCGTTTGGGGTCAGGACTGCGCTGTTCAGCACATTCTTTTCCTCGGTGGTCAGTCCGGCGGCAGCCTTTGCGGTCAGCTCGCCCAAGCCATATCCTGCGCGGGTCTTATCCATCTCTCTTGTAAAGACGGTATCTCCCACCACGCGGTAAACAATGCCCTCGTCATAGGTATCCTCCCCCAGCTTGTACTGGTAGGACTGCCCCTCGGTTTCGCAGACCGGCAGCGTCACACGGTAGCCATAAGGGACAGTATGAACGCCATTGCCGTCGCCCAGCGAATAGCTTACATTCTTGGGGGTGTAGCTTACTACATAGGTCACATCACCGGTCAGCGTCTCGCCAAAATCGGTCACGGTACGGTTGTAGTATGCGGTGCCCACATCGAAGACCTTCCAGGTCTCCAGCACCTCCGCCTCGTTCACCTTGGCGGCAATCGCTGCCTCTACCTCCGCCTTTGCGGTGCCGCTGCGCAGCGTCACCTTCCATTCGGAGGGATAATTGAGCGTGGTCAGCTCATCGCTGTCAACGGTTTTGGCGGTAATGACCTTCGCCTCATATTTCACCGTTACATTAAAGCGGTTGACATTGGCACTCACGGTGGTCTTCAGCGTTCTTACCGCTTTCTCCACAGTGATATCGCTGTCATGCAGGCTGCTGTTGCCCATCGCAGCAGCAACCATGCCCTCCAGTGCGGGTATAGTCCGCTGCAGCCATTCCGTCCTTGACCACAGCCTGGTTCAGCACAAGCCATTCGTCCTCAACAGCGGGCTTTATCTTGCTATACGCTTTCCCAAGATACTCCAAACCCTCTTTAACAATTTTGGCCTGTTCTACTTTGGCAGGATCACTGCTTGCGCCAATTACCGTTTGGGCAGCCCAATAAAGGGAGCCGAAGCTCGTATCGGAAAGGCTCTCAAGATCCTTGGCATATTGTTTCGCAACAGCCTTCATCTTTGTGCCATCATTCAGTAGATATACCAGCTTTGCGGCACCATATTTCTCAAGTTCGACGTTCATATCCAAAACGCCGCTATTGCGACCCATCTGAGCTTTCAAGTCATCGATTGCTTCTGCCGCAGCTCCTGTGATTTCTACTTTCGCAGTTCCAAATGTAATTCCATTGACACGCATATCGTATAGCGCATCAAAGTATTTCTCCAGCAGAGTTGCCACACCGGATTCATGATCCAGTGTCTCGATGTTCTGTAGTCCCTTTGCCAGCATATAGGGCGCATTCAGCAGCAGAGACTGGGTAGCCTCGTCAATCTCCACTATCGCCGTGTAGTCGGCCTCTACACTGTAGGTGTTACCAGCATAGCTGAAAGGCCCCGTATAACCGGAGCTTCCCTTTGTCAGCGCCACCGTTTCGGTAGCGGAACCGTCCTCCGGCACGATACGCGCACCGACCGGCTCCCATGTGTATCCGTCCTTGGTGGCACTCTTTATGGTGATGGTCTTTGCTGCCTCATCAACTGCGATCAGATCATCGCCCTCTGACGGTGCGGTATAGGTAATGCTGCCGCCGGTCAGATAACCGGATTTCAGCACAGCCTGTTCCGCTGCGGTCAGCTTGGCACTGTAGGCGTCTGCCACCAGTTCGCCTACCGTTACCGTTTGTTTGTTGCCGGCAGGCACTTCTGTGTCAATTGCCACGGCAAAGCAGTTAACGGATCCGCTGAGAACCGTTACTACCGCCAGCAGCATCGCCAAAAAGCGCTTTGGTGCCGGTACATTTCCTTTCATACAACCTCACTCCATTCTAAAAAAGTCCTTTTCAAAAATATGCGTATCGGTGTCATAGTTGCTCAAGCACTGAATACATATGGGCAATTTATCCATTTTCCCACTCTCTCTTTTGAATGCTTTTACTACATTCTTCTCCGCAGAATCGGCTAAAACAAACACTTCACCCATGGTACATATTTTTCTATATAAGAATACAACATCGCCCTTTTAATTGCACCCTTTTTTTGCATATTTCTATGCCAAAATCATTCGGTTTTTTCCTGCAATTTATGAGAAATCTATAAAATTATGGCATTCTCTGTTAAGCGGCCTCTTCCTATTAAATGTTACCTTTATCGCTGCCTCCGGTCACATATCCTCTAAAAAACGGGGTCGCCTCCTCTCGGATCACGATCCCGTCTTCACTTGACACTATCTTGCTGTTCCGGTTTATACCGTCTCATTTCTGCCGGCTCTCTGTCCTGCCAGCAGCGCCACCACACTGGTAAATAAAACATATCCCAGTCCGATGTTCCAGTTGGGGGTCAGGTCATACAGCCACCCCACCACCATCGGTCCGGTCGCTGCCAACGCATACCCTGCTGACTGCGCAAAGCCGGAAAGCCGCGCAGCATCTACCGCATTTTTGGCGCGGAGGCCCATCAGTGCCAGCCCCATGCTGAATGCACAGCCGTTGGCAAGCCCCAGAATAACGGTCGCCGTCACCTGCGCCGCCGCAGCGGTGGAGGACATCAGCGTAATAATGCCGATGATATTCAGAACAGAACCAAGCAGCAGCCAGCCGCGCTGGTCCTGCCGCCTGCCCGCCAGCGTCGGCACCACCAAAGATGGAATCAGGCTTACCATCTGATACAGCGCAGTGACAATGCCCGCTGTACCGCTCTCCATGCCGGAGGATTGCAAAATCGTCGGCAGCCAACCGATGATCGCATAAAAAATAAGAGAATTGATGCCGAAATACAGCATCACGCACCATGCCAGCCCGCATTTCCAAATGGGCTTTTCCGGTGCCGCCGCTTCCGGCTGTTCTGTTGCTTCCAGCCGCAGAGAAGCATTCTTTCTCCATACAATCAGCGTGATCACAACCGCTGCGCCCCACACCAGCAAAGCACCGTGCCAGCCCAGTCCTGCATTGGCAAGCGGGACATTTAATGCCAGTGCCAAGGCAGCAGCCGCCACCATCGCCACCGTAAAAAAAGCCGTGACCTGTCCTACACGGGTGGGATATTCCGCCTTCACCACGGCAGGCAGCAGCACATTTCCCAATGCAGTACCGATGCCGACAATAGCGGTACCGATGTACAGCCCAGCTACGCCCGCTATGCTTCTCAGCACGGTACCCAGTAATATCAGGCACAAGCCGATGGAAATAGTATGCCCCTCTCCCCAGCGGCGCCCCAATCCTCCCGCCAGTGAGCTGACCGCTGCGAAAGCGATAAGCGGCAGCGTGGTCAGCAGTCCGGAGGCACTGCCGGAAAGTCCTAGACTTTCGGTGATCTCCGGCAGCAGCGGTCCCACACCGGTAATAATAATCCGCAGGCAGAATGCCACCAATATGACACTCAGCATCATGGTTTGATTCGGTTTGACTTCGGCTTTCATAAACAAATCCTCATCTCATTCTACTCCTATCGTTTTTCTTTATCGCAGTGGTACTGCCAATAGAGCAGGTTCACCAGTCCGCCGATCAGAATAATCGTTCCCATCAGGTGCAGCCACAACATCAGTATGATCAAAGATGCCAGAGACCCATATACCAGCGTATATCGAGCCGAAGCGCTGATCATCGTGGAAAAAACAATGCTGACTACCAAAATGGCAAGCCCGCCTACCACCGCGCCCGGCAGTACCGGCAATGCAGGACGGTTCACCGGTGTCACGCTGCGGTACAACAGCAGCAACAGCAGCATAATGATTCCGGTCAGCAGGACAAATCTCAGCCATGTCCAGCTTGCCAGCATATCACCCACATGAAACCATCGATCCAAAAGGTCGATGAACCAGTCGCCGGTCGCCACCACCACAACCGAAAGATAAATCCCCACAAGAAATACCGCCGAGTACAAAAAGCTCATTGCTGTGTGCAGCAGGCCCTTGTAGCGTGGTTCCCCGTACAGATCTCCCATTGTCACCATAATCGTCCCAAAAGCGCCAGATGCCGCCGTCAGCAGCAGAATAATCCCTGCCCACAGCATCGCCTGCGAGTAATTATCGTGGATATAGCCGAAAAAGGTGACCAGAGTTTCCGTCACCTGCCGGGGGATCACCTCGCTGAGCAGCTCCAGCAGCTCCTGTGTATCAACACTGGTACGACCGATAATGCTGGCAACGCAGATGAGCAGTGGGAAAAAGCTCAGCATCAGGTAATAGGCGAATGCCGCCGCACTTCGTCCCATGCGCCGGCTGCCATATAGGTCTATAATGTAAAAGACCTTTGTTAAAAACGGGCTTTTATCAATAATCTTCTGCAAAAATGACGGCATGGTTCTCCCTCCTTTCTCCGGTTTTCTGCCCGCCGCAGGTCAAATCGCCGCCCCGC
>ULTN01074576.1_pt1 | contig 16467 bp, 14 predicted proteins | sample 1957681 | NCBI WGS metagenome assembly ULTN01 (sample SAMEA4835736, study PRJEB28245) | human gut metagenome | biome: gut microbiome; material: fecal sample | place: Denmark | collected 2008
TGTTTAATTATTAGTGAAGGAGAAAAATTTACTTATGAAGATTCGTGTATTAACAGAAAGTGGTTGTGGATTAACAAAACAAGAAGCAAACGATTTAGGAATTGATTTTTTACCTTTACAGGTTCAAATAGAAGATAAAACGTATTTAGATGGGGTGGATTTAACAGTAGATGAATTAAATTCATTCTTAGAAAGAGGCTTTATGCCTCAAACAAGCATGCCACCATTAGGCGATATTGAGACTTTATTAGAATCATATAAAAAAGATGGCATTACAGATGTTATTTTAATTACATTGTCTAATGGTTTATCAGGAACAAATCAAGCAATACAGGCATCTGGTAAATGGCATGGAGTTAAAATCCATACATTAGATATACATACAACTTTAGGTGTGGAAAAATATTTAGTGTTATCTGCCCAAAAATTAGTTGAACAAAAAATACATCCAGAAGAAATCATCTCACGTTTAAAGGAAAGTGTTGAACATTCGAGAGGATTCTTGATTCCCGAAGATTTGGATCATTTAGCTAAAGGAGGAAGATTAACTCCAATGGCTGCTAAGCTTGCAGGTATGTTAAAAATTAAACCAATCCTAGAAGTGTCTAAAAATACAGAAGGTAAGGTAGATGTTTTTGATAAAGTAAGAACAATGTCAAAAGCTATTAAAAAAGCTGTTAAAGTGATTTCAAAAGATGCGAATGCACAAGATTATGAATTTTATGTATTAAACGGAGAAAATCAAGAAGGTACACAATTGGTGATTGATGAGCTACACGATGTGTTTGGCGAAAACATTCAAATTCATACAGATCCAATGTATGCCGTTATTGCAGTACACACAGGATTAGGTGCTGTAGGCGTTCAATTTGTGAAAAAAGTAAAGGGGGCCTAGCCATGAAGATTGCATTTGTAACGGATACCGGAACAGGCCAGCATCCAGACTATTGGGAAGAAAAAGGAATTTATTGCTTACCTCTACAAATTACATGTGATGGTGAATCAAAAGATGAATATACCGAAATTACATATTCAGAAGTGATTCAAAAATTACATGAGAAAAAAGTGTTGAAAACATCCTTGCCTAGTTTAGGTAAAATTCAAGATTGTTTTGAAAAATTAAAACATGAAGGATATGACACGATTTTTGCGGTTCCTATTTGCCGAGGATTATCTGGAACATTGGATTCTATGGAAATGATTGCGAATCAATTAGAAATGAAATTTGTAGGCGTTGACTGTTATTGTACAGCGGTTGAACAAGGATGTATGATTGAGACAGCTAAAAAGATGTATGAAGCAAACATTCCAATTGATGAAATTATTAAAAAACTACAAAGCATTGCGGATAGTTGTGAAACTGTGTTGTTGTGTGATGATTTAGATCACATGAAACGTGGTGGAAGATTGACACCGATGGCTGCTGCATTAGGTGGCTTATTGAAAATCAAACCTATTTTGCATATTGGTAAAAGTACAAGTGGAAAAGTGGATGTATTAGATAAAGTACGTACAATGAAACGTGCCCAGGATCGTGTTATAAAACATTTAAAAGAACTGAATGTAGATTCTAATTATACATTTATTGTTGCACATGTTGATGCGTTAGAAGCTGCAAAAGAATATGCAAAAAAGATTGAGTCACAAATTGAAGGAGCTAAAGTCAAAGTCATTGATTTAGTTAGTGCAGTCGGAATTCATACAGGACTTGGCTGCTTAGCATTACAAGTATTTAATGAAATGAAAGAGAATTAGGAATTGAGTGAGTTAAATCATTTAATTCCTTTTTGTTTGAATAAAAGTATAGTAAAATTTTAGTATGAAAATCAATGAAAAACTAATAAAACCAATTACAGAAGTAAATTATTTACGAGCAGAAAACGTGGATCGATATCGAGTTATTATTCGATATTTTTATGAACAATATGAGAAAATTCAGTATTGGCTATATAAAGAAGATGTATTTGACGCTATGATTCAAACTGGTCTTTTTCTAAATTATACGATAGATCAATGTCAATCGGATTTATCTTCATTAACGGAATGGAAAAATTTGATTGCGATTCAAGATACGTCGAAAGTAACGTCAATTGAGGAGTTTAAAAATAGAAAATATCGTTATCAATTATCTGAGTATACAATTGAAATAGAACGAATGACTTTAAAACTAGAAAATTTACAAGTTGAAGGCGCTTCTCTTGAACCAACTTTGCTTGAAAGAATTCAATATCAAATTATGTGTATTGAAACTTTGCAAGACGCTAGTATGGAAGAAATTCATACGTGGTGGAAAGATTTAAATACAAATTTTATTCGTTTAAATCAAAATTACCAAGATTATATTCGAACTTTAAATAACGCAAAAGCAGAGGAAATGATGAAAACAGAATCGTTCTTGTTGTTTAAAGAAAAAATCATTTCTTATTTGCGAAATTTTGTCAAAGGCTTACAAGAACACGCAATGATTTTAGAGGATTATATACAAAATATTCCATTTGAAACTATTGTTATTCTGATTGAAAAAGCTGTGAATTATGAAATGTCTATTCCAAGAATGGACGATAAAATTCAAAAACAAGATGTATACGACAATTTTATGGCAAGATGGGACAGCATATATAGCTGGTTTGTAGGTAAAAATGGAATTAGCGAAGTAAATCGTATGTCCGATATAACGAATGAAATCATTCGTAAAATCACGCGTTATGCCCAACAAATTGGCGAACTACAAAATCAAGGTGCAAACCGAGCAGAAGAATATAAACATATTTCAGATTTATTTGGCAAATGCCAAGACTTAAACCAAGCCCATAAAATGAGTGCCTTATTTTTTGGCGTGGATAAACCATTACACATGCAAGCCATTTATAATCGAAATACAGATTCTATTGATAGTGGAGTATATGAAGAAGAAATAACATATTATGCGCTAGAGCCTAGAACTCGAGTTGCTACAGTAAAAACAAAAAGACAACCAGCCAAAGATTACAATTTAGAAAAAGAACAACAACGATTAGAAATATTAGAACAAAAACAAGCGCAAAATGAGAAATTAAAAGGTTATATTCGAGACGGAGTAATTGACTTTGAAAGAATAGATATATTAGATGGTGAGTCTAGAAAAATACTACTATCATGGTTATCTAAAGGGTTGAATGACGTGAATAAAATCTCGAAAACAGATGATGGACGTGAATTTTATATTGATGATTCCAATTTAAAAACAATAGAAGTCAAATGCGAAGATGGAATCTTTGTGATGCCTAGCTATCGTATTTGTTTTAAGAGGTAATAGATATGGATGCATTACAAGAATTATTAAAACGCAAATGGATTTTACGAAAAGAAGATCCAGACCTATATAACAGGGTGAGAGATTCAGTAAAAGAAATTCGAAAATTTGTGCAAGAAAAGTTTGGGTATATGATTATTCTTACTCCGTATCTTATCAAATTAGAAAAAATACCTGGTAATGTTGAAGAATGGATGGGGATTCAAGAATTTCAATCCGTTCAAGAGTATCAAATGTTTTGTTTTGTACTGTTGTTTTTGGAATCAAAAGAACGCGAGGAACAATTCGTATTATCTTCCTTAACAGAATATATTCAGATGCAATTTCAAGAAGGAGTCATCGATTGGACACACTTTAATACACGAAGGCAATTAGTACGTGTATTAAAATATTGTTTATCTATCCACATAATTGAACTCGATGATGGTAGTGAAGAAGGCTTTATTAAGAACAAGGATACGGAAGCTTTATATGAAAACACAGGATATTCTCGATATGTCATTCGTAATTTTGCCCACGATATAATGGATATTCATTCATTGGAAGATATAAAAAAATCAGAATGGTTTTCTATGGAAGAAGATCGAGGTGTTGTAAGAAGACAAAGGGTATATAGACGATTATTGTTGTCTCCAGGCATCTATAGAAAAGACAAAAATGATGAAGATTTTGTGTATATTCGACATTATTATCGTCAAATTGAAAAGGATTTTCAAAGTATTATGCCATGTGATCTACATTTACATGCATCAAGTGGTTATATTGTTCTTGATGAAGATTGCAATGTAGGAAACATTTTTCCAAGTCGCAATACAATATCTGATTTAGTTTTAGTTTGTATGCAACAAATTACTAAGAAGATAAAGAATGGAACGTTAAAAGTGAATGATGAAGAAATCACATATATAGAAAAAGAACAATTGTTGAAATGGATGCGTAAGTGGCTCAAAGATAATTTAGCGTTTCTTCCTAAAAAATATCAAGATATGGGAGAATCTTTAGTAAGTGAAAACGTGTTAGGTACAATGAAAAGTTATGGGTTTGTTGATGAAGAAGAGAATCGAATAAAAATCAATCCAATTTGTGGAAAAATTGGAGGTGGATTTGATGTTGAGGTGAAAAGAAATGTTAACAAGTAAATGGCATATGCATCGTATGGGTTTAATTGATTTTTGGTATTATACGAATGAAGAATTTTATTTTAAAAATGGTCATATTCTATTAAGAGGAAGCAATGGAAGTGGTAAATCAGTTACTATGCAAAGTTTTATTCCAATCTTATTGGATGGAAACAAGAATAGTGAACGTTTAGATGCTTTTGGTACTAAAGCTCGAAAAATGGAAACATATTTAATTGATGAAAATTCAAATCGAGATGAAAGAATTGCATATTTATATTTAGAATTCAAAAGAGAAGATTCTAATATTTTTAAAACAATTGGAATGGGAATGAGAGCACGAAAGAACAAGCCTTTGGATACTTGGTATTTTGTGATTGAAGACAATCAACGCATTGGTAAAGATATTCAACTTATGGAGCACAATTTGGCAATATCGAAACAAAGCTTAAAAAATCGAATTCAAAATCAATTTATTGAAACACAACGAGAATATATGGCTCGAGTGAATCAAGCTCTTTTTCAATTTCCAACATTGGATGATTATAAAGAAAGTATCAATTTGTTGGTTAAATTGCGCTCTCCAAAATTAAGCAATTCATTAAAGCCAACAATAATTAATGAATTGTTGTCAGAATCTTTACAACCTTTAAGTGAAGAAGATTTGCGCCCTTTGACAGAAGCATTATCCAATATGGATGAAGTCCAAAATCGTTTAGAAGTATTAAAACAAAGTCAACAAGCAGCTAAATCGATTCAAAATGTATATGAACAATATAATTATGCTTTATTAGATAAGAAGAGTTTACAGTATGTAGAACAAAAGAATAAATTTGATGAATTAACAAAGAAGCAGAAAGAATTAACTGAACAAAAGAATCACGCAAATAAAATGATTCTTGAAATCAAAAAACAGTTAGATGATATAAATGTCGAAAAATCTGTACTTGAAGAAGAATATAGTGGTTTGGCCAAGCAAGACTTACTTCAACTAGCCAGTGATGTACAACGGTATAAAGAAGATTTGACGCAACAAGAAAAGGTTCTAAAGAACAAGGTGCAACAAGAATCAAATAAGGATAATGCATATGTTTCATGTAAACTCAAATATGATAAACAAAAAGATTATAATGATTCTTTAGAATATGAAATTCATAAAAGCTTCAAACAATTAAATCAATTGAATGAAAATATGCAGTTTGATGAACATATTTCTTTAAAGCAAGATTTTTTAATGAATCTAAATCATACTTATGACTTTAATTATACTAAATCAAAAATAGACAAAGAATTAAGCATATTAAATCAAGGATTGGAATTGTTTCAAAAAATTAATAATCAAAAAGTATTATTAAGTCATGTACAAGATGATTATGAAAAAGAACAAAGTCTCTTAGAACAAATTGAAACTGAACTAAAAGCATATCAAGAACAATTTCGATTGTTGAAAGAAGAATATCATGAAAAATTTTTAGCTTGGAATGAATCCAATCAAATTTTAAAAATGGATGCATCGACAATGAAGATTTTTTTGAGATTATATCTGATTATGGAAATAGTGAACGATATTATGAAATTGATCAGGATATTCACAATCGTTATGTATGGTACTTAAAAAATCAAACAGAAACAGTTTCAAGATTATCTATTGAAATAAAACAATTCATGAATGAGTTAAAAAAGATTCAAGAACAATATGAATATTGGAACGATTTAAAAGATCCTCAACCAGATATTGTCAAAGAACAAGAAGAGGCAAGACATTACTTGGAGGGAAAAAATATCCCGTTCATTCCTATGTATACTTTGTTGGATTTTGATGATTCTTTAAGCCAAGATGAAAAAAATAATATTGAAGAACAATTATTAAGCAGTGGTTTGATGACGGCTTTAATTATTCCTGATATATATCAAAAAGAGGTTTTAAATTTACCAAAAGGTATGAAAGAATCCTTCTTGTTTACACATAACAAAATGGAAAATTTGACTGTTTATATTTTACATTCTAAAATTGAATACAATTCTTTATGTAAAGCCTTTGGCTTAAATGAAGGTTCTGTAAAATTCTTTGACAATGGCTTAGAAATAGGAAATATTTGCAGCGTTATTAGTCAAACAAGACAATCCATTTTTATTGGTAAGGCTTCTAGAGAAGCGTATCGAAAAAGCCAACTGGATAAACTGCAAGAAGAGATACATATAAAAAAGCAAGATATTCAAGAATTGGAAAGCAATTTGAAAATTGCACAGGATAAAGTAAAAGTTTTGGAAAAAGAATATGCGGAATATCCTAAAAAAGCCGATTTAGATTCTAGTTTATTAGATGTAAATCGTATGCTTTTAAAGCAAGAACATTCCATTGAACAAATAAAAAAATATATTGAACAAAAAAATCAATATCAAATATGTATTCAAAATATGAATAAAGAAATAACAAATATTTCTGATAAATTAGGAATCTCGAACACAGAGGATGTTTTTAGATTAAGAAAAGATTTATTTATTGAATATAAAGATGAACTTGTTCAAATGGAATCTATACATGAAAAATATATTGTGAATATAGATTTGTTTATATCTTTAGAATCGCAATTGGAAGATTTAAGAATGGATTTGGATTCTATTCGATACGAGAAGAAACAATTGGAAATTCAGCTTCAAAAACTACAACAATTGATTTCAGTAAAAGAAGCACAATTGAATGAGATGGGATATGAGAAAATCAAAGAACGAATGGTGCAGATTATGAATCGTTTGGATGAAATCCCAAAAATCGTTTCAAATCTATATCAAGAAGATGGAAGATGGCAAAATACTCAGGAACAATGTCAAAAGAATATTCTAGAAAATGCTTCTTTAATTGAAGTGCAAAGTACAAAAACGGAAAATTATAAAAAATATTATGAATCCGAATTGGATTTGGGGTATGTTTCAATTGAAGAAAAAAATCCAGTATACGTTCATAAACATGTAGTAAGTTCATATCCAAATTTAAAAAACAAAGATACTTTAGGAAACGATCTTCAAACTGTATTTTTTATGAATCGAGGTTTCTTGCAAGATTATAACCTTCATTTTATCACATTGTTTGATGACCAAGAAGATACAATGGCACGCTTGGATATCAAGGCTCGTTATAAAGGAAAACAAATTGATTTCACAATGTTATTAAAACAGCTAGAGATAGACATTGAAAAACAATCTGAATTGGTAAGTAGTCAAGACCGACATTTAATTGAAGATGTATTAGTGAATACAATTTCAAGTAAAATACGTGTCCATATTCGAAGCAGTAAACGGTGGATTGAAACAATGAATAAGTATATGAAAGAAATGAATACAAGTAGCACTTTAAAACTTGGATTGCAATGGAAATCAAAAAAAGCTGAAAATGAAGATGAACTCAGTTCAGAATCTTTAGTTCGCTTATTAGAAAAAGATTTGCAATTGTTAAAAGAATCAGATTTTCAAGCCTTATCCAATCATTTCCGTTCTAAAATTAAATGTGCCAGAAGAAATGCAGAAGACTCAAATTCAAATTTGAGTTTTCATCAAGCGATGAAAGACTTATTAGATTATCGTTCATGGTTTGATTTTACAATTATGTATGAAATAGGAAATGAAAAACGTAAAGAATTGACGAACAATCGCTTTTATGTATTTAGCGGTGGCGAAAAGGCCATGGCTATGTATGTTCCTTTGTTTTCAGCGGTAGCCGCAAAATTTGCCTATGCCAGTGATGATGCACCTTTAATTATCGCGCTAGATGAAGCGTTTGCGGGGGTTGATTCCAAAAATATTGATTCCATGTTTGGATTAATCAAAAAATTTGGCTTTGATTATATTATGAATTCTCAAGTATTATGGGGAGATTATCCAAATGTAGATGCCCTAGCAATCTATGAATTATATCGCCAAAATGATGCTAAATATGTAACTACAATACGATATGAATGGGATGGACATGTTAAAAGGTTGGTTGGTGCATGATGAATGAAGAATTTTGCCAATACTTATCTGATAATGAATTTTCAGAATTTATGCAACTATGGAAAAAACAATATGAAAAATATGGCACTTGCAAAGGAAGTATTGATTTAGTATTAGATGACTCAAATCGCGAATGTATTAGTGGTTTAATGGGAAAAGATTATTATGGTGTTGATTGTGTGCATATTACTTTTCGCCAACTACAAAAGGCAATATTGAATACTAAATATGAGAATTGTGATTTTAATGAAGTGTTAAAAATGTACTTCAATCAGGATGTTTTGACAAATAAAAATCGACAAGAACACGAACAGATGCGAGTTCAAAATATATTTAAACATCTTTTAGAACAAGAAGGAAAAAGTCAACAGTGGATTTGTCATACATATACAAATCATGATTCTGTCTATATTCGTATTGTTCAGGCCTCAAAAGAAAATGAACAAAAATGTATAAATACGGTACATGTAGTGATGGAAGCATTGAATCAATTACCAATGTGGCAAGACAAGAAAGAAAATATATCGATTTTTGCAAGCTACCATACAAAAAATCCACATGCTTTTGATAAGAACACTTTTGCCTATTATTTATTGATGCATGGAATTGTTTATTTTCTAAAAGTAGATTTCCCTAAAACAAATTTAGAACAAAATGAAATTCTATATCGTGCAGGACTCTACCAAGATGGCATTAGCAATTATTGTAGTATCGCAAGACTTCAAGCATTAAATGAAAACAATCGACCACATTTAGGTTGGACAGGATTTTATGATTCGTACGAAGCTTTAAATGTGAATATGGATAATTTATTACATATTCGATCTATTGTATGTTGTGATAGAGTATATGTTGTTGAAAATCCATCTGTATTTCAAGCTTTGTTGAAAAAGTTAAAGAAAGAAAAAATCAAAAAGATTGGCTTAGTATGTACGAATGGGCAATTGAATTATTCAGCCTATCTTCTATTAGATATATTGGTTAATTCGAATATAAATATTTATTACAGTGGAGATATGGATCCAGAAGGATTATTGATAGCCGATAAAATTAAACAGAGATATCCTAGTATAAAACTTTGGTGTTATGATGTAAGGCATTACGAAATTTCTAAATCAAAAGAACAAGCGACAAATCAAAGAATGCATATGTTGGATGCTTTAAAAGATGAGGCGCTGATTCAAATTGAAAAATGTATCTGCGAAAATAAAAACAGAGTTGGATATCAAGAAAATATGATTGAGGAATACTATAATAATTTAGATTAAATATTAAGAAAAACGCCTATATCCATTGGATAGGCGTTTCATTGTTCTTAACTAGATATTCATTCGCAAGTTTAAAATGATTGTTTCCAAAGAAACCTCGATAAGCACTTAAAGGACTTGGATGCGGACTTGTAAGAATTAAATGTTTTGGATTTGTCAATAATTTTTTGGCTTGGATAGCCTTAGCACCCCACAATAAGAAAACAACAGGACCATCCTTTTCATTAATCCATCTTAAAGCTTCATTCGTAAAATTTTGCCATCCCATATCTTGGTGAGATAAAGGCTTATGTTCTTCAACTGTAAGAATGGTATTCATTAATAGTACTCCTTGTTTAGCCCAGTCCGTTAAATCGCCAGTACGATGTACAGGTACTCCATATTCGTTTTCTAGTTCTTTATACATGTTTTGTAAAGATGGAGGTAAAGGAAAGTTGCTTGGTACACTAAATGAGTAACCTTGAGCTTGTCCTGGACCATGATATGGATCTTGTCCTAAAATAACAACTTTTGTATCTTTTAATGAAGTTGTTTTAAAAGCTGCAAAAATATTTTCTTTTGCAGGATAAATATTTTTTGTTTTATATTCCTTAGCTAAAAAATAGCGTAAATTTAGTAAATAGTCTTTTTGTATTTCTTGATCAAACAATTGATCCCAGTCATTATGCATAATCATGTGATTCACTTCTTTCTTTAGTGATATAATAATACCATGAATGTACAAGAGAAAATAAATAAAATGGAAAATTGCCGTGGAAAAAATCACGACTTATTAGAATTTAGACAATGGTTAACAGATGCAATGCCAAATCATACTGCCTTAAAAAAAATTCAGGTTGCAGGAACAAATGGAAAGGGTAGTACATCAATTTGGTTAAGAGATTTGTTGATGAAAAAAGGATATAGAGTAGGTGTTTTTACATCCCCACATTTGATTCATCATACAGAAAGAATACGTGTGAATGATACATGTATTTCACTAGCTGATTGGGAAAGAATCTATGATCAATATGAAGAGTTATTCTCATTACATAAAATGACTATGTTTGAAATGGATCTATGGATGTCACTTGCCTATTTTATAGAGCAACAAGTGGATTACTGCATTATTGAAGCAGGAATGGGAGGACGTTTAGATGCGACAACGGCATTGGATTATCAAGCATGTTTGATTACCAATGTTGGACTCGATCATACAGAATACTTAGGGAATACTTTTGAACAGATTGCATATGAGAAATCAGGTATATTTAAACCAAATGTTCCTGCTTTGACAACGGAAGATAAACCAGAATGTCAAAAAGTAATGGAACTTGTTGCCGATTATATGAATACACCACTATGTTTTATCGATTGCCAAGAAACAGATGTATTGAGATGGAATGGAATGACCCTTCATTTGAATCCGCCATTGTATCAAGCTAAAAATTTATCTCTTGCCTTGGAAACACTAAATGTATTAGGTATTTGGCTTGAAGAAAATGAAATACAAGAAGTCATTGACCATTTTCAATGGGCAGGCCGATTTATGGTTCTTAGAAAAGCTCCATTGGTTTTGTTGGATGGAGCACATAATGTACATGGAATTACTGCGTTGATACATGCATTAAAGAACTTTCATGGTAAAATTTATTTCTCTGTATTGAAAGAGAAAGATGCACCACACATGATTGAACTTCTACAAACCATTAGTAAAGATATTACATTGGTAGAAATTTCAAGTGCACGTTTATATCCGCTTAAAAAATTAGGATATCCTATTATTACAGTGGATGAGTTGATTTCAATACTTTTAGATACAAAAGAAGATAGTTTATTATGTGGTTCTCTCTATTATGTAGGAGAAGTATTAGAAAAATGGGGCAATGTTTGACACGCCCCTTTTTAGCACTTACAATTGTTCTATTGGAGTTGGAGCGATAATATGTTTACGATTGAGGAGTTTTTGCGTATATCCAATCAAATGAGGGATTATTACGCTAAAAAAATAAAAGATAGTTTTCAAGAGTTTAATTTTTCACCAAATGAAATTTCTATTTTGATTATCTTAAAAAATAATTCAACAATTACAACGAGTACAGAATTAAAAGTTGTATTAGGCGTTTCAAAAACTTTGATTTCTAGAAGTGTTGATTCTTTGGAGAAAAAAGGGCTAATTCGTATTTGTATAGATGGAAAAGATACCCGAATACATCATTTACGACTAACAGATAGGTGTCAACCTGTTTTAAAGATTATTGATGAAGAGATTGGAAAAATTAATAAAACATTATTTTATGATGTGTCTGTAGAAGAAATGAAAAGTTTGAAGCAGACAATGAACAAATTACAAAAACGTGTTGAAGAAGGTAAACAGTTGTATAGTATATAATCACTAAACTTGCTATAATTAAAGTAACAAGGAGGTGTTCTTATGGACAACACAGTTTTGTATGATCTTTCTTATGGTATGTATGCCGTGGGTGTAAAAGATGGCATGCGCGAATGTGGTTGTATTGTGAATACTGTATTTCAAGTTTCAACGATAGGACCGCTTATTGCCTTGAGTATGAATAAGGATAATTATACTTGTTCATTGATTGAAAAAAGTAAGTGTTTTTCTTTATCAATCTTGCCTGAAACAATAGATTCACAAGTGATTACGGATTTAGGCTTTCAGACAGGAAAAGATAAAGATAAGTGGGCAAAATTGAATCATCATTTGTTTAGGGAATTGCCAGTTGTAGATGATGCGTTAGGATACATGATGTGTGAAGTACAAAGTCAGATGGATGCAGGAACACACTTTGTATTCTTGGCCAAAGTCGTTGATGCCAAGAAAGGTGATTCTGGTAAACCAATGACCTATGCGTATTATCATAATGTCTTAAAACAAAGCGCACCGGCAAAAGCACCTACGTACAGAAAAGAAGAAAAATGGGTATGTAGTGTTTGTGGATATGTATATGATGGGGATGACTTTGAAAATGAACCAGATGATTATGTATGTCCAGTTTGTGGGGCTAAAAAAGAGATGTTTAAATTGCAGTAAAAAAGGTGGACCGATTAACGGTTCACCTTTGGTTTTAACTGGATACATGTCTTCATCACTAAATATAGAATAACGACTTGGAATGGTAATGAAATTAAGTTTTTAATTAATTTAGGGCCAGCAATAACTAGAAATGGCGTTGACCACAACATAGATGTAAACAATGTGTTTAAGAATAAACTGACAACTACATCATAAGTTATTCGACATAAGATGACGCGAACCCAAGTGATTTTTTCGCAGTTATAGAAGTATGCTGAGAAAATACATGCACTTGCCATTGTAGAAATCATAAAGATCGGATAATATGCACCCACAGGTTTAACCATGTAATTGACTAAATCTAATAATGGTGCAAGTACTAAGTTTGGAACGGGTCCATAAAGTAAGCAGCTAGCAGCTGTCGCAATGGATGCAAAGCCTAATTTTAGCTGGTTTGTGATTTGGATGGATCCAAACAAGTTAAGAATAACATTTAGGGCAAAAAATAAAGCTACCCCTACGATAACGCGCACGTTTTTTAATGAGCGTGCATTTTCTTTTAACATTACAAAGTATTGATTCATATATAAAAAGACCTCCTTTTTTCCATATTGCGATACAAAAAAAGAAAGTCTTTAATTTTTTTCGATCACAACAGCGGGATGCAAAATATGTACCGCAAGAATAACTTTTCGTTCCTTAACCAACTCCCCGTGTTAAAGACACTTAACGCACATATTTTTACTCTGTATGTAGTTGAATTATATGTATTAAAAAGAGATCTGTCAACAGATCTCTTAAATTGTTATTCAATTGTAGCCTTGTCTAATGCTTTAACGAAGTCATACAATGCAGCTGTATCTAAGTTTTTGATCTTTTTGTTGTATAGATCATAGTAGCTTAAACCATTGATTGCTACATATGGACATAAAGCAGAAACTTTTTCGTAAACTTCTTTATAAGCAGCAGTACTTGCAGCCTGATTCGTTGTGTGTAATGCAGTATCTAATAATGCATCTAAATCAGGATCTGATAAACGAGCTGTATTATCTGTTTGACCAGTTTGGCATAATAAGTTGATACCAGTGTCATCACCTGAACCAAATTGCCATCCCATGTAGGATACTTCCCAATCGTTAACAGTATCATCACCTTGAACTGTTGCAACCATTGTGTTGAATTCACTTAAGTTTGTTTTGAAATCAACGCCAAGTTCTTCGCCCCAAGCTTTTTCTAGCATTGGAAGCATTGTGTCTAATTGATCTTTACCTTTTGTAGAAACCATACGAACAGTTAATTTCTGTCCATCTTTTTCACGTTTTCCATCACTTCCAACAGTCCAACCAGCATCGTCTAAGATTTGTTTGGCTTTTTCAATATCATAATCATAGTAAGTCATGTTGTCATCTTTTTCTTTACCAGTAACGATATCACCTAATTGTGATGAAATTGGGTTAGCCATTAATACTGGAACGAAACCAGGTTCAGTTTTCTTAACATCCTTACTTCCTTTAGAGAATGAGTAGTAGCTATCAACAAATGATTGACGATCAATCGCATAAGTTAATGCTTGACGTACAGCAGGATCTGCAGTGGCTCCAGCTTCACAGTTGTAAATAAAGTATTGCATTGAGCTTGATGCATAGTTGTTGTAAGTTAAATTCTTATCTAAGCTAGCTGTACCTACTTTATCGGCATTATCAGCTTGTGGTAATAAGTCAACAGTTCCTTTTTGAAGTTCTTGAAGTTCTGTTGAAGTATCACAAATCTTCATTACAACATTATCAATTTGGTATTCACCATCTTTAGCTTTAAATTTATCATTCTTGACAAATGTGGCAGCTGAATCTTTTTGGAATTTCTTCAATACATATGGCCCAGTACCAATTGGTTCACTAGCCTTGTCTTCAAACATCTTTGTATCACCTTTTTTGTATTTCTTGAATTGTGAATTAGAGATGATTGGGAATGTACCAACTTGACTGATAGCATCGATTCTTGGTGTTGCCAAGTGGAAAGCAACTGTGTAATCGTCGATTTTTTCAACACCACTTAGAGTTTTTGCATCTCCTTCGTGATATTCTTTATAACCTTCTAAGTAATCAACATAAGTTGAGAAACGACCAGTATAGCTTGGGTCAGCCATAGCTGTAAATGTCAATACAACATCGTCTGCATCCAATTTAGAACCATCAGAGAATTTCACTCCTTTTTTCAATTTGAATGTTAATGTAGATCCATCCTCACTAATAGTTGGTTGTTCAGTCGCAAGTTCTGGTTGTAATTGATTATCACGATCATAGCTCAACATACTTTGATAAACCATTTCAATAACGTAATCATCATATACAGTTTGATAATACAATGGAGAGAAAATTCCATTGAAACCTGTGTTTAAGCCTACTGTCAATGTTTTACCATTTGTACCAGATGATCCACTAGCACAACCAGTCATCATTGCAGCTGCCATACATACGGCACCGGCCTTCTTTAAATAGTGACTTGTTTTCATAATTTGCACCTATCCCTTCTTGTGATGTCATTAGTGTAAAGCTTTACAGAAAGAAATGCAAGATAAATTTACATTAATTTTCAATTGTATGTAAAATAATTACATTTTATACATAATGTACATAATATGTGAACAATATGCTGCTTAGCGTATACACATTTTATGAATAAACTATGAGAAAAAGTTCACATTGTTTTTGTGGTAAATAAAGCATTTTTGGACTATACTTTGGTAGAAAAGAGGTAGTTAAAGTTATGATTATTGATGAATTAGAAAAAAAGGTCCAAGGAAAGGGAGTACGTATTGTATTCACTGAAGGATGGGATCCACGTGTACAAAAGGCAGCTATTGATTTGAAAAACAATGATGTTGTTTGCCCAGTATTATTAGGAACTCCAGAAGAAATCGCTGGTTGTGCACAAAAAAATAGTTTAAATGTTGAAGGAATCGAACAAATCGATCCAAATAATTTCGAACATATGGATGAAATGGTTCGTAAAATGGTTGAGTTACGTCGTGGTAAAATGGACGAAGAAAAAGTTCGTACAGCATTGAAGAGCACAAACTATTTTGGAACTATGTTAGTTCAAATGGGATACGCTGATGGATTATTAGGTGGTGCTACATATTCTACAGCGGATACTGTACGTCCAGCATTACAATTAGTAAAAGCAGCTCCAGGAAACAAATTAGTTTCTTCTTGCTTCATTTTAATTAAAGAAGAAACTCAATTGATCATGGGGGACTGCTCAATTAACATCAACCCTAACACAGATGATTTAGTAGAAATCACAATGCAAACAGCTAAGTCAGCTCGTCAATTTGGTGTAGAACCAAAAGTTGCATTATTATCATATTCAACAATGGGTAGTGCAAAAGGTGAATGTGTTGCTAAGATGACTGAAGCAAGCGATCGTTTACGTCGTATTGCTGATTTCGATATCGACGGAGAAATGCAATTTGACTGTGCAGTAAGTGAAGAAGTTGCTAAATTAAAAGCTCCTAATTCAAAAGTTGCTGGACATGCAAATACTTTTATCTTCCCTAACTTGTCAAGTGGAAATATTGGATACAAAATTGCTGCTCGTTTAGGTGGATATGAAGCGGTTGGACCAATCTTACAAGGATTGAACGCTCCAATCAACGACTTGTCTCGTGGATGTACTTCAGATGAAATCTACAAGATGGCTATTGTTACAGCTGCTCAAAAAGATATGGATATCTAATTTAAATAAGGCTTAACAGACACATTGGTGACTTGTTAATATAACTGA
>ULTN01037880.1_pt1 | contig 16314 bp, 17 predicted proteins | sample 1957681 | NCBI WGS metagenome assembly ULTN01 (sample SAMEA4835736, study PRJEB28245) | human gut metagenome | biome: gut microbiome; material: fecal sample | place: Denmark | collected 2008
AGGGGTTGTACCTGAAGAACACAATACAATTTCATTCACAGTATCTATAGATACTGCTGATGTATCTTTTTACAAGGATACATCAAGTGATATTCTGCAAGATAGTAAAAGCATTATGGCTGATTGCTATATCTACATAGACTCTATACTAGGCGAAAAGAAACTACCAGAAGACCTTGATACTGCGGTATCAGAACATACATCATATGCATGCACAAATGCCGACCAATATAAACAGCAGCTTGCAGACGACCTTATAAAAGAAAAAAAGTCAAAGGCGTTTTATGACATATTGGACAGCATGATGAGTCAAAAGGCGGTGAAATTTAAAATTGATTTGGCTCCATTGATTCGGGCTCAAAAAAATAGTTTAATGTCATACTACAATAAATGTGCAAGCAGCAATGATGACTCTTTAAAATCTTTAACTTTGTCTTTGGGATTTGATAGCATAAATGAATTTGAAAATAGCATAAGTCAAACATCAGAGCAACTGGTAAAAGAAAAGATGATATTTTATTATGTTGCAGAACTTAATGGCTGGAAATTATCCGATGAACAATATATATCAAAGGGACAAGAAAAAGCAAGAGAATTAGGCTTTAATACAATTACTGATAGCGTTAAGGTAATGGGGTCAGACACAATTCGCTGGGAAACATTAAAGACAGCATACATCGACAAATTTCTCGACACATATTCTATTGGGTATAAGTATGAAGATGATAGTAGCTCGGCACAGGTTTTAGAGAGTTCACAGTGCGACGATATTGAAATCATAGACGAAAAATAGGTCAAAAGGCAAGGACAATGTTAAGAAACTGTTGTCCTTGCCTTTTGCAGTATCTATAGATACTGTGCCTAATATTATGTCTCTGATAGCGTTACTGCCGATTTATTTATCATTTGATTTTATTGTTGCCGTATCTATAGATACGGCAACAACTATCTATGTATACATCGCCGTACAAGGTCATTGCCCATTTGGCTATTCTGCCTTTTATCTCCCAATTTACAAAATTAAATTATTTATATAGTATATACGCCATTTAGGTGTAATTGAAGATCTGTTATTAACTTTAAAGGTGGGTTGTCATAAGAGCGAAAGAGTAAAGGTACTTAACGTCGCCGCAATTAATCGTTGACATCGTTGCCGCTCGAGCTTGCAACCAATACTTCTATATTACAGTATCTATAGATACTGTGCAACTATCTTTGTATACGCTACTGCACAAAATCTTGTCTATTAGGTACGCTATATTTTAGCTACGGCTATTGGTACAAAACATTTCATCAAAAAGCTACAAGCAAGGTGCAACACACTTCTTCTTGGGCAGATTGGCTATTAACATTGAAAGACCAGCTGCTACAAGAATAGAAGAACTAGAAAACAAGTTCGGGCAGCAATCAGCCTCAGATGTGGTTGCTGTCCGAACTTGCATAAATGTCATAACAGTATCTATAGATGCTGTTAGCTTTGAAGACGGACCGCCGTACAAAGTCATTGTCCATAAGACTGTGCTGTTCTTTAGCCATGACCATGCTGCATAAAACCATTCTGTCAAAGCATAACAAGCAGTGCGTAATAATACAGCATATATAAGATTCTGATTATTTGCAGGTTCGTTTGCCAATTTTGAAGATAAGTCGGCAGTAAATAGAAAAGTAAAAGCTTTTAACACTGTAGTATCTATAGATACTATTTCTATGAGGGCTTTTTTATATTGCCTTATTTGGTCAAATAGTATGTTGTAAAAATATAATTGCCAATCAACGTGCGAGCAAGTTTGAAGATTGTCATTTGCTAAGATAAACAGGTAAACGTTCGCTCAACGCCTTATTGCAGTATCTATAGATACTGCAAATGTCTTAAGCCTGCTTTTGGCACCAAACCAGCTCATGATCGTGACTTTAGTTGTGTGAGGTTTCACATTGTGCTGGACAATGGTTTGCTTTCTTATAATTTTGCCATAACAGTATCTATAGATACTGTGGTATCTATCTTTACAGACAACACCATGCAGAACCATTGCCTGATAGGCCATGCTATCCTATAGCTATGGATGTTTCGTTTAAAACCATTGTAGTAAAAATAGCAAGTGCAGCACAAATATATTTTTCATAAGCTTATTCAATAATTATAAGTTTGCTATAAGCTTTAAAGGCAGAACATCGCAAAACCAAAAGAATTGTGTTTACAACAGTACATATGTTATTGCCGTTTGAGTTTGCGACCAATACCGCTTGCCAAAAATATCTATAGGTGCTGACATTGATCTAAGTCTGTGTTTAGCACGATGTCCAGCATATCTCTTTATGCGTAGCCGCTGGATTATACTGTCTTTTAACAGCAAACGTGCAAAATTGCTCATGCAGTTCATGCTCTATTCAGAAACGTTCGTAGGTTTGCTGTTAGTCTCAAAAAAAGCTGCCATGGAATAGAAGAAGACAAAAAGTATTCATATAGTCTCTGAAATCAGTTAGCCACACTTGAGGCTAAAACTCATCTAGCAAAGTAGTATCTATAGATACTGTTGCAGAGTCATAGCTTTCGAGAATTAAAACACCAGATGTATATAATACATCTGGTGAGAGAATTTTAAATTACATATTTATCTTTTTTGAGCTTTTTTACCCTCAGCTATTGCCTTTGAAACATCATATTATACCGAATGCAAAAGTCCACCTTCCAGGGGAGAAGGTGGACTTTTGCGATAGCCCAAACAAAAAATATCTATAGATACTTTTTTCATCAAATTTTTTTGTTGCTTATAAGGCAATGATCCAATGTAATAATTTATTATTTAACAGCTTATCAGTTAAATAATCACTTGAAATAAAGCATCGTGTTAGCCATAAAATTTTAAATAGTATTACGCAAAAAGTTGCATATATTATCATTCCATTTATCCGTCCCACAATATTAAATCCTATAATATCAGAAGAAGTCTTGTGTGCAGGCTTAAATACTTGGCTCAATATAACGACAAAAATGCTTACGGCTACAATGTATACCAAGATGAACATTACGTTTGTAAACAGTTCATATAGTGGGGGCCTAAGCATATCAATAATTGTATCGTTTATTGTCTTTTCGCCTAATGTGTCATAATCTGCGAGCATATATGTTGTGCTTGCATCATATTTGGTCGCAGCTGTAGCAAGCCAGCCAAGTTTAGGTAATATGTTCTGATAGTAGCTAACAGCATCAGTCAGACATTCTCTGCCTGACAATATTGTTTTCCATTTTTCAATTACCATATTATTACATATAAGTATAGCTAACGGGGAACTTATAAATTTTGCTATGATTATTCCTATTACAGCACTTGCTGCTCCAATACACGAGTGCGATAGCGTTTTAAATTTTCCACGTTCGGCTCCCATTAAAATTATGCAACCGAATATTATATATATAGCATAGACCAAAAATAACAATTTAATCACATCCTGATAATTTTTTCGTTTCTATATGATATAATATCATATAGAAATGAAAAAGAGAATAGCTCATTCTATGATTTATTTTTTTAGGGGGAAATGGAAATGTCCAATGATAAAACATCAATAGCTGCACAACTTGATACACAGCAAAAAAAGGCGGTATTTGCCGAGACCAATGGAAACTACTGTGTACAAGCTGTAGCTGGAAGCGGGAAAACTCGTGTTCTTGCGTATAGGATAGCAACCTTGATTAGCAGGGGAGTGGAGCCACAAAATATCTTGCTTTTGTCATTTACAACAAAAGCTGCAAATGAAATAGAAAAGCGAATCAAATCAATTGCCGGAAAAGATCAACAGGGTATGTTATGTGGGACTTTTCATAGTGTTGCTTGTTATTTCCTTCGTAAATACTCGACCTGGTTGGGACTTTCCCCTCACTTTAATATTATAACGCCGTCTCAACAAATAAACGTTATGCAAAAACTCAGAGATGAACATATTAATACCTATTTCAAAGGAGACGACAGCCTATTACCCGGAGGCAATGTTCTTGTCGAGATTTTTTCAGGGGCTATTAATAAGAATACTACATTTTACAAGTATATAACTGACAATTACTCAGACATTATACAACCCAAAGTAATTGATAATGTGATTGATTTTTTTGAACAATACGAGAAATATAAGGACGAAAATAACTATATTGACTATGACGGCATGTTACTTAAATTTTACGATCTTCTTTATTTTTGTCCTAATATTCTATTAAAAATTACCAAGCAATACAGGTACATTGCCGTTGATGAATACCAAGATATCAATTGGATACAACACGAAATTTTAAAACTTCTTAATCGTAATCAATGCCTGTTTGTCATCGGTGACACAGCTCAATGCATATATCAATTCAGAGGCTCAAATCCACGCTATATTTGTGAATTTGCTGATGATTTTCCTAACTCCACAATACTATCACTTCCTTTTAATTATCGTTCTTCAGAAGACATCTTGCGATTTGCACAATATAGTATAAATAATAATAATTACAATATAAAATTACGATCCACCTTTGACAATAATATTCCCGTTTCAGTTGTCAACTGTAAAACAGAAGATGAGGAGCTTTCTTATATCATTAATGACATAAGAAAAAACGCTTCTTCTGAAAAACAGGATGATATTGCTATTCTTACAAGAACAACGGCCCAATTACATAAGATCAAAAAGGCTTTAAAAAAGCTCTCTATGAATGTATCTTATGATGCTGAAAAGCTGGCAGATCAGCCAATTGTACAGCGGTTAATTAAATATTTAAGGTACTGTGAAAATCCATATGACCCACTCAATAATAAAGAGGCACTGCTTACTTTCATTGGTGTCGGTGATAAAACGGCATCAATAATTTTACCACAGCTTTTGAAAAGCAATTACAACTATTCAATGGTATCAGTTAAAGGTGAAAGTGCTAAAGTTGCATTAAAGAAATTATATGATTTGCGTATTGAAAGAGACTCTTTGCTGAATCTTAATGAGTTGCCAAGCGTATATCAATATATTTCAATTATAAATAAATGTATTTTTAAAAGAGAAATGAATTTTTCACAAGAAAAAATCATTGAACTTATCTCTTATAAAGGGAAGTCATATCGTTCTATCACTCATTTTATTGATATGATTTACAACGAACCTGCAGTATTTTTTAAAAAGAAACAGGGAATTGCCGTTATGACTATTCACGCTGCCAAGGGGCTTGAATGGAGCCGTGTTTATTTGCCATTTCTATCATCCGATAGATTCCCCCTAAAATCGAATGAAAATTCAAATATACAAGAGGAACGAAATATATTTTATGTTGCCGTGACCAGAGCTAAAGAAAAATTGACTATAACTTATAGCCGTGAACGGCAGCATTATAAAGCTCAAAAGTCCCAATTCATAAAGGAGATTCCTTCGTCTTTGTACGTGGAGCATTATTTCCCCACTCAGCAAAAATAATGCTGCTGAGACAGTTGACATCTTTTAATAATTGTGATATAATAATTGTGGGCATTAAACAATTTTAGTAATAGAGAGTGTTTTATTAGGCACTCTCTATTTTTTTTGAGAGGAGCGTGAAGTTATATATGCTTATTTATTTAGCACGAGTCAACGATGATGATATGTGGAATATTGAATACACCGCAAGTTGCAATTCTATAACAAAATTTATCGAAACCCTTGAAAATCTTAATTTCTATTTGATCCCTGACGATAAAATAATATCGTACAGAGAGCATGATGGAAAATGCAATGTTGTTCCATATGACATTAGCTTTTCAGAAAACGGTGAAATAGAAACTCATGCGAATAGATATTTTCAGAAAATTCCTGAAATCAATTCTGTAAAACGATCTATATTATTAGATGCAACGAAAAACAAGGCAAGAACAGTCTGGTATGATCCTCAATATTCTTTTGATGATTTTATTAGTAGCATTGATTGTGGATTAGATGTTCTTCATATATCTGATGTTTACAATTACAAAGTAGCAGAAGATCATTACGCATTCTATAATAGTAATGGAAAAGAACAAGGGCTACCATACAATTTGTTTGTAGCTCAGTGGTTTAACGAAGATATATATGGAAACGTTTTGATTTTTAAAGCGACCGAGTATGGTGATATGCTGAATATGCCTAATGAGGAGTTAAAATATTATACTACTCCAAAAGCTAAAAAAAATAGGAAGCTGTCTTAGGATAGCTTCCTATTTTTTTCTTTTCTATGATATAATAATAGTAGTACTGAAGTCTTTGAGAGAGGTGTTTTTATGCCCAAATATATTATAGAGGATGACGAAAACGAGGATGTTTCTCATTCTAAAAAGAAAAGAAAAACCAAAACAACAGTTACCCCAGTTATAAAAGAGAAAAAAATAAATTCCAATTGCCATTTCAGGATATGTTGGAAAAGAATTGCTGTCGCCCTTTGTATTATAGCTATATTTACATTAGCCATTATGGGTTGTAAATATGCTTTTTCTTTTTATTCACGGGAAATGAAAAATGAAAAAGAGCTTGCGACCACAGATGTTTATATGCCAGATGTAAACGGGTTTGACATAGATGCCGCAAAGGAAACATTGACTCGAGCGGGACTCGCATATAATATAAATTATGTTAATGATAATTTATATATTTATGATACTATAATAAAAACAAATGTTGAGGCGGGAAGTCCCGTGAAGAAAAATACATGCATTGAATTATATGTTTCTGATTCTGAGTCCGCAAAAAAAGGCGCTTATAATGTGTCTGTAGGCAATTTTGACTATGAAAAAAATCATATACGAGTATCTGATTTAACAATTGACGCAGAAAGCCAATCTTTTTTACTCACAATAGTAAATGAAAGCAATATAATAATAGATACTATTCAGTATACGGTTTGTTATACTTCTCCTGAAGGAGTTAAATATGGTTCTAGAACATACATTAAATATGATGCAGCACTCTCTCCGCAAAAGAAGATAACACTGAGTAATCCCATTAAGAGTGACTCTGACGCACAGATATCAATAGGTAAAATAGTATGCACAGTAAAAAAATAAAGAAGTATAAATATTTCACCCCAATCCAAATAACAACTATTGCTATTTCATCTATTGTATTGACTCTTCTAGTCGGAACTGTTATTTCAAAAGTTTTTAATTGGAAAAATGAAAATAGTTCTGGCAAGGAGCAACGAGAGAATGAAAATGATTATTTTCAAGTTAGCATTGATAAAGATATCGCTTCTACGGCGGTTATTCTCGCATATAATGAGCAATTGTACTATAGCTTACCCAATTTGATTGGTGATGAGGAATGCCTTGGAGAGAAGCTGGGGGAGACCTGCAATTGGAAAGCAAAAAAAGATAGGACTGGCAACACATTAGTTTGCAATGGTATGGTGCAAAACACTAATTCAGGCAATGAAATATATTGCAATAAAAATACAACCAACATACTTTTTATCAAAGGAGGAAACAACATAGTTCCTCTTTTTAATTCATCCACATATAATAAATTTAAAAATCAGTCTTTGAATAAAATCATAGATACCTGTGATGCTTATTCTGTTCAATTTTTGTACTCTGATAATGATAATTCTATAAAGCTAGGTGAAAAAACAACGCAGGACTTTTTAATGGGGCTATTGCCCATTAAGCAATATTATAAAATTTATGGTGGCAACTATACACAGGGAAGGGCAGTGCTGAAAATATCAAACGATGTAGAATACATTTGTCGCTGGGAATATTCGAAAGATGTTAATTCATTGGTTCTGTTCGATTCAACAGATAGTTACGCTGAGAACCAATCGCCCAAAATCACCTATATGTGCTCCACACAATCTGTTATCGATAACTTTGAATAGACGCAAAAAAAGCAGGGCCTACTAATTGCGTAGCCACTGCTTTTCTATGCCCTTAAGCTTTGCCTTTTTTGTTTTTACTTTGATTTGCCCTGGAAATTATTTTTAATATAGCCACTATTAATATTATGATTATGAGCAAAAGTAACACACCAAGTATTGCAATTGCCTTTTGATTTTTTATATCTGATGTAACATGTATAGGAGTTTTGCCGTTATTATAACTTGCATTCCATATCACTGCTGATTTGTTTTGATCAATGGTTCCATCATACTTTTGCAAGCTTGACGATGGAGGAAGAATAACAGTCAAAGACGCTGTTAATTTTGATTTATCAAATAGTTTATCAAAATTTTTCTGAGTGTTTTTATCGTCAAGATTAACATCTGGATCCAATAAATAGTTAAGTTCGCCATATACGCTATATTTAGTACTTATAGTTCCGCTTTCTTTTACTATATTTATATCCGTTCCAATTATCTTATTTTTATTTAGTTGTTGAATATCTTCATTAAGTTCCTTGAGCGTTGAATATTTTTTTGTGCCCTCGAATCCAATTTCAATAGAATCATCTATAGCGGCTATATCAAAGCCGTTATTATAGAATTGATATGCTGTCTCTTGAAAAAGTGCATCTACATTATCTATTGCCGTTCCTGAGTTGCGTTCCTTTTGTTTATTTAATTCAGATGTATTTATTCCATATGATGAAAGCAAGTTGTAAGTCGTTGTGTCAACAGCAAGCTTGACGTAAAAAGTGGATGAATCGTCATCATTTATCGTTAATTTGTAGTTTTGCGCTCCGCATCCAGTAAACAGTAGTAATAGTAACATTGAAGTTAAAATAACGAACAACCTTCTTTTCATTTTAACTTAATCCTTTCTTTTAAAATTCTTTTTGCACACTTATTATAATTTTTATTTATTTCAACGAGTATCATAAGTTCGGCTAGTATATATAATGAAATCAGTGCCAGAGTTACCGAAAGAAGCCCAAACGTTTTATTGCAAATTATAACAGCGCTTAAGGTTGAAATAAACATAGTCAAAATCCAATAAACATCAAATAAAGCGCTTAACCGACTGTTTTTTTGAGGGATTATTATATCGTAATCTTCAAAATCAGCAGATTTAATATCATTAAACCAGGCAGTTGAATTATGATACGTTATGGCCTTTGAAATAACTGTAGCTACAAGCAATTCGCCTGCAACGACAATTGAAAAGGTATTTTGGCTTTTCAATCCTATAGCCGCTAGTCCTCCAACAACAGCTCCTGTTATTGTTGTACAGACCGCAAGTAAAAACAGATAAGATTGTATGAGATCATCACTGAGACTTTTCTTTTGTTTCATTATTCGAGATGATATTAATAATAGTCCATACACGATAGATAATATAAAAGGCAACAATAAATATTTCATTTTTATCCCCCTGATTACTAATGTGGTATAATTATATTATATCACATAATTAAAAGTTCTTAATAACGCACCTGAAGAAAGGAAAGAAAAATGTCATTGTTTAAAAAAGCATATGCTAAGAGTAAGAAAAAAGCTCAAAATATTGTTGATACATCTGCCGAGGTGAAAGATGAGGTAAAAAAAGCGGCATCAACCATTGCTGACGCCGCCAAATATACAAAAAATTTACCTTGGAAGAGGTTGCCGTTAGAAGGCTGGCTTTACATAATACTAGCTGCAGCCATTATTATGGTAATGTTATTAGTAGTTATCCCGCACATTCCAAGCTTTTAGTATGGTTGTATTCAGAATATATCCTGAATACAACACCAAAGCGCCTCGTGAAGGCTGTTTGCATTTTCACATTGTATGCGCAGAATCAACTTATCATCGTCTGTAACGTCTACATAGTATGAGTCAATAAATTTAAACGCCGAAAAGCTTTTCTTCTTGTATTCAGTTTGTTCCGAACCATATAATGCCGACAAATCGTCATTAGGGTCCATCTGAAGTGTATAAGAATGGTTGTTTTCGGTAATACCAATTAAATTATTACTGAAGAAATCAATGCATTTGCTTTGCTTTATAAAAAGTCCGTATTTGGTGTTAAGAACATCTGCTATAATGTCGTTAGCCGTCTTGCTATATTCAGCAGGGGAGTCTGCTTTGCTTATCTTGTAAATCTGGATTTTTTGGTCAAGAAACTCTAATTTGGAATTCAAATCTTCTTCAGAGGAACTGAATGCTATTTTTACCATGCACTTATTACAGTCAAATGTCTTTATGCAATAATATTTATCAATACCTGATTGCTTGTAATATAGCGTTTTGCTAAACTCAGTTAATTCGTCTAGTTTTACACCTGAAGCATATGAAAATTGTAAATACCGGCAGGGAAGTGCATCAGAGGTAAGATACGCTTCTATTCCGGAATGATAGGATTGGATCACACAGCTTGTTGCTGAAAGTGTGCCATTATTGAATTTAAACGTTTCTGAGCCTTTTTTTAGTTGTAATTCCACCACATAAAATTCGGATGAATCGATAGGACTTAGAATAAACGATATTCCCTTGGTGCCAGTAGAGATTAAGGCACTTTGTTTTTTATTGCTTGCGTGCGTTCCAAGCGTATTAGAAATAGCATCGCTAGGCTTTTCTGAGACATATGTAGTTGTAATCTGAGTAGTTTTTGGGTTTCTTTTATTTTCAGCATTTTTATTTAACCCGCAAGAAGAGAGACAAAATGTCATGCATACCAGTGCCATAATATAAACAATAACCTTATCCATTTGTAGCTATACCCTCTGCTTTGCTGCTCTCGTCTCCTACGGAACCGTTTTCTATATAGATACGTCCATTCTTTGTAGATTTATATGTATCTACTGAAAGTATGTCTTTATCCGAAAATTTCTTTTGTATTATTTCTGAGTTAAATTTTCTCTCTTCATAATCACTGCCGTCGCTATAGCCAGATTTTTTGGATGTAGCCATGTAATAATCTTTATCAGTACATTTGGGAACAACATAGTCAAAAACAGTTGGGGCGTCGAGATTAGAATAATTGTTATCGGGTTCTTGCGTTAAATAATCTGTATAAAAAATGTTGACCGCATAGACACCTTTGGACGAAAACAAAAGATAGTATTCATTATGGGCATAGTCTCCTATGTCCTTTATTTTTTTGATTGAACCCGTTCTTCCATAAATCAGATTATTTGTTGCTCTACTAGCAGAATAACCGTATTCATCAGGTATGTCGTAGCAAAGACGTAATACCTGTGTTATAGATGACGAGTCATATATGTTTATTTCGTATTGCAGAGAATTTTCTTCAATAAATTTCTGCATTGGAGAAAAGCTCATAATACCGCCGTCTGCTCTATCGTCATATATGTCCAATCCATCTTCTTTGGCTTTTTTATCGCACTCATCGTTATATTCTTTACAAAGTGACTTGTATTTTTCTTTCAAAGTTTTATTGTCATCATAAGGGTTAATAATCTTAGTAGTAGAGCTATTGGCAATTTTGTAAAGCTGTATCTGGTAATAGTCGCCTGCTTGAATTACAGCTGCTTCATTGTATGTTCCATATTTAATAGGGGCATCTGCTAATCCCTGTATATCAAATGTTTCTCCACCATAATCAAACTCATAAAAATTACATGGTTGCTGTCTCTTGTATCCATATAACTGTCTGAAATTGCTTATTTTATTATCCTTTTGAATCTCATACCAGCTTGAGACATCTACATCTTTTCGAGATATAATATAACCTTGAGATGATGAACTATCAGAAGAAACATCATTTGAAAAAATAGCCTGTTTTAAGCTTCCACTGGTAGATGTCTGTTGATCATCTGGTGTCATTAATATAAAAGCAGATAATCCTATAATGCCTGCTAAACCAGCAGAAAGAATCGGAATAAGAATTTTCTTGTTTTTCATAATGTTAACTTTTCTCCTCTTTTATATGGTATAATTAAATTATACCATATAAGTCTTAAGAAAGGAAATAATAGCATTGAATTTAGGAAACATGATTGATACAGTAAGTTATCAAAAAATCACTACTTATCCATTAGGAGAATATAAAAGGAAGGCTCTTCAGGCTAGATATCAATACAAGTGCGATACTTTCACACTTGTAGAGGATGGCTCTGATTACATCACAAGTATTATTCTACAGTCTGCCAAGAGAAAAGATAGTATTATCATTGTTGATCCATGCGAGAAGCTATATAGCGAAGCAAGAGCATTTTTAAGAGAAGAAAATTACAACGTAAATTGCTTTTCAGACAAATATTATAGTACAAGCTGGAGCGTATGGGAAAACACTTCAAATGCGAACGAACTCATTGATGCGGCCAAAAGTTTACTCTTGCCATTATACTCTCGCCTCATCAGTCGAGAAGTGTTTGAAAAGATACAAGAGGCTCTGATCCTTTGCATTGCGTCATTTATGTCTTATGCTGTATCGACATTTCTGCTATATCATAACAAATTTCAAGCGATCTGCGACTTTATAAAAATGACACCGATAAATTCATTGTCTCAAATTCTTAAAGACACAAATGATACAACAGAGTGTCTTTGGAACGGCATGCTCTCATACACACATGATCCTGAGAGCATGGTGTCTATAGCATTTGTTCTTTTTAACAAGTTGGCAAAAGAATCTCAGAACACTCTTATCGGTTGTGAAGAGTATGATTTTACACAACTTTCTAAAATAAAATCATTGTGTTTTATCGAATCACGCAATGATCCAGCCACAGATGTACTTGTATACAATTCGATTTTTCAAAATATTCTTTATCAGGAACAAACAAAGGGGAGAGGGTGTGCCATTAATGTTATTATCAACAATATAGAGAAAATTCACAATAAGCGATATATATATGAATTACTTATGCTGTCAAAAAAATATAAAATAAACTTTTTTATCACAACCGCTTCTATTAATGATATGTTTGCAAGAATTTCACATGAAAATGCATTGTATATCTTGTCAATGTTCCATTTTATTATACTTCGTAAATGCAATTCCATTGAAATGAAAATAATAAAAGATATTTTTGATATTGAAGGACTGTGCGTTACTCCTAAGCAGTTTATTATAAGTGAAAAGAAAGCAATGTTGTGCAATAAATTTGTCGTGCAAAAACAAAAACATATAAATTGTTAGCCATTTAACTTGACAGCAGTAAAGATTTCTGCTATACTATATATAGAACAAAAAAACTCTAGCTAGTGCAATATTTTGATTGTATTAGAAAGGAGAGAACTCACAGAAAAGGGTTCAAATATAAATCATGAAAAAGGTTATAACATTAGTTACAGCATTAACAATTTTATTCGGAACTATGGTTGCAGTTCCACATAATGAAAAATTCGCAAACATCATCACCGCTGAGGCAGCTTATTCTGAAAATACATTGGTACCAATCGTCTCGTCGATTAAATCAACGCAAAATACTATTACTGTGAGCTGGAAATCGACAGGAGCCGATGAATATAGGTTGTATTTGATGTCTGAACACGAGAATAGCTGGAACGAGGCGGGAACCATTTCTGGTACTCAAAGAAGCTATGTCATTAGAAATTTATCTCCAAACACGCAGTATTATATTTGCATGCGTGCTCGTTCCAACAAGGTTTGGGGAGCGTATAGCGATTGCTATTATACTGCAACTTGCACTACTGCTACCACCATCAGTTATTGCAAGAGTAGTTCAACTACGGCAAAGATTGCGTGGAGACAGGTCAATGGTGCATATGGCTATGAGGTGCAAATAAAAAAAGATAATAAATGGTCAACAGCACTAAGACTGCCTTACTATAATGCAACATCTGGTGATGTTACTGGACTTAAGGCTGGTAAGACATATTATGCGAGAGTGAGATCGTATATCTATGACGGTAGTGGCAACAAGCATTACAGCTCATATTCAAACTCTTATAAATTTACAACGAAGAAGAATGCAACTCTCAAGTCTACTGTATCAAAAGCAAAGGTAAATGCTGCCCTTGTGTCGACTGCTGGCTCATTTGATAAGACTCAGGCTAAGGATTGTGCGAGAATGATCAACAGCCTCAGAAAAGGAAAAAATCTCAATACCTTAACTTGGGACGAAACGCTTTATAAGTGTGCTCAAAATAGAGCCAAAGAAATAACAAAGAAATATTCGCACTCTCGCCCAAACGGTAAAAGTTGTGGAACGATATGTAAGATCTACAAGGGAGAAAATATAGCAAAAGGACAGACATCTGCATATTCAGTATACGAAGCGTGGTACAAGTCTGCAGGGCACAAAGCGAATATGGAACGTAAGGGATTTAAAAAATTTGCAGTTGCCTGTTACAAAATGAACGGCACCTATTACTGGGTAACTGCTTTTGGCTATTAAGTGCTTCAAAAGGAAAAGGCTCCACTATTGTGGAGTCTTGAGGATGTATATTATGTAGCGTATATAGAGAACTGTCCAAACGGTCATAGAGTAAACTCCAATCCTTGTTGGGCAACATATTTTCTTTATTAAAACGGACATATATGTTACAATTCAAACAAGATTTTGCTAGAAGGGATTGTTTAAAAATGGCTATTTCTAATCATATTGCTTCTTTGAATAATATTAATGATTGCAATAATTATGATTTAAAACCTTGCCCATTTTGTGGGAATAAAGCTGCAATTAAATCAAAACCAGATATATATGGTTTAAGATACTACGTTATGTGTGGTAAATGCGAAACTAAAACACATATTTTTGAAAAATGTGTAGATGCTGTTGAACTATGGAATAAAAGAATAAGTGATAATTAAAGCAGCGTAAAATTTTGACATATATTGCATCAAATGTGTTGACTTTTGCGCATTTCAGGTGTATAATATGGGTAACTGTTAGAAGGGAAGAACGTCAGTGCAGGAAAAACCGCCATTCATAAATTTCAATTTGTTAATCTTTATGCTCTTTTCTTTTTGTTTTATAATTACTGAGCTTTTTTGTCGCTTTGATGACCATAATCACGTTAAGTATAGCAAAATTCTTATAATATGGTTTCTAGTAAAAGCTTTGATTTTGCTTATAAATGTTCCATATATAAAAGCAACTTATCATAAAATAGTTGAATACGTTAGTGGTGATAGAGCTGACTTAACCACTACCAAAGTCATACGCAATACATACCTAACGTATTGCATAGTGAGCGAAATGGCATTGCCAATATTTCTTATGTTCGCACTATAATCAGGGGAAATTTAACGTTTGAAAATTTGTGCTACATATGCCACAACCTATAAGGAGAGAAATTCAATGAAATCAACAGGAATAATCAGAAGAATAGATGAACTCGGAAGGCTTGTTATTCCGAAAGAGATAAGAAGAGTGTATGGACTTGATACTGGCGTTGGTGTTGATATATACACTGACGGCGATATGGTTATTTTGGAGAAACACAAAGAAACGTGTGCCTTTTGTAACGAGCATAAAGAAGAGTTTCACGATTTTAAGGGCGTGAAGATATGTAACGAATGTTACAATGAGCTGACAAAAAAATAAGGAACAAAGCCCCCTCATTTGTATAAATAGGGGCTCAGTCTGTATCAAAACCCCATATCCGAGCTGGATATGGGGTTTTGTCATGCTACTATTAACTAATATTTATCAAAAAAGATATATTTTCTGCCCAGTGTTGAAAAATGAGGTGTCTGCCCGTTAAAAAGATAGCTGCAGAACCAACGATAAGCTATGTTCATTTTTACCTCTTCCGCTGTTTTGCGTAGAGATGGTATACCATACAAATGCTGTATCAATACCATTTTAAACAACACAACAGGATCCACTCCTGGTCTGCCATTGTCAAGGCATTACAACTCCTCGACAAAATCATAGATCTTATCAAAATTCACTGCTTTGTTTATCTTCCTCAGCATATGATCCTTTGGTACAAATTCTTCTATGCTTATCATTTCCAGCTGGCTCATATCTTTTGGCTTCTTTTCTAGCATTTTTATCACCCTACTATATTATATCACATTTCACGACAAAAGCCTACCTTTTTTTTATTAAAAGGTAGACTTTTGCGACAGACTAAAGGCTCCACTATTGTGGAGCCTTTTTTGTTATCGGCAACGTGGACAATATCCTATACTCAATGTTTCTACGAGAAGTGCTTTCAGATCATCCATATCTTCAGGACGCAAGTTGTAGCGTAGCGCATTCATTTTATAGTTGAAAAATCTTTCATTTGGAATAAAAACTCTGTTTCCGCAGCCGCACGCCTTAACGTTTGGTTCTATATCTTTCGTATGCCCAAATATGTATGGTCTTTCTTGTACCCCGTTTACTATGAGTTTTTTTATCACACAAATCTCTGAAGGACTTCGTTCAATATATATTTCAACGTTGCCTTTTCGATAGATACCCCGCCTTTCCATGTAATCTCCTTTCAAATAATTATATTAATAGCATATGCCATTAATATAATTATATCATATAAAATTATATTAA